>MDTB01145674.1_pt1 | contig 30629 bp, 28 predicted proteins | sample 811161 | NCBI WGS metagenome assembly MDTB01 (sample SAMN05326650, study PRJNA326480) | marine metagenome | isolation source: seawater | place: Mediterranean Sea | collected 2009 | reverse complement strand
GTATGATCATGTTGACTGGCAAGTTGCCTGACCACAGCACAGTAATCATGCTTACACTCCAAGGCGATCACCCGCACATCATCCATTGGCAATGATAGGCGTGCATCCAGTGTCAGTGTAAGCTCTAGGTCGGGTATTTTTTTGCAGTCGCGCACTAATGCCTGCAGCATCAATAGACCTTCTTGTTTTAATCCATCAGGTAATGGATCATGCAGCAAGCCTCCACCCGTAATAAATTCTGAGATAAACAAGCGCATGATGAAAGTGATTCCTGTAATAGATTATATGCATGGACATGTGGTGTTAGCTCAGCATGGTCAACGCGCCAGCTATCAGCCCGTCAACAGTCCGCTCTGCAGCACGTCGAACCTGACTGATGTGATAGACAGCATTTTATCTTTTATGCACTTTAATACAATTTATATCGCGGATTTGGACGCAATCACTGGCCGGCAATATCAAGCTGCACCATGGCGCACACTGTGCTCAACTTATCCGACCATAGAGTTCTGGTTAGATTTAGGTCAACATGTATCCGCCTGGCGAAATGAATTCAATGAAGTCCTCAATGTGAGACCTGTGATAGGCACAGAAGCGTTTCAACACAGCCAGCAAATAATTACCTTGTTAAATCAGTTACGAAGCAACAATCCAATCATTTCCCTGGATTTCAAACACCAGCAATTACTTGGACCAGAAAAATTTATCCAGCACTGTAGGCACTGGCCTGAGGACATTATTGCCCTAGACTTAGATCAGATTGGTCACCCAGATGGAACGGATTTCGGATTTTATAGCGACCTGATGAGTGAGCTGCCAGCGGCGAGTAATCTCTACATGGGTGGTGGGATCAGAACCATTGATGATCTCAAACAGGCGCAATCGCTGGGACTTAACGGTGCATTAATAGCAACCGCATTACATTACAAAACACTTAGCCAGCAGGCCTTGGCGGAATTAGTCACTGACGGCTTTTAGTTTGTTGCGCTGAAGCAATAGCTGTTTACGTAACACTGAATCACCCAGCTTTTTTGAGCTGAAGTATTTGAGTGGGTTTTCGCCAGATCGTTTTTGCATTTCATCCAAACTGGGACCTCGGTAGGTACAATATGACTGAGTAGTCTCATAGGTCTGTATTTCTTGCAGACCTGGCAAGTAATCAATCAACTGCTCCCAGATGAAGATATTCAACAGCTCAGTACTGGAGCGCCAAGCGATATCCGGTGCCACATAATTAAGCGTTTGATGATCAAGTTTGTCGATCACTCTATGTTTGACGACTGACTTGAGATATCCATAGTCGATAACGAAACCAGTCAGCGCATCAATCTGACCGCGAATTTTTACAATTAAGTTGTAACGCCCACCATGGAGATTCTCACACTTACCCGGATGGTCAGTGATAAAGTGGGCAGAATCAAATACCAGTTCCTTGCTGACTACGGCCTCTTCTGTAGCTCCAAAATAACGCTCAGACACACACGGGATATGCTTTAGCTCGGAACTCACCAGCTCCAGTAAGCGCTGTCCATCCTGAACGGATTCAGTCCGATATAAAATTGTGTTACTGGCTGAGACGGCATCTAAGATGACCATTCTAATCTGATATTTAGCGCGCAGGCGATCGATCAAAGACGCTAGTTGGTCATTCTCTGGCAAGGTCAGAAAGACATACTCATTAAAATATTCACCTGTCAGCGCTAACAGTATCACGGTGAACAGTTGATCAGCAGTATCGGTTGCGACAGTGGGGAACTTGTGTGCATAACTGGCGGGTACTTTAAGTTTATTCTCGGCTATGACTCGATGGCTGTTTGCGGCATAAATATATTCTTGCCGGTATTGAAAACCAAATACGTTTAATTCGCGTGCATACCACAATAACTCATCGAGACGTCTGATATCGCCATTGAAAACCAGAAATTGTTGTTCCTGCGCGAGTGCCTGCACACACAACATAGCGCGCAACACAGTGTTAGCCCGATCACTCGGCGAGTCGGCCGTGAGATGATAGTGACTCACATCATCCGCCTGATTGACGCTGGCTTGATTGATCAGCAGATCCAGAGAAATATGATGTCTGATGGCATACTCCTGCAGGGTAAGGCCACAACACTCATGCAGATGGGCATTATCCAGTTGGTCAAGCTCGGCGTGACATTCCAAACAGCGCATAATAATTCCTCTAGTTGCTCACGTGATTATACCAGCAGCTTAAACAAAAAATTTGTTGATGGCCAAAAAAAAGCCCCGTAACAACGAGGCTTTTTGCACTTCTGTGGAGCGTCTGCTTAGAAACCTTTGAATGGGTGCTCTGCAGAGTCCTTTTGTGAAACAACTGTGGCAGCACTTGGCTCGTCTTTGATAGCACGCTCAATAGACTCTTTAACTGCTTTGTAGTTGTTCTCATAGATCGCTTCATCACTCTTTGCTTCCCAGTGAATGAATACACCTACACAGATGAAGATATCATCAGCTTCGTCAGCTGGGATAGTGCCATCTTCAACGCTATCAGCAACAGCTTTAGCAACAGCAGCCTGAGCTGGTCCGAACATTTGAACTGCTTGAGTAGCGCCTTTAATAGTCACTTTGTTGAACATCATAGTGTTAGGCTTACAAGGAAGGTTTGGAGCAACAACTGCTAACAAAGTTGAGAAACCATCTTTGTTGTTTACTAGACCGTTACAGAATGCTGTCTCAACTGCTGAACCACGTGGGCCCATTAACAAATCGATGTGAGCGATTTCTGCCATAGTGCCAGATGGATCATTATCATTTACTAATGACTCACCTACCATTACTCGATTGACTACTGCCATTTTCTTCTCCTAAATTTTTGTGCTTGTTAACAAACAACGATAATAAATTATGGGGATTTTTCTGATGAAGATTACTAGTAAGTCTCCACTAGGTAGATTGTCCCAATATACTTGCCTGTGAGATCTTTGCTATAAATAGCGTGGTCACTGTTATGTCAGCGGTGGTGCCAGGATTGATTGCACTAGCCTTTAACTCACTATCTAGTGCTAACAACTGGTCGCCATAGGCTATTGGTTCTTCCGCAACCAAGATCTGCTCAGCAAGAGGCGCAATCATATCACTAATTTGTTTTGCTTTTAATACACCATGCTTACGAATTATCAGGGTATCCGGTTGGCGTATTAATTGACTTAAATAAACGGCTGTTGCCGCCCACGCCTCGTTTTCCCAAAGCGTCAGATAATGCTGATAAATGGCTAAATTATGATCGAATATATCCTCATAATTTGTATGGTATTGATACGCCACTCGATCATATTCGGCAGACAGGGCCATGGCTTGGCGCAGCGTTATGCTAGGTTCTTGCTGCACATCATGTTGCGCAACTTCGCCCATGCCACCAGCCTGCGCCAGACGTATCGCAGCATAGGTATGGCGTGCGTCTGCCACTGTGAGTTGCTCAAGTTGGCGCCCGATAGTAGTGCGCAAGTCCGTGTCTCCAGTGGCACACCGGAGCGCTTGCACAACCGGAGCAGTCAACAGAATAATCCCCAGATTGGTATTGTCAGCAATGGCCTGATGGGTCACTTTAACTGCCTCTAAAATACGTTCGCCAATCGTATTAATACCCATATCAAACAATGCGTTAGAAGATACTTCTGCGCTTACTTCGAAATGCTTGGCTGTCATGCCATGTCCCTCTGAATGGTAACCGACATTGCCCGGCTTAAGCGCAGACAGTTCCAGCAAGCACGCCTCAATATAGGCTTTTTTAGCGTCCAAGATGAGACTCATCGCGACTAATTCAGCCCACTTTCAGCGCTAAAGTGATCTGTAATTGCCTCGACTATGGCGTATTCTGTAGTGGCTTGCAGCCCTTTCCAGGCGGGCACACTATTCACTTCTGTCACCCAGAAAACGCCCGCTTTATCTTGCATCAAATCAACCCCTGCATAGTCCATAGCGAGCGCCTGAACGGCGCTAACTGCCAGTTGTTCTGCCTCCAAACCAATGTCGACGGGCTCCACCCGACCTCCTTGAGCAACATTGGTAATCCAGCCCTGACCCGTGCGCTTCATGCTGGCAATCACTTGCTCAGCCACCACGAATACGCGGTAATCAACGCCGTTCTCATGCCCACAATCAATAAATTCCTGCAGGTAGACCACACCATGCATCAGGCTCAGATCAATCAATTGACTGCGCTGACTAATACGCTGCAGACCTTTACCTTGGGAGCCAAATACCGGCTTGAGTACGAATTCGTTGCCGGCATCCAATCCTTCCCGCAGGTGTTGGCTGATATAATGATAGTCACTGCTATAGATGGTTTTAGGGGTATTGATGGCGTGTTGTTTGAGCATAAATGAAGTCATTCCCTTGTCCACACTGCGCTCAATACTGCGCACATTATTCATGACTCGAATACCCAGTGCCTCCAGGCCATGCAACACGTCAAGATAATAAACGACTTGCTCCAAGCTACCTCCCGGCACGCCACGCACGAATACCGCTGTTGGTAAGTCGGCAAAACCTGGCATTTCTATCTCAGCATTCGCACCAGACAAATTGAAATGACAATCCTGCAGGCGCACAAATTTAGCCTGTAAACCCCTGTTAGCAAAGCTTTCCATTAACTGACGACCATGCCAACCGGGATCATCGGTAATGATTGCAATCATCCTATTTCATCTCTGTGGATAGGCTACTGGCCGAACGATATCAGGCGCCAAAAGACTCTTTCAGCAAATCAATATTGACTTCCCCTGCCATGAACGTCCGGCCACTTTCGACAGCCGTTACACTGACCTGAGCGGGGCTGAATAGCATTTGATCGATTTTGTAAAAATCATACTCTGCATCAGAAAATACTTGTGCAAATGGTTTGCCGTAGTCTTTGGATGTGTTCGACGGCAGATCATTAGCCAGTGCCTGCGCATCGTCATCGCTGCCGGTGATGAATAACTGTACCCGACCTGCGAACAAAATTGCGTCATTGGTACGCCCCATCGCTTGCACAAAATCGGGTATAGGCGGACTTAATGGTGCACTACCGCTACCGTCAATTATCCTTTCCAAAGGAAATTTCAGTTCATGTGCTTTGTGCAAAGCAGTTTCCAATACTCGCGCCACAACCTGCACCACGCCAGCCAGACTTTTCGTTGGGGTCAGAATAATTGTTAAATTGGCTGCCTCAACACCACATTGTTGAGCCATTTTTGCAACCAGTTCTGACGGCGGATTTTTATCAACCTCCATAACGATGCAGACTTTTTCTGCTTTATCTTGATAACCCAGTTCTGCATACAAAGGCTCACGTAATGCTGCGGCACGTCCCGGACCTGACCCCAGCGCATAAAAGGCACCTTTGCCTTCGCCATGGGAGAGTTGCCAGCCTGCATACTGACTGCCCAAACAAGCTAACACCGGATTAGAGGTGTGCACATAGACAGATAATGGCCACTGCGGTGCAGTATGAGTGTGTAATAAAGAAACATTTCCCAGTCCACCTAAGCACACCTCACTAATAAGTCGACCGGCTTCCAGACCACCCAAACAATTAATACCGGCATCAATCAGCGTTGCGCCTGTCTGATCTTTACTGACTCCCAAGCGTAACTCGCTGGCATTTGTGAGTAAGTGATCGACAATTTTTTGGGTCAAGGTATTAATACTGATTTCATTATTCATAGTCCAAGTCTCAGATGTGGTAATTGATGATTAGTTATACGAATCAAGCAGTTTAAGCAGCTCACACTCACGTTGTTGCAACAACAGCATAGGCTCAGCCGGATCCAACTCGGCGCCCAGACTGTGCACACTACATAATGGTTCACCCTGAGCAATACGATAACCTTGTGGTGGACGATCTTTCGCCCAGTCTGGCCAAATTATGCTGGCTGGGATACGAATATCCTGAGGCGCGTAAACAATCCTGTAAGCGTGCCTGTGGGTCGCTAATGATCCCACTGTAGTCAACTGCTCACGGTCACACACTCTGATGTGTGCGTCAACCAGATTGAGCTCAGGATTAAGCTGTTCATAGAGTTCAAATGATGCCGCTATTCTAGGATTCATCTCCAGCACATACAGGCTTTGTTGCGACCACATCATATCTAAACTAAACACACCGAGGTAATTAAAATAATCAGCAAGAGCAGAAATGTAACGATCAATTATGCTACCAATAGTTGTTGCGATTGGATAATTTGCCTGCACACCTGCGAATATAAAAGGATAGTCTGCTGCTAGATCAGGATTGACGAATTGGCGATTAATACCTAGCCGATGAACTGTGTTTGTCTGGGCCAAACACAGTACCGAAATTGGCAGTCCTGGAACTTCCTGTTGCCAATAATGGCCACCATCAGTGCCCGCCTGTGCGTTGCGCAACACCCCTGTACCGCCACAACTATGGCGTGTTTTCGTGAGCCATGTTGAGTTTAGCTTAGGTGGTGTAAATTGAGTCACTGGATACTTTACAGCCAATTCATCAAGACTATGAAAAAAATAGTGCGGATCTAAAATTTTGCTGATCGCGCTTGCATCTCCACACAGTCTCCAGCTGGCATGTGCTGTGATTTCCGCTGCTAGGTGTTCAGCGCCTGCACCTAATAATACGCGTGCCCGTGGATAGTTTTGTTTGAGCAGAGTAAGGGTGGACTCCAGGCGTTGCTGTGGCCAGCGGCCATGGACTAGATTAATCCTGAAGTATGCTTGCGCGCACAGGCGTGTTTCACTATCGGCGAAAGCATCAACCGCGATTACGTCATAACCAGCACGCGACGCAGACTCAGTTAAAGCCCGCGCCGAGTGTGCAATTATGATGAGGGTATTACTTATTTACGTACTCGCGAGCAACTTCAAAAGCGTGTTCGAAATGCAGGTAAATCGGTTTGTCTGACTCACACATCTTTTTCAGCAGCAGATTTTGGGTTTGGTACTTAACGTTGCCAATTGCCAGCGCGCCAATCCCGACTGCACCACTGGGTGAGCCATCAATCACTTTCGCATTATCCATAACATCTAATCCGGCAATACCGGATGGGGGTACCGCATTGACATCGGCAGCGACTTTGAGTTGCACAGCTTTTTGCAATTGCTCTTCGTTGAGCACCTCAATGCCTGCGGAAGCGGTAGCTAAAATCACATCGACCTCGGCTAGACAATTATTTAGCTCATCAATTGAATCGCCCGCTATCGAGATTTCATCGGAACCGTATTCAGCGTTACATACTCCCGCAACACGCTGTGATTTATCTTTTTTGCGACCGTATATTGTGACATTGGCACCCGCTTTGGCCGCAATCACTGCACCGGCCATACCCACTGGCCCGGTACCGCCCAAACAAGCCACATTCTTTCCGCTCAAGTCGCTGTTAAACTTGTCTTGCAGAGCGCTCTCAACAGCTGCCAACATACCAGCAGCGGTGGTGAAAGCACCACTTGGATCAGCAAAAGCCGACACCTCAAATGGCGGTACCATTGATTTTTGGCATACCTTTAGCATATCCATTGCAACATGCATGTCACGCCCACCAAAAAATATACCTGTGCGTTTAACACCACTAGGTCCGCGCGAAAAAATAGCATCTTGCACAAGAGCTTGAACTTCATCTTGTTCGACCGAGACGTAAGGAATACAGTTTGACCAGCCGGCATCAATCGCCATATTTACGTCGAATGGGCTTAAATTCTTGGCCGCAGTAATCATATGAAGAATAAAAGGTTTTTCCATGTCTTTGCTCTCTTTTAGTTGTATCCCTGATTAAAAATAAATGATCGCAAGCCTTATATATTAATAAGCTTATCTTTTCTAGATATTTTGTAGGTTTTGCTTAAATAAAAATCGTTTTAAGCTGTTATTTGTGAATCTTGACTGTGAGGTTTATCGATAACGTCAATCATGCTGCCTGAGTTATTGGCTTGCACAACCTTGTAAGTAAGTTGTGGCAGATGTGCAAACTTAGCCTGCAATTCGCGCATACTCAAATGCGCTGCCGTGTCACTATCATAGAAGGCGAACCCAGTGGGCCCCCAGGAACTCTGGCCAACACCAGGAATTTGCTTAGATATCAAAAATTGGATTATCTCAGCGACCGCAGGACTGGTGTAGCGCCCCCCCTGAGCCGGAGCAAAATAATCACCGACCCGCTGTTGTATTTCACGAATTCCCAAACCGAATTCCTGCAAATTATTTTCTAGAATACCTGGCAAAACTCTGGCTAATACTTGACGTGATAAAAAGCCCGCACATTGATCCGAAAATCGCGGCAAAGTAAGGAAAGCATCTGTCTCATTAGAGCCATGCAGACCCGTGTCACTATTGTCAGAGATGATCAGTATACGCCAGGCCTCAGGAAAATCGTGCCGCGCGATCATCGGCGGCACTCTATTTTTTTGACCACGACCACCATCCACAATCATGCCACCATGATCAAATGCAGCAATCCCTATCCCTGATCTGACTCCACGACTGAGCTCTTGAGCGATCTCTGGCGTGCTGACTTGCTGCTGCCACAACTTAGCGATTGCAGTGCCCACACACAGTGCCAGTTGGGTACCAGAACCCAGACCGGCATGCTCTGGGATTGCATGATGTATTTTGATTTCACAGGTGCCGTCTAAGTTCCATTTTTCGAATAACTCACGCGCATATTTGAGGGCGCGCTGATGGCTGGGTCCACTGCCGGTAAATCGTTCAGCTGGGGTGACTGTCATTTTCAGATCAAAGCCATCAATAGCCACCCCGACACTGATGAATTTTCTGCCCAAAGCACCACCGAGATCAACAAACCCCAAGTGGAGTCTAGCTGGGGTCTTGATGGTGACGCTCTGATTGTTATGACATAGCATAGGTTATCTTTTGGATATGTTAATTAAATGCACGAAAACTCGCCAAGTTCTCGGTAATTGGTTACATTTTACACTAATAATGCGGTTTCAAACTAGCCGTGACTGACCGAAACAAATTATACTCTATCACTTAATTAAATGACGCTTCCATGAAGTTCCACTGATTAGCCATTGACCAAATACTATGCAATTTAACAACGTGACTTGCCCACACTGCGGGCTCCTGTGTGATGACTTAACTGTGGCAGTCGATGAAGGTGTGGTGCAGCTGCAAACACCGCGTGATGTGAATTGCAGCAAGGCCTTTGCCGACGCCACTATCAGTGCGGACTTGCCGAGCCCTAAAATTGCCGGCCGTGAGGTGTCACTGGATGAGGCTATTCATAAGGCAAGTGAGATTTTGGCACATGCTTCACAGCCACTGATCAACGGCCTGATTGCCGACGTGCAAGCATGCCGCGCCGCTATCGCATTGACGGAAAAAGTGGGCGGGGTAATTGATCATGCCAATGGCAAAAATATTCGTCCTAATGTCGCTATCATGCAGCGCTTAGGAAAAGTTAAAACCACTCTGGCAGAGGCTCGTAATCGTGCTGATAATGTAATTATTTTTGGCTCTCAGGTGTTAGATCGCTTTCCACGTTTGATGGATCGTATCCTTAAGCCGGAACAGAGTTTAGGCTCACAGCAGACCATCAATAAATCCATTACCGTACTCGATGCTGCAGGTACTGAAACTTCGCCGCAGATTAGTCAGCATGAGTCGATCAATTATCAACAACTGGAGCTGGATTCACTCGACTCAATTATTCAAGCTTTGCAAAACGTGATTGAGAACAACTCTGCAACGGCAGCTGATGATAACTTGCAGATATTACATAAGCTGAGAGACCAGATTTACCAGAAAAACTACACTGTATTGATATGGAGCACGAGCTTGCTGGATGCAGAGGCCGCCGAGCAAACTATTCAGTCGATCACCCTCAGCATAAAAAAAGTCATGCAAGATGTACGCTGCGTGGGCATGCCTCTAGGAGGTTCTAAAGGTGAGATTACCGCGAGTCAGGTCGTCACCTGGCAAGCAGGTGTGCCATTGCCAGTAGCATTCATGAGCGGTGTCCCTCAGCATGATCCAGTCCTCTATAACGGCCCGGAGATGCTAGAGAAACAGGAAGCAGACGCTATGCTGTGGTTATCCACCTATCGCTCAACAGACACCCCCCCGGCATGCGATATCCCAACTGTTGTGATCGGTCATGCCAATATGCGGTGTGATGACGCAGCCGTGTTCATCCCTGTTGGAATACCCGGCATTGATACCCGCGGCCTAGCCTGCCGCACCGATAGCGTCGCCACGCTGCCTCTGCTTAAGATAAGAGACATCGGCTTGCCGCACGCAAGTGATGTGATCGAAAAAATTACTCAACAGATATAATTCACTATGGCAATCAAACTGACCGGCGGTCAAATTTATGATCCCACTCATCAAGTGGATGGAGAGACTCGGGATTTGTATATCATCGATGATAAAATCTCGCATGATTTACCAGCACATGAAAAAGTGACACAAACCTATGATTTGAGTAATTGCATAGTCATGGCGGGTGCAATTGACCTGCATACACATATTGGTGGCGGCAAGGTGAATATCGCCAGAACCATGATGCTGGAGGATCAACACGCACATCCACATGAAGGCAACGAGCTGTGTCGAACAGGTTGCGGTCATGTCGTTCCGTCGACCTTCACGGCTGGCTATCGCTATGCCGAGATGGGTTACACCGCCTGCTTTGAGCCGGCCGTATTACCTGTCAATGCACGCCAAGCACATATGGAAATGGCTGACACTCCGATGGTAGACAAAGGCGGCTATGTGCTGCTTGGTAACGATGACTTTCTGCTAAATATGATCCAACAGGGGGCTGAGCAATCCACTATTAACGATTATGTCGCCTGGATATTGCATGCCAGTCAGTGTATTGGGATTAAAGTCGTTAATGCGGGTGGGATACATGCCTTTAAATTCAATCAGCGACGTCTTGATGTTGACGAAAAGAGTCCAGCTGGAATCACCCCCAGAGAGATCATCACAAAACTCAGTCGCGCCGTCCACGAACTGGGTATACCGCATCCTCTGCATGTGCATGCCAGTAACCTAGGAATCCCCGGAAATTTCAAAACCACTCTTGCCACCATGGCCGCTGCCGAGGGTCTGCCTATTCATCTGACCCACATCCAGTTTCACAGTTATGGTGCCGAAGGAGATTATAAATTTTCATCTGCCGCATGCGAGATTGCTGAAGCCATTAATAGCACACCTAATGTCACCGCCGATGTCGGTCAGATCATGTTCGGTCAGACTATTACTACCTCTGGCGATACCATGATGCAGTATTTTGGTCATGAGCATGCGCATCCAAATAAATGGACTGTTATGGATATTGAGTGTGAGGCTGGCTGCGGTGTCATTCCTTTTCAATATCGGGATAAAAGCTTCGTTAATGCTTTGCAGTGGGCGATCGGATTGGAGATCTTTTTACAAGTCCAGGATCCCTGGCGAGTATTTCTAACCACTGATCATCCCAACGGTGCGCCATTCACAAGCTATCCCCATCTAATTAAACTACTCATGAATCGCTCGTTCAGAAATGATGCGTTCAATATCATCCATCATGATGCTCAGAAAATGTCTAACCTTGCCTCGATGGAACGAGAGTACAGTCTGTATGAAATCGCCATCATGACCCGTGCAGCCCCAGCCAAAATTCTAGGATTATCTGATCATGGTCATTTAGGGGCAGGCGCGACAGCCAATATTACGGTTTATACTCAGCAGGATGACGTCGAGCGCATGTTCGCTAAACCAGCACTGGTATTTAAAAATGGCGTACTCGTGGTCAAAGACGGAGATATTATTGAAACCGTGCATGGCGTGACGCATGTGGTCAAACCTGATTACAACGAAGATATAGAAAAACCTTTGAAAAAGTATTTTGATGATTATCAAACGATATCATTACCCAATTTCAAGATCTCCAATGACGAAATGGAAGAATGTATAGGCAGTCAGGTTAAGGTCCATCCATGCGACAAAAGTTAACTTATAAGTAAAACATATGAATATAAATGGCGTTGTCATAGACGATACATTTTCAGAAGCATTTTCGATGCGTGCCACGCGTATCGTGATTACCGCGATTAACTATAAATGGGCGCGGCATGCGGCAGAGACTATGACTGGCTTTGCGACTTCAGTGATCGGCTGTCGGGTCGAAGCAGGCATAGAAAAACAACTCACCCATAGTGAGACACCCGATGGGCGTCCAGGCATTTCTGTGTTGCTATTTTCTACCGATAGAAAAACACTGCAAGCGCAGCTAGAAACGCGCATCGGTCAGTGTGTGCTCACTTGCCCTACAACAGCTGTATTTGCCGGCCTATATACCGAGGATAGAATTGGCTTAGGTAAGAATCTGCGATATTTTGGTGATGGTTATCAAAGTTCCAAATTGATCGGTGCGGAGCGTTATTGGCGCATTCCGGTTATGGATGGAGAGTTCATCTGTCAAGAGACAACAGGGGTGCAAAAAGCCATAGGCGGAGGTAACTTACTGGTCTTTGCCCGCAGCATCTCGCAAGTATTGTTAGCCTGTGAGGCAGCCATTGATTCAATGACAGCACTGCCTAATGTGATTCTTCCCTTTCCTGGTGGCGGTGTGCGTTCGGGATCAAAAGTAGGTTCAAAATATCCAGCCTTGAGTGCTTCCACCAACCATCGTTATTGTCCAACACTAAAGGGACGTGATGACAGTGTTTTAGATAAAAATATTGAGGCGGTAATGGAAATTGTTATTGACGGACTGACAACAGAAGATGTCGCGCTGGCTATGAAAGTCGGTATAGAAGCTATTTGTGACCTAGGCAAATCTCAGGGTATAGAAAAAATCACTGGTGGTAATTATGGCGGCAAACTGGGTGAGCATCATTTTCATCTAAGGGAGATTGTCGGTGAGTAATTGCACGCTCAGGCTGACACTTGATACTCATCAACGCATTGATATGCGTTGGCTTAGTCAGGCGATCAACGCGGGCATGACTAGCGCTGATGCGCTGCAGCTCAGTATTAAAATTGGCAATAAAACCAGCCAAGTCAGTGATGTGTTTACACTCACAGGTGAGTTAACTGCAACCAACATAGTGCTGGAGAATAGCTCATCGTCATGTGACTACATCGGCTACCAGTTGCCTGCAGGTAAAACAATTAATGTAACAGGTGCAGCAGGGCATTATGCTGGTGCGGAATTGGCGGGCGGACAACTCATCATACACTCAGATGCTCAGCACTACGTCGGTTGCGCCATGCGCAGTGGCATGATCACCGTCAATGGCCATTGTGGTAATTATTTGGGTGGTGCTTTCACTGGTCAAAAGCGAGGTATGGCAGGAGGCACTATATTAGTTAAGGGTAATACTGGTGATTTTACCGGTGACATGATGCGCAAAGGCATCATCATGGTGACGGGTAACATAGGGAATTACTGCGCTAGCCGAATGATCGCCGGCACCATCACCAGCCTCGGCAGCGTGGGCACGCATGTCGGTAAAAATATGCGTCGTGGAACACTGCTATTTCATAAGCTGCCGCAAGATTTACCTGCAACTTTTACTAATTGCGGACGTCATAACTTAGGCTACCTAACACTCTTGCTTGATGAAATGCGTAAGCATGATAGTGAATTTAAATTATTACACCCAATGCGTCGTCGCGTTCAGCGTTACATGGGCGACACTTCGGTGGCCGGTATGGGCGAACTGCTCATCTGGATTGGCTAGTCAGGCGTGCGTAGCCTAGCAGCCAGATGACTTGGAAAACCCCTGACTAAATAAATAAGCATAATAAAACAACTACTAATAGCCCAAAGGAGACGTCATGCCTAAATATATTATCGAACGTGAAATACCAGATGCAGGTAATCTAACTGCCCAAGATTTACAGGGTATATCCCAAAAATCATGCAATATTCTCAAGAACATGGGGCCCCAAATCCAGTGGGTAGAGAGTTTTGTCACTCAGGATAAGGTGTATTGCACGTACATTGCGCCGAATGAAGAAGAAATTCGTAAACATGCTGAGGAAGGTGGCTTCCCCGCGAATGTCATCGCGGAAATTAAATCTGTCATTGATCCAACCACATCCGAGTAAGCGTACTCAAATTGACCTTTAGTGCTTACCACTAAAGGTCATAATGCCGGCATTGCTGGACTCAGGGTGAGCCGAAAATACAACCAGAGTCAGTCACTACTACCGGAAATTCTCCCAAACTAAGCATTGTTTGAGACACTGAAAACTGACTTAGAAATTCATTTATTTCTGTGCTTTCTATATTCTCTAGCGTGCTGAACATAACGCGCAAAAAGTAGTGCTGGTCCGCCTGCACCACGCTAAAACTATAGCTGTCCTGGTCTTCGACGCGTGTTATCTGTGCACCAACAAATTCCTGTTGCAGATAGTCTGCCACTGCGTCACTCAATTGGGCTCGATAGGTCATGCCAGGAATTATGAATTTAGCTGTCTTTGGTCGCCGCTTGTAAGGCAGTCAATTGTTCATGTTGTTGCATGATTTTCTTCAGCAGATCCTGCATGGCTGGAGCGTTCCATTCACGCTCTCCCACCGCCTTATGGATTATTTTGCCACTAGGGCTGATCAAAAATGTAGTCGGTAAACCCGCTACTTCCCACGCCGCCAGAGACATATCACTATCAATAAGAACATCAAAGCTGACTGGACGGTCTTGCAAAAACTGGTTGACGGTTGCCAGTGCCGGACCAACGTGTATTGCAACAACATGCAGGCCTCCCTCAGGTAATTTAAGCGTATTGTGCAAGTCACTCAGCGCTGGCATTTCTTCGACGCATGGCGGGCACCAGGTTGCCCAAAAATTGAGTAACACAAATTTGCCACGGTAATCGCTCAAACTAACATTCTGCCCTTGCGTATTCATGAGCGTAAAGTCATCAGCGACCGGACTATTAACGACTTCAGTCAGCAACTCATTTCTACTGGCAGAGGCTGCAAGCAATAAAACTGCCATTGTGATCACGCTGATGATCTTGATGCCAACACTTTTTGTATATTTATTCATAACTTTTCTGGTTAATGGTCTTTTAAACTTTGAACGTCAGACAGACTTTAAGTTCGCTTACGTATTTCAATTCGCCTTGTTGGTATGATAATCATCAAATATCTGATGCATAAAATCGATCATATTAGGCGCATTCCAGACGCGCGTGCCCAGCGCACGGTAGCTGAACATACCATCTGGTGTAATCAGATAAGTGGTAGGTAGTGTGGGTATTCCCCAATGGCCCAGTTCCAGATCCATATCCATCAACATAGCGTAGCTGACTGGACTTAAAGCGAGTAACTCCTCTACCCCCTGAAGATCATCGCCAGCGTGAATCGCAACAATCTCGAATTCACTGTCATGCCTGAGCTGGTCGTACATATCCTGCAGTGTCGTCAGTTCTGCTCGACATATCGTGCAGCTGGTTGCCCAGAAATTAATCAATACAAACTTACCCTTGAGATCACTTAGTTTATGCTTTTTACCTGCCAAATCAGGCAAGTTATATTCATGCGCTGACATTGTTCTTGGCATGGGATCCAATAATCGATCGGCATGTGTGACGCTGTTGAGTAGGACGCAAACAAGAATTAAGAATATTTTCATTAAATTATTTCAGGCGCAGTGAGCAGGATAGTTAGTCTGAATATTGAGTATCGTGTGCCCAATTAGGATCTTCTTTGCTGATATCCCCAATCGGTGCTGCAAATGCATCCGCGACTAGCGTTTTAACATTACTTCCGGTGAGCGTTTGCATGAAAGCAATCAACTGTTCAATTTCTTGCTCAGTTAAGTCAAGAGGCCTGATCAGAGGGCTTAGCAGCTCATTCTCAATACCACCTCGATTATAGAAGTCTACCACCTCACGCAGAGTACTGAATGCGCCATCGTGCATGTACGGAGCGGTTAAAGCAATATTGCGCAGACTGGGAGTACGATATTTCCAGCGATCATATGGGTTTTGGGTCACTTCATAACGGCCAACATCATTCTGTTTAGGCTGTTGTCTCACAGAATTGATGATTTCGTTGTCTACATCAACGAACACGCCCGGTGCCAGTTGAACGCGTGTTTTGGGTGGCTTGATACCCATCGAAGTCGCATAGCCATGGCCGGTATTATGCAATTGATTATCTGTAAACAAGGCGTAGTCTGCACCGATTAAGTGACAGGACGCACAAGCAGCTTTGCCGGCAAACAATTGGTAACCGGCAATCTCATCCTGACTTAAAGCATTTTCGTCATCCCCATATTTCCATTGATCAAAGCTGGAGTTAGCAGAGTTGAGCGCCCTCTGATACACAGCTAAGGCCTTACCTACCGTTTCCATGGTCGGGCCCTTGCCGTCAAATGCTTGTTCAAATAAACCTTGGTATTCCTTGATGGCTTTGATTTTATTAATCACATAACCAATCGAGGGATTAGCCATTTCATTGTGTGCCAGTAAAGGCGACCAAGCTTGCTGTTCGAGGCTGTCCTCGCGGCCGTCTTGGAATAGAATATCGTAATGAGCAATGTTGTAAATTGTAGGGCTGTTTCGTTTAACACTGCGCCCCTCAATGCCGACGGCCGTTTTGATTTCATTACTAGTAAAGCCTTGCTCTGGAATGTGGCAGATAGCGCAGGAGAAAGTATCGTTGAGTGATAGACGACGATCAAAAAATAATAGTCGTCCTAGTTCAACTTTTTCTACCGTGGCTATGTTGTCAACGGGCTGACTGACTGCAGGCAAGCCTAGGATGGGTTCATTAATGTATTTTAGTAAATCAGCTTTAGCGCCCTTGCGGGCGGTAATACTCAGTGAGTTAGTGACATATTGATCAGTATCATAACCCTGTTTACGGTCACCTGAGCCAAATACTGCAGACTCTAGCGTGGCATCATCGGTGCTGGCAAACACTGTCAGTGCAACCGGATTGATTAGTAGAAAAACCAGTCCTAAAATTCTTAATATTGGCATTGGATGTTGCATAGTATGCGTCACTACTTAGCGGTCTTGCTATCTAGTATCTGTCCACGCTCTTCCATAAGCAAAGTTTTTAGGTCACTGATGAGTGATTCTTCATGCAAAAACCCCGCACTGTACTGTGCACGTTTGTTACCAGCTTTATCAATCAGAAAGACTCTCAAGATGTGGGCGAAGCGATAGCTAGGCTTGCCGTCCTGATCATATTCCCTATTCACATATTGACCAAATCCCTCTGTGATGGGGTGCAGTTGCTGATCTGATTCAGTGGTTAAAAACTGCCACTCAGGTCCACCCATGTCTTGACTCCCTTGACCGTAGAATTTCATTACTTCTGGCGTGTCGTACACTGGATCAAAACTGAGACTGATTAAACGAACTTGTTCAGCCAATTCTGGGTCTTCCTCAGCCAGCCGCTGTTTGATCTTGTAAAATACTGCAGTCACTAACGGGCAACCATTCAGGTCCGAGCACTGGGTATAGATGAAACTCATGATTACAAACTTATCACCAAAAAAATCGGCTAGTTTTTTTGCTTGATTATCAGCATCTAGCACATCACCGTTAGCTGCTTTGCCAAATGGCGGGAGTTGATAACTTCCTGGTACTGGGGCCTCAAACTGCATAACACCCCAACCAGCTGCAGGTGTGAGTATTGCGTTCTCATGACTGGCAACGCCTAGATCAACGGATTCATTGGCGACGTTATTTATGGTGGTATCGTCGTTGCCCTGAACTGGGCAGAACAACATTAAGGATATTAAAACAATGCAAGCGAAAGGCATGCTAGCTGAATATTTCATTGACCGATCTCAAAATAGTAGTGATTTAAGATGAGCAGAGACCACTTGGAGTGCAAAAAAATAGGGCCACCAACAAGGCAGCCCTATTTATGTCTGCTACGCTGATTAGATCAGCGCATCAAGCTACTCTTTACTTGTCTAGTTGAGACACGACAGTGTCGCTAGAGTTCGGTGCTTGTGAGTATAAAGAGTAAGCACCAAAACGCATTTGGTGCGCACGACCTAACTTGAGCTCGTAGAAATCAATGGTGAACTGATGCTCTAGCTGATTACCATTCCAGTGGTATAGCTTGAACCATTGCTCATCATCTTTACCCGTTTTATCCCAGTTACCGAGCAGTGATGTTGTGAAGTAAGCGCGCTTACCATCCCAACTCTGTGAAATCATGTTCACTTGCGAACCGATGACATGCTCGTACTTTTGGACTGGGTTATGGGGATCAGTGATATCGAAGTAACGTGTCTTGCCATCCATGAACGTCTGTACCCACATGCCTGTATCATCTGCAGTGATTGAGATATCAACTGGAAGAGGTACTTTTGAAGGATCACCAATGTCAGCAACTGCTTCTGCCTGCCACTCACCTGCTTCGTCTTCATAGATTAACCACATCTGTGATGTCAGCGCAGTAGTTGTGAAGCAGTAGTTGTTGTGTGCAGACCATGCACAGCGAATTTCAAGCGGTGCACCAGGCACGTCAAATACTTTCTTTGGCTTACGTGTATGCAAGTCCCAAACAATCATGGTGTTGCCAAATCGCTTCATGGCTTCTGCATCAGATAACATCTGACCGAAGTCCATCATGTAATTAGACCACCCTGTGAATGACGAAGTTAGCATTACGTTGCGACGTGGCAGTGCACGTACGTCGTAACCGTAACCGTCAGCAATGTTACCTGACTTCTCAGCACCACGAAGATTGTCGTCGGTTGGGAACCAGTGTGAGGCTACAAACTCACCTTCACTTGTGTACTCAGCCATGCCTGTGCGGCCACCGTGGTCGGCATTATTGGATAATGCTGACACCATGATACGGCCAGGTAAGGCATAGAACGTGTGTGGGCCAACCATGCCGCCTGTCTTCTCAACGAAGTCAGTGACGACTTTATGCAATTTTGGCTCACGCGGATTTGAGTGAATATCGAAGATGAAGATTTTGTTGCTGTCTAATCCACCTGCGAATAGAAAACGACGATCATCAGTCAGACCTGAGTGATGCGCTTCATTACGTCCACCGACAGATAAAGTATGGACCACTTCGCCGTAATCTTTTGCATCAGGATTAACAGAAACAGTGACTAACTTGTCCTGCTCATCGCCCATGCCTTCGACACCAAGCGTCCAAACATATACGTAATCTTCTTGACCAACGATCTTAGCCATGTAGGGTGACATACATGTCTCATCGGCCTGTAAAGTGTTGCTGTGAAAGCTCCCCGCCAGCGCGACAACTGCGACCAGCATCGAAGCTGTTGTGCTTCTTAACCATGTAAATGGAAGCGTTTTTTTCATATCGAACTCCGTTTAGTGTAGTAATTTTTTGTTTTCAATTGATACAAATTAAAGCGTTACTCGCGTGATGATTCAAGTAAACGTTTGATATGTAACATTCGCCCAGCATCAGGCGACCCAAAAAGTTATGTGCTGTGCGTCATTATGACGCATCCAAGCCTAGTATCAAGTACTAAATTCACATACTCTGGCGCTATCAGTAACGGCATTTTCTATGACACTATGGAGATATTAAGCAATAATTAGAACGTTTATTGGACAACTCTAGTGGCGCAACTGTTTACTGCACCAATTTGAACTATTCACGCCCATATTGATCCCACTGCGTATGCAAATTTCTTCCACCATAATGTTGCTGCTGCTGTCGTTCGGTCTAAGCACTGGCACACATGCTGAACAACCCCCCGCCGAGCGCAAAATCGGGGGAGATTTTAGTCTGACCAAGCATGATGGCAGTAGTTTCCACTTAACTGACATCCGCGGCAAAGTCGGTCTGATCTTTTTTGGCTTTACCCATTGTCCAGACATTTGTCCGAACACATTAATGGAAATTCAGCGTCTATTGATCAGTCTGCAAGAGCAACAAGACCAACTACAAGTGCTCTTCATTAGCGTGGATCCAAAGCGTGATACGCCCGAGAAGTTAGACAGCTACGTGAATTATTTCAACAAAGACATGATTGGTTTAACCGGCGATGAAGAGGCTCTGCAAGCGGTTTTGTCGCAATACCATGCCAAAGTATCATATCAGGGCGATCTGACGGGAGACGCTTATCAAGTAGAACATAACGCTAATTTGTTCTTACTCGATCGCGCAGGTCAGGTTGCCAGCATCATCTTACCCCGCACCCCTTTCACCTTACTGCAGCAACAGGTACGTAAACTGATCGCTGCAGATCACTAGGCCAGCAAACTATAACGTTTTGCTCAGCTCTCTGGCGAATCGTACTTGATGTAGGCAAAGCGTTGATCGTCTGGCACACCGTCAAGATCTTGCTCATCCACTGCAGGGTTCCACTGAATCACCTGTTCTATTTTCTTCGCCAGCGCGAAATCCTTATGCGTTACGCCTTTAGCGGCATGATTCGTTAGTTTGACGATAACGAAGGCATAAGAAACAGTCAGGTCTGGGTGATGCCAAGCGGCTTCTGCCAAATGACCGATGGTGTTTACGACCATTAGCGTTCCCTTCCAGCTGTTGGTCTTGTATTTACGACGAATCCAGCCGTGCTCGAAGTACCAGTGAGGTAGTTCCTCTGCCAAACGAGTTTGGACTTGCGCATCGCTGTAGACTTGCTCTGACTTAATATCCCGCCACTTAGACATATACGTTTCCTTTTTAATACTAGATAAAATATAAACAAATCTGCGATCAGAGAGAATATGTACACGGATAATATACGCATTCAGTCAGAATTCACGTAAAATACTCAACAAATATCAGCAGTTCAACAAACACATAGGGAATAAGCGAGACTATGGACATAGCCGTCACGCGCAAGCGCAACAAGATGCGCGGTCAACAACGTGGAAGAAGCGTTGATGCCGTTGCCTTACAACAAGTATTAGCGTTACTCGGAGATAAACCAAGACGACGCGATTTATTGATCGAGCACTTACACCTAATACAAGACAAATATGGTCATCTTTCCGCTGAGCACATGACCGCACTCGCCAGCGAAATGAAACTTGCCCCAACCGAGGTCTACGAGGTTGCGTCTTTTTATCATCACTTCGACCTGGTTAAAGAAGGTCACCATGCACCCCCCGAACTCACTATCCGGGTGTGTGACTCAGTCACCTGCGAGCTGAACAACGCACACGAGTTGATCAAAGCGCTAGATGGCAAATACGAGGGCAAGATCAGAATCCAACCCGTACCATGTGTTGGCCGCTGTGAACAGGCACCCGTTGCGGTAGTCGGCACCAATCCTATCCCGTTCGCAGACTTAAACAAAGTCTCACAGGCTGTCGATAACGACCAGCGTCATGCTGATACGCCTGACTGCATCAAATACGAGGAATACGTCAAAACAGGAGGTTATCAGCTCGCTAAGAACATCGCTGATGGCAGTCTCGATAAAGAAGCAGTCCTGACCACGCTAGAAGACTCTGGTCTGCGAGGTCTGGGCGGCGCAGGTTTCCCTGCTGGAAGAAAGTGGCGCATTGTTGGCGACCAGCCAGCACCGCGTATCATGGCGGTCAATATCGACGAGGGTGAACCAGGCACTTTTAAGGATCGTTACTATCTGGAACGTGACCCTCACCGTTTCTTCGAAGGGATGCTCATTGCTGCTCAAGTGGTAGGTACCGATGCGATCTATATCTACCTGCGCGATGAATACGCCGGAATTCGTAAATCGATGGCCGAGGAATTAGACAAATTGCATGCTAACCCACCCGTTGACCTCCCCCATATCGAACTGAGACGTGGCGCGGGCGCCTATGTCTGTGGTGAAGAATCAGCCATGATTGAATCAATCGAAGGCAAACGTGGTATGCCACGTTTGCGACCGCCATTTGTGGCCCAAGTAGGTGTCTTTGGTCGCCCTACTCTGGAACATAACATGGAGACATTATATTGGGTGCGTGACCTGATCGAAAAAGGCGCTGACTGGTTCACTTCACATGGACGCAATGGCCGCAAGGGCTTGCGCTCATTCTCGGTCAGTGGTCGAGTCAACAAACCTGGTATTCACCTCGCCCCGGCGGGTATTACAGTGAAAGAATTAATCGCCGAATACTGCGATGGCATGCTCGATGGTCATAATTTCTATGGCTATTTCCCAGGCGGTGCCTCTGGTGGCATTCTGCCCGCCAGCATGGGTGACATTCCACTGGATTTCGACACTCTTAATGAGTACGGATGTTTCATCGGCTCGGCAGCAATCATGATATTTTCCGATCAAGACAAGGCACGTAAACTGGCCTTGAATGCAATGAAGTTTTTTGAACATGAGTCCTGTGGCAAGTGCACACCTTGTCGCGTGGGTACCTCTAAAGCGGTCAAACTAATGAGCAAGCAGGATTGGGATCAACCCCTCATGAAAGAGTTATCACAAACGATGGGGGATGCCTCTATCTGTGGCCTAGGACAGGCCGCATCGAATCCGATGCAATGTGTTCTCAACTATTTCCCCGAAGAACTCGCACAGGACACGGAGTAAAGCGATGGCAGCAAATCCAAAAGATCTGAACGAACTCACCAGCGTTGAGTTTTCACTTAACGGTCATACAATTACTGCCTTCGAAGACGAGACTATTCTTCAGGCAGCGCGCAGAAATGGCGTTGATATCCCTCATCTATGCTTCAAAGATGGCCTCCGCGCGGATGGCAACTGCCGTGCTTGTGTGGTTGAAATTGAAGGTGAGCGTGTATTACAACCCTCGTGCGTGCGCACACCAACTGAAGGCATGGTGGTCAACACCACCAATGAGCGTGTCGAGCACTCGCAAAAAATGGTGCTCGAGCTGTTGCAGTCTGACATGGCTGACAAGTCATATACCCTCAATAGTGAACTCGACCACTGGTCACAACAGCTGGCGGTTGGCTTGCCTCGTTTTGAGCCACGGCACAATCCCGAACAGGATTTATCGCACCCCGCTATTGCGGTTAATCTGGATGCTTGTATTCAGTGTACGCGCTGTGTGCGTGCCTGTCGTGAAGAACAAAACAATGACGTGATCGGCTACTCTCAGCGTGGTGCGCACTCAGAGATTGTGTTTGATATTGCTGATCCCATGGGCGATAGCTCTTGCGTAGGCTGTGGTGAGTGTGTTCAGGCCTGTCCCACCGGCGCCTTAATGCCATCTAAACAATTGGGCTTACAGGAACCTGATAAGAAAGTTGAGTCCGCATGTCCCTACTGCGGGGTCGGTTGTTTACTCACCTTCAATGTTAAAGACGAAAAAATTATCTATGTAGAGGGCCGTGACGGCCCAGCGAACAAGAGCCGTTTATGTGTTAAAGGTCGTTATGGGTTTGATTACATCCACAATGACCGTCGTTTAACCACGCCATTGATTCGTAAAGAGGGCGCAGCCAAAGTCGCTGATATCGAGTCACTTAGTGAAGCTGACATCGCTAACATGTTCAGAGAAGCCAGCTGGGAAGAGGCCTTGGAGTTTGCGGCTACAGGTCTGCGTGATATCCGTGATGACAAGGGCGGCAATGCACTGGCTGGTTTTGGCTCAGCCAAAGGCTCGAATGAAGAGGCTTATCTGTTCCAGAAATTAATCCGCACAGGCTTCAACACTAACAATGTCGATCACTGCACGCGTTTATGTCACGCATCTTCAGTCGTAGCACTGCTGGAAGGGATCGGCTCTGGTGCGGTATCCAATCAGGTGGCCGAGGTTAAAGATGCTGAAGTGATCGTTATTATTGGTTCAAACCCAACAGTTAATCATCCAGTCGCCGCCACATTCATTAAGAATGCGGCACGTGACGGTAAGACCCTGATTGTGATGGATCCACGTCGTACTGAAATCGCGCGCCATGCGGATCATGTGCTGCAATTCAAGCCCGATACTGACGTTGCTATGCTCAATGCCATCATGCATTCAATCATCAAACAGGGCTTAGTTGATAAAGACTTCATCGCTAACCGCACGGAAGGTTATGCCGAATTAGAAAAACACCTGCAAGATTATGCCCCCGAACAGATGGAAAAAATCTGTGGTATCCCCGCCGCGACACTGCATGAAGTTGCGCGTGTGTACGCCTCTTCTAAAGCGTCTATCATCTTCTGGGGCATGGGTGTGTCACAGCATATTCATGGCACTGACAATGCACGCTGCCTGATCGCCCTATCGTTGATGACAGGTCAAATTGGTAAGCCGGGTTCTGGCTTACATCCACTGCGTGGGCAGAACAATGTGCAGGGCGCCTCAGACGTCGGTCTCATCCCAATGGTCTTTCCTGACTATCAACGGGTCGATAATCCGCAGGCTCAAGCGCGCTTTGAGAAGTTATGGAATGCCAATCTGGATCCAAACCCGGGCCTTACTGTAGTGGAAATTATGGAAGCCATCACTCAGGGGGACATTCAGGGTCTTTATGTCGAGGGTGAAAACCCAGCGATGTCAGACCCGAACTTGAATCATGCCCGGCATGCATTGGCGTCACTTAAACATCTCGTCGTGCAAGATATTTTCATGACCGAGACCGCACTGTTTGCTGATGTCATTCTGCCTGCTTCAGCATTCCCAGAAAAAGACGGCACCTTCACCAACACCGACCGACGCGTTCAATTAGGACGCCAGGCTGTGCAGCCACCAGGACAAGCCAAACAGGATCTGTGGATTATCCAAGAGATAGCCAAACGCATGGGCCTCGATTGGAATTACGCCGGACCACAAGAAGTGTTTGCGGAAATGTGTCAAGGTATGGATTCAATCAAAGGCATGTCTTGGGAGCGCTTGGAGCGTGATCACTCAGTGACCTATCCCTGTGATACGCCTGAAGATCCCGGCCAAGGCATTATCTTTGTGGATGATTTCCCAACCGCCAGCGGCCGTGCCAAGATTGTGCCTGCTCCATTTACTAATGCCGACGAGCTGCCAGATGATGAATACAGTTATGTATTGATCACAGGTCGACAGCTTGAGCATTGGCACACGGGCTCGATGACACGCCGCGCATCCATGCTGGATGCGATAGAACCCGTGCCTACCGCCTCGATTAATCCACTAGACCTGGAAAAGCTGGGCGTCAAGGCCAGCGAGATGATTCGGTTACGCTCACGTCGTGGTGCGATTGAATGCTATGCCCGTGCCGATGATGGTTTACTTGAGGGACAAATTTTCATGCCGTTCTGCTATCACGAAGCGGCCGCTAATTTGCTGACTACAGACGCATTGGATCCGTTTGCCAAAATACCTGAATTTAAATTCTGCGCCATTCAGGTCGAGGTCCCGGAGAGCGCCTAACATAAACGCCCAGCTCAATCGTGATCCAGCAAAAAGGCCGCCCTCGAGTTTATCCTAGGTGGCCTTTTTAGTGGTCAAGCAAGGCGTCAGGATTAAGATTTAGGCTGCGACAAAAATAAGCTGTCGAGCAGGCATACTCAGTCGGCGTTGCTAATGGCATAGCTCACATCCGCCGCTTGTCTGTTTTGCCAGACGTCGTGCACGCGAAATATTTTAACCCCAGCTTGCACCCCGAGTGCGGTAGTTGCGCAGGTCGCAGGCATCCGTGCTGCGGGATCATCCTCATGGCAGATCTCACCCATGAAACGTTTACGACTGGTGCCCAGCAATACCTGGTAGCCCTGCTGGGTAAGAATATTTAATTGCTTTAACAGCGCCAGATTATGGTCGGTACGTTTGCCGAAGCCAATCCCCGGATCTAGGATAATATTATCTTGCTCAATCCCCGCCTGCACTGCTTTGTGCGCTTGCTGGAGCAGAAAATCGGATACTTCCTGACCGACATTGGTGTAATGCGGGTTGTCTTGCATATCACCCGGGCGACCCTGCATATGCATAATGCAGTAAGGCACCGAATACTCAGCCAACAAGGCGATCATATCAGCATCGTCAGTGCCGCCTGTGACGTCATTAACAAATCCTGCACCCGCGTCTAAAGCCGCCGCCGCGACTTCACTTAAAGTGGTGTCGACGCTGATTATCACCTCTTCAGGTAATTCCTTAGCGAGTGCCGCAATAACATCCAGGATGCGACGTTTTTGCTCAGTGGCATCCACGCGTACCGAACCAGGACGCGTGGATTCGCCACCAATATCAATAATGTCAGCGCCCTCCGCGACCATATTTAAACCACGCGCGACGGCATCACGCGTGCTGGCATACATGCCACCGTCAGAAAAACTATCTGGGGTGACGTTCAATATACCCATGATTAATGGGCCGGGTTTGCGCAGGAAATTATGCATAAATAAACAATAGCGTGTTGGCGTTCATGGTAGGGTATTGACGGTTATTTTTTCACCCAATTGGATATGCATCAAATCATACCCCATCTCAATCCGTCCAGGATAATCTTGTCTGATCTGCGCCAAAGCAGATTCTTCCGTCATACCGAATAACAATACATGATTAAAAACAGCCAGGCGTGGCTGGGTTTTTTGCAATACCTTGGCCAGCTGTTGGGGATTAGTATGATAGGCCATGATTTTTGCTAGGCGTGGATTACGTGCCACTAGCGTGGCATCTGAGCCGGCTATTTCATGAATCAGCACATCAACATCTTGCGCATGTTTAATGAGATTGTCTGAGTATGTCGTATCACCAGAGATCAACACCGAACGATCACCAAAATCCAAGCGGTAGCCCAGTGCAGGCTCAACGGGTTTGTGATCGACATAAAATGCTGTAATTGTCACCCCACTCGCTTGATAAATAACGCCCTGCGTCACTTCCTCACTGAGCAGCTGAGCATGCTCATGACGCACATTGCTGGTGCGATAATGGATATCTTTATGATACATACTGCGCAACGCATCAATAGTATGTTTGGTACCCTCAGGGCCATATACTTTGAGTGCTGACGGGCGCTGATAGATCCACCCAGTGATCCATAAATCATCCAGTCCGGTAATGTGGTCGGAGTGCAAATGAGTAATAAAGACCTGTTCAATCTGATCTGGAGTTATGTCTGCCTGATGGAGACGAATAACTGCACCCCGACCAGCATCAAATAAAAAATACTTACCACCCGCCTGAATCAGTGTCGCTGACCCATAACGTTCTGCACTGAGTCTAGGTGTGCCCGTGCCTAACAACGTGATCTCCAGATAATCCGCCCATGTCAGTGAGCCACAGAGACAGAGTAAAAGTATCGCGAGGCAACGACGCTTGAATAAGCGTCTATTGAGCGCATCAGTAAAGTATCCCATAGCCAAATTAAAACCGAGCGGGCGTGGAATAGCAAGTCTGAAATAGTGCCTGACTGGAAAAGTCAGCGCGCACAAAAAAGCCCCCTGCCGGGGGCTTTCTGAGCCATCAATGATTGACTATTAGACCAAAATCACTAACAACTCGAGTTCGCTAAATTACACTGGCGATTAGAACCATTGAACAAGACCGATAGCCCATAATTCTGCGTCTTCACCTACAGCATTACCACTGGTATTTATACCAAAGTCGTATTGCGCAGCATCCTCATTATTAACCTCTGAATAAGTCAACCGAAGTTCTGTTCACGCTGGCATTGTGTAATAAACGCCTAAGTTAAATGCCTCAGCATCAGAATCATTAAGATCAGATCCAAAATTCTCAATTTCGTCTGCATTCATGTATGACCCACGAACATCAAAGCCATTACCAAAGTTAAACACACCTGAAACCATCCATGCATCTCGCTCTGAGTCTATGTTACCGCTACCATCACCAAGGTTAGTTAACATACCACCCGTAGTAGTTGCACAATCATCCCATTCATATTCTAACATCTCATACATAGCTGCCAACTTTATAAAACGACCACCATCCATGTTATGGATATAACGACCCGCGATACGAATAGTCTCATCGTCAGAATCCGAGCATGCGTGAGTGGCGGCTGCCCACTCCTCATGCTTTTCGTAAGTTAGGGCGACCCATACACTATCACCAGATGCAAGAGATGTGTCATACGCAACACCTGTAGACCAGATACGTGGATCTAGTTCCACAATACCGCTAGCTGAAGTAACTTCAACTTCATCACCAGGTGTGGTTGGATGAGCATTTGTTGTAGCGACACGAAAATTGAAACCATTGATATTTGGGCTGAAATACTGAATGATTTCTTCCTGACGACGGTTAAACGCTTGTGAACCGCCAAACGCAGGAACTAGGGTGTTGAATTGAAAACCACCATTGTAAAAAAAACCTTCACCATAACCAAGGTTACCCATGATGGACGTATGAGAATCAGCACCCGCATCATAGAAAGGATCAACCCACTGCGCGACCATTTCGTTGGCAGGTAATAACCATTGGCCTACCATGATTTCACCAAATGAACCTTTAAGACCTAACTTGGAATTACGGTTACACCAGCCATTGCCTGGATAGCCATTTAGACTGTTGTGGAATGTGAATTGCTCACACTGTAACGTGGCTTGTAAACCAGCAAAGCCGGTATCAATAGTTGCTGCAAAACCTATATTTGCTGCATTACCACTGATTCGTGAAGTATCTCGCGCGCCGTTATCAACAGTTTCAATGGAATAGTTTTGCCAACCATAAATGGTCCAATTGGAGTCAGCATTCCCTCCACCGACACCACCAGCATGAGCACTTATAGCACTAAGTGCTAATAATGCAGTTGTAAGTTTCAATATTTTCATTAAATCTCCCTCGAATGTTTTTAGTGCATGTTGTGTTGCTTTTTTACAACAAAAATAGAAAACACAACGTGTAATATTCTCAAGACTTGCTGCCTCTGATGTGTAAGCGGCATTAAACCCTGATAGGGAGCTATTTAATATTATTTAACAGTTTTAATATGTAATATTTGTCATATATATGTTGTGATATTTATCACTTATTTATGCGCTTAATTAGTATAAATTAGCATCACATATAAAGCATAGAAAAAATGTAGTAACAGCATTAATGGGGGCCAACCAATCTGTGTTGCTTTTTTAAGACAACTATACAAAGGAAATTATAACCCATGGAAATGCAAACCAATCCGCTCCAGAACGTCCCATTATTTAACGCCTGCTCGAGGGAGATTCTGGATGAATTAACGTCAAAGTCTGTCATTCGATCAGTGCATAAGAACACTATTCTCATCATGGAGGGTGACATCCCACACTCCATCTATTTCCTGTTGGAAGGCGCTGCACGGGTATTCTGTGAAAATAAATATGGCAAGGAAATTACCCTACAAGAACTTGGTGCGGGTGATTCTTTTGGTAAATTAGCCAGCTTGTATAAACATCCTAGTCTGGCCTCGGTAATCACTAAGTCAGAGTGTAAAATTTTAATCATCCATGCGGCTGATTTTGAAAAACTCTACAACAATCGCTCTGAGTTGACGGAAGTGTTGTCTCAACAATGGGCCAATAAAATCGCTAGGCTCTCTCACCACCTCAAAGTGATTACTTTAGAGAGTATCAACCAACGTGTGTATTGGGCCTTGGAACGTTACTCTAAGCTTGATGAGCGTTTAGTTAGAGTATCGCGAGCAACACATAAAGAGTTAGCCAACCTGATCGGCTGTTCCAGAGAGTCAGTCAGCCGTGCCCTGCAAGAACTTAAGGAATCCGGTCAGATCAAAATAGAAGGCAACCTGGTGATTTTATGCAGTAGTCTGGATGACATAATGAAAGCCTAGCTACACCGAGCAAGAGCCCTACTTGAGACGCGACTATCGATCCACTTTAAGGACCGCCAGAAAAGCAGATTGAGGCACTTCTACGCTACCGATCTGCTTCATGCGCTTCTTACCCTCTTTCTGTTTTTCTAACAGTTTTCGTTTCCGGGTAATGTCACCACCATAGCATTTAGCAGTGACATTCTTGCGCAGGGCTTTAATCGTTGTCCTAGCAATTATCTGATTACCAATGGCAGCCTGTACGGCCACATCATACATCTGCCTTGGAATTAAGTCCTTGAGTTTAACCGCCAGCGCATTGCCATAGGTGCGTGAGTGATCCGCATGCACGATGACTGATAGCGCATCGACGCGTTCGCCATTAATTAAAATATCCAGTTTAACTAGTGAGGATGCCTCAAAATGTGAATGCTGGTAATCAAAGGAAGCATAGCCACGACTGACTGACTTTAGGCGATCAAAAAAATCCAGAACCACTTCATTCAGTGGCAGCTCAAAACTGATCCCGACCTGATTACCATGGTAGACCAAATTCTTTTGCACCCCGCGTTTTTCGATACACAAGGTAATAACATTACCCACATAATCATGTGGCACCAGAATATTCGCCTTAATAATAGGCTCATGAATAGCATCCACTTTGTTCAACGCTGGCAGCTCGGAAGGATTGTGGATCTTGATAATCTCACCATTGGTCAAATGCACTTGATAGACCACTGTTGGTGCGGTGGTAATTAAGTCGAGGTCATACTCACGCTCCAGACGCTCTTGGATAATCTCCATATGGAGCATGCCAAGGAATCCACAGCGAAAACCAAATCCAAGTGCCTGTGAGGTCTCTGGCTCAAACGAAAAGGATGCGTCGTTTAACTTAAGCTTGTCCAAGGCGTCGCGAAAGTTTTCGTAGTCATCCGAATTGACCGGGAAAATACCTGCAAATACGTTTGGATTAACCTCTTGGAAACCACTCAGAGGCGTTTCTGCCGGCTTATCGATCATGGTCAGGGTATCACCCACTTTGGCACTGGATATGTCCTTAATACCACAAATCAGATAGCCCACCTGACCCGTGGCCAGCTCATCCCGCTGTTCACG
>MDTB01231203.1_pt1 | contig 30636 bp, 31 predicted proteins | sample 811161 | NCBI WGS metagenome assembly MDTB01 (sample SAMN05326650, study PRJNA326480) | marine metagenome | isolation source: seawater | place: Mediterranean Sea | collected 2009 | reverse complement strand
CTTGTTGGCCTATAAAGCTCACACTAGTGCCGTTACTCATGGAGGAGGTGCTCGAAAAAATCATGAGTAATCCATCAGGCATTGCTTCAAGCGACACCACTAAACTAAGAAAGGCACAAGTGGGTAACTATCCTTGGAATGGATCACTTTGAAACAATTTTTACCAGACCATATGCGAAAACTGGGAGAACTCGATATCTCCCCGATAGGACTTGGTACAGTAAAATTTGGCCGTAATACAAATGTGAAATACCCTCGACCATTCCCGCTTCCGTCATTAAAAGATTTGAAAATATTCCTAGAAACAGCTAAGGCTCTGGGTATCAATTATATTGATACCGCGCCCGCTTACGGCGAAAGTGAAGATCGTTTAGGTCAGCTACTAGGTTACGAAAGACATGATTGGATCATATCTACTAAAGTTGGCGAGATTTATCGCGGAACCTCAAATTTTGATTTCTCCTTTAATCATACTCAACTGAGTATAGAAACTAGCATGAAACAACTGCGTACAGATTATCTAGACGTTGTTTTTGTTCACTGTAGTAATGATGACTTGCACAATCTCCAATACACGGACGTTATTGCTGCACTAAGACGTATGCAAGAAAAGGGTTATGTAAGGTATGTAGGGGCATCAACGAAAACTTTAGCGGGAGGTTATTACGCATTAGATAATACTGACCTGGTAATGATCACAAGCGAACCAAATCAAATACCGATTCTCAAGAAAGCCTGGGAAAAAAAGACACCAACTATAATAAAAAAACCGCTTAAGGGTGGATTTTCAAAAAATATTAAGGCTAGCATCAAAAAGGCGTTGAGTTATCCATCTGTAGTGAGCGTCGTGGTTGGCAGCATAAACAAGCGGCATCTCGCAGACAACATCAAACATGCTACATCTTTCTGATTTTCTCTACCAAAGCGCTTGTAGAACAATCTTCGATAAGGGATACAACTCTTACCTCGCCATTATATGCTTTCACGATTTCTCCACCAACAACTTGATCTACAGAGTAATCTCCGCCCTTCACCAATATGTCAGGCTGAATCAGACTTATTAAGTCTTCGGGGGTATCTTCATCAAATGATATTACCCAGTCCACATCTGTTAATCCTGCCAGCGTAGTCATACGATGATAAAGTGATACTAGCGGCCGGCCCTCACCTTTCTGCCTAGAAACAGAGTCGTCATTATTTACTGCAACAATAAGTCGATCACCAAGACTTCTAGCTTCTTTTAAGTAATTGACGTGACCCGCATGCAATAAATCGAAACATCCGTTCGTCATTACTATTTTTTCTTGCCTAAGTTTCGCTTCTTCGACAACCTTAATGACTTGTTCTTGGGACATTACTCCTCTATCAAAGTCTAAATCACCAGCCACCGCTTGCCCCAGTTCTGGACCACTAACGCTCGTAATTCCAAAATGACCAACAACTAAACCGGCCGCTATATTTGCCAGCCCCACGGAATCCTTTAAGGTATGTCCTGAGCCTAGTGCTGAACATACCGTGGCAATTACAGTATCACCCGCACCAGATACATCATATACTTCTCGTGTCCTTGCGGGGTAATGCGTCACGTTGCCAGTTTTTTCCAACAACGTCATACCCTCTGAAGACCGCGTCACCAAAATAGCGTCTACTGAAATATCATACATCAACTGACTGCACCTATGAGTCATCTCAGCCTCAGTGTCCCATTGTCCAATCGCATTAGATAACTCCAGCATATTTGGTTTTATAATGGTCGCACCCCTGTAGGCTTCGAAATTCTTAAATTTCGGATCAACCATGACTGGTTTCTTATGCAATCGGGCTTGAGCTATAATCTTCTGGGGGTCGACGATGACTCCTTTGTCATAGTCAGACAGGAGAACATTGTCTGAATTGGAAATCGTTTCATCTACTAATTTTGCTAAAACCCGTTCATCCATTGCTTCACAAAGCTCGAAGTCGGCGCGGATTAGTTGCTGATTACGGCTTACAATTCTTAACTTAGTGGTAGTCCTGTATCCAGATTGCTTATATAAGCGACAAGATACGCCTGCACTGTCAAGCTTTTCTAAAAGCAATTCACCTGGCTCATCACGGCCTACCATCCCGATTAGCGCCACATTCGCTCCTAACGAAGCTACATTCAACGCAACGTTGGCCGCAGCACCTGGTCTATCTTCTATATCCTTCACGCTCACTATTGGAATAGGTGCCTCAGCCGAGACCCTTTCAGTAGTCCCGAGCCAGTATCTATCTAGCATTAAATCGCCAATAACTAGGACATAGGCTTTGTCGAATCGAGGTAATTTCATTAGAAAAATCTCTCTATATACAGTTAAATCATAGCACAGTGATAAAAATAGCCGCGTTATTATAAATAACTTGAGTAATTCAACTATCTTACAACGAAGATTCCTGCATCCCCGTTTTTGGTTACTCTGGCTGGGGCTTGCTCTCGTATTTGTCGTTGTCTACCTCCCTCACTCTTGGAGAATTTGGTGCGGGTCTATGCTAGGTAAGCTGGCCTACTATTTAGCGAGATATCGCAGACACATAGTGGATATTAACTTGTCAATTTGCTTCCCAGAGATGTCAACAGCAGATAGAAAAAAACTCAACAGAGACGTCTTTCGATCAGCGGGTATAAGTATCATAGAGACTGGGTTAGTTTGGCTTCGATCTCCTCAGATATTCAATAATCTGGTTGAAATTCAAGGTTTAGAATATCTTGAAAAGGCCCTTGAACAAAAAAAAGGTGTCGTCCTCGTTGGTATGCATTTTTCTACATTAGATTTTTGTGGAGCAATTCTAGCCAACTACTGTAAGTTTGACGTGATGTATCGCAGCAACAAAAATCCACTTATTGAAGCAATTATGACTCGTGGTCGAATACAAAATTTTTCCGATGCAATCGAGCGTAAAGATATTCGATCACTACTCAAAAGTTTGAAGCGAGGCAATGCAGTTTGGTATGGCCCAGATCAGGACTATGGTCGTGCTCACTCAGTTTTTGTACCTTTTTTTGGCTACCCGACAGCTACAATTTCAGCCACATCACGTATAGCAGATATATCTAAATCACCAGTTATATTACTAACCCACTATCGCCTCAAGGACGATAAAAACTATCAAATATGCCTTAGTAAACCCCTGAAAAATTTCCCCTCAGGAGATCTTGTACTAGACGCATCCCGTATTAATGAGCAGGTTGAAAAAGCTATCCAACGTGCTCCCGAGCAGTATTGGTGGTTACATAGGCGATTTAAAACTTCTCCGAAGGGGGGAAATCGGCCTTACTAAAGTTTGAGATAGGAGGAAGCTTTTTCAATTTCTTTGTAAAACTTTCGATTATGAATTCTTTATCAAATCGCTCTCTCGAAAAACCACCCAGCTGTGATCTTTGATCGAAACTAAGGTCAAACAATTTATGGAGGTTTCTAGTTAAATCTTCCTGACTGGAGAATCTAATACCCACATCGCAAAGAACATCATTAGGACCCGGGGCATCGCTCGCAAGTATCGGTAATCCGGCTGACATAGCTTCTAGAAGTACAATACCAAAGGCCTCTGCATCGCTAGAGGGCATTACAAAACAATCAAACGCCTTAAAGTATTGCACGGCTTGGTCTAAATGCCCTAAAAAATGGACTTGATGCAAAATACCCAAACTCTCTGCTAAATCAGTAAGGCGAGATGCCTCAGGTCCATCACCGACAATAACTAAAATACACCCCTTATCAAATTGCGCTGCGGCAAAAGCTCTAAGTAAGACATCAAACTGCTTTTTTTTGATGAGTCGACCAACTGCACCAAACACGAAATCATTAGTCTTCAGCCCGAGCGTTTCCCTGGCAGGTAATTTTTTTAATAGTGGGATATCCTTACTTAAAGCATGACCTAATACATGAAGTCTTTTACCTGGAAGGAGAGAGGGGCATGCGTGAAATATATTTTTTGCAACAGATTTGGAAACAGCGACAACATGTATTCCTCTTCGCCAAAAAGTTATGAAAAGGGCCCGAGTCGATCTGCTGAAGACATCATGTTCGTGAACAACCCCCAGAATTAAAATTGAAGGATAAAAGAAACTAATCATCCCGACTAGGTAGATTGGTTTATACCGGTGTGCAATAACAATATCAAAGTTAATTCCACGAAAGAAAACAAACAACCGACATAGGAGAAACAATTTTAGTCCCCGTAAAGTCTTGCTTGAGCTATCCCAGTAAATAACCTGATTTCCACCAGTTCTTTCCGTTATCGCATCATCTGGCTTCCCCTTAATATATATCGTAGTTATATCCGCATCAGAGAATGCCTCACAATATTGGCGGCAAATCGAAGGAAAAGGTCCCTTATAGTCGTGACAAAGCTGCAGAACTTTTAACTTTCGTGGCGAATCAAACGACATTGACGTCACGCTTCGTTACGAGTAAATCTTCAAGGAATAAATATTCTAAATCTGAACCAAAAAACATATCTAATGCGTCAGCAGGAGAACAAACCATTGGCTCCCCTCTCCTGTTCATTGAGGTGTTTAATAAAGCACCATTGCCTGTAAGTAACTCCATTTCTTTTAGCAGCTCATAGTATCTAGGATTGGCTTCTCTAGTAACGATTTGCACTCGCGAAGTACCATCCTCATGAACCACCTCCGGAATGCGTTCTGCCCAAGTTTTAGCTACATCAAATGTAATGGTCATGAAAGGAGCTGGGTGATCAGTCTGGATAACTTCAGACGCAATGGAATCAAGGATACTGGGACAGAACGGCCGCCATCGCTCACGGAATTTTATCTGTTCATTTATTTTATCTGAAATTCCTATATGACCTGGGTTACCGAGAATACTCCTGCCACCAAGCGCCCTCGGGCCAAACTCCATTCTACCTTGACACCATGCGATAGGACTTCCTTCATTTAAGAGCTCTGCCGCTTCCTTCACCACATTTTCAACCCGACGGTATTTTGGTTTTTGCTCGTGTTCTTCGCATGCCAAGCTGCACTCATCCGTCGTATAAGAAGGTCCAAGATATACATGGTTCATCTTTTCAGGGTAGATACCTCTTCTCCAAGTAGCGTAAGAAGCGGCGCCTAATGCAGAGCCTGCGTCGCTGGCTACTGGCTGCACAAATAGCTGATCTACATAAGGTAACTGCAAAATTTTTTGATTTAACTTCACATTTAATGCTCCCCCTCCCGCAAAAACAAGCTTACCCGTTTCCTCAAGTATATCTTTGAGATAGCAGTCAATTAGAGCAAGTGAAACATCTTCATAAAGTTTTTGTATCGAGGAAGCATAATGAATATAAGGGTCATCTGCTACATCGCCTTGCCTTCTTGGTCCCAGCCATTCCACTAGCTTTTGTGAAAAATAAAAACCTCTATTTCCCTCTTTGTAACGTCTAAGGCCGACGGTATTCACGAGATTTGTGTTCACTCTAATATCCTTACCATCGAATGCGAGGAGTCTCGATAGATCATAGCGATCGCTATCACCATAAGGTGCCATACCCATGACTTTATATTCCCCATCCAACATTTCAAAGCCAAGATACTGTGTAAAAGAAGCATAGAGTTGGCCAAGGGAATCTGGATCAAAAAACTCCTTTATTCGATGAATTTCGCCATTTTCTCCATATCCAAAGAAAGTTGAGGCGTATTCTCCCTTACCATCGATACCCAAAATCGCAGTTTTCTCATCAAATCCGCTTAGGTGGTATGCGCTACTTGCGTGGGCGATATGATGCTCAACTGAATCGAACTCAATTTTTTCCCATTCAATATCTAGTTCGTCTAGAAGACCTCGAACTCGTTTAACATTACGATGATAGTGTCTGTTACCGTTTAACAAAGCGTCGATGGATCGCTCAGGCGCATACCAATATCTTTTCGCAAAATGCCACCGAGCAGGCGATAATAAACTCACTTTCGCAAAAGGGAATGCGACAACGTCAATATCGCCTGGCTTAACCCCACCGAATTCCATGCAAAACTTTGCTGCATTCAAAGGCATTCTATTTTTAGCGTGCTTTTCACGTATAAAACGTTCCTCTTCAGCTGCAGCAATCAGCCTGCCATCAATATAAAGAGCAGCGGAAGCATCGTGCATAAGCGCACCAGATAAACCTAATACGGTGAGTGTCAAGAGCTAGCCTCTATAGGAAATATATACAAATCGTAGTCTACTGCTTTAAAAAGTTGTACCGTTACTTAACTGAAACCCCGAATTCCTCGATTAGGTCAGACAGTAATGTAGCAAGTTCTGTTTTAATCGCCGGTTGAGCCTTCCAATTTTCCATAAAACGCTCTAAATCACGCCTAAAAGCCTGTCTAAAATTCGTTTTGCTTGAATATTCGCGCATAGAATCCAAATCAATAAGGATAGGTTTTTGTCCAGATATCAGAAAGTTAGAAGCCTTAAAATCTCCATGGGAAAGCTGGGCTTCCGAAAGTTTGGAAAAAATATCCTTTAAAGCCGCTGATTCAATAAGATTATCTATCCTAAGAGCATCTCGTAAACATTCTCCCAAGGAGGAACCCTCTATATGCTCCGCAATCAAATAGGATTTCGAGCCAAAAAAGCCTAGCCTATTTTCGATAAGGGCAATTGCTTTGAGAGCAGGAATTCCTATAGCCTCTAATCGGAATGCGTTTTTCCAGGAAATTCTAGCTCTGCTAACACAAAACGCCAGCTTCAATGCATGAAAAAATCCCTTCACATTGTAGCGCTTTATTACTAACGACCGGTCACTTAACTTAACGAGTGAGACGGTAGCTGTGTTCCCTTGCTTCAAAATAAAGCCAGAGTCAACAAACCTGTCTATGTCTCCAAGGACTTGACCTATTTCATAATTGAAATCTTTACGTTCGCATACCATAAAGCGAGTAAGTGTAGAATTTGCTTTAAACCTCGAACAATCCCGTAATGTCTTACCTATCAAAGAACGCTGTCTAGCCTCTCTCGCACTTCGAATTTCTCTTAATAAGTTGTGCAGCCTACGATGATGATAACTCCAACCTCTGACCTCCTCATAGCTACAAAGGGCTACCGGGATACATATATCAAACTCACTCGTAAGCTGTGCAAAGAATAATGATAAGTTCTTCAAACTCATACGCTCAGAGAGGCTATGGTTGGCATACTTTTTTATCCCTCCACCATCAATCGTGTAGCAAGCACCACGACTCAAGAGAAAATTTTCTAAATGAATATCTGTCTGAATAACACCATGATTATGAAGTTGTGCCATTACCTCCATAATTTCCGAAACTATATGTAACCTTTTTGACTTAGATTTTTGGAACTCTATATCTAGGCTAATGGCGTCGCATAGATACTCAAAAGCGAGTATTATTCCTTTATCAGCGACCTCCCCTTGCCAGAAAAACTTTGGCGTAGTGACACCAGCATTAGTAATGTGCGTCACGCCCAAACGCTCTCTTCTAGAATGACGACTGGCGTGTTTCCCTAGAAAAATCTTAACTAACAAAAGTTTACCATCGTAATTTGCCAGTGCTACCAGTCTCTTTTTTGGTAATAGTCGAAAAAGTCGAATCACTTGGATATCACTCCATTTCCCTCCAGGCCTTTTTACTGTCAAGAGGAAAGGTGCATCAAGATCTCGATCCCTTCTTATCAGAGATACGCCGGTCATTCTTTCCATATTGACGGTACCTCCCTAAATCGAAAGCAGCATTAATACTGTATATTTTGTTCCATGAGACAATCCGAAAGTGACACGGATCGAAGTATCTAAAAAAACAAGCGCTCTCCTCTAAGTAGTGTTGGCTACTTAGATAACATGGCTTTTATTATTTAGTTACAGTTACTTAAAACATTTCCATAAAAATGACCCGTTGGCAAGCTTCTTCGATTACTCATTTACTCTTGGTCCCCATCCTAATAATCCAGCCTGGTAAGTTTTCATGATCCTGAAGATAAAGCCGAATCGCTCGTTTATAAGCTTCCCGCCAAAAACCGGCATCTTCAATTAAAGTCCGTCGCAGGGTCTTACCACTATAAACATTCATAAAACGGAACACATCACGAGGAGTAATATTGTAATTAAACCCAGAGAAAAACAGACCTCCAATATCCTTAATTCTCCATCTTGCTGGCGTGCGATTCCGCAGCTGAGCCCGATGCAAATCAATAAGATAAAGCGAAGGCTCTTTGCCATTCACGACATAATGAAAATGACAAAGATAAAAGTCACGATGGTTTATACCATTTTCGTGCAGTGTTCGCGCAATTAGACCTAGCTTCCTTGCCAAGGAGTATTTTAAAGAAAAAGTAACATCCTGACTCTCGAACATATCCTCTAAGCTTTTAGTACCCTCTAGGGCTTTCGTAATAATACAAGAGCGTTGATAGGCTGGATTCAGACCTTCGCTTACGAAGAGCACCGGCGTGAGTGAGCTTACGCCTAAAAGCTTTAATTTAGTCAATGCTTTGAATTCGTTTCCAGCGCCAATGACTGGCCATCGCAATTGAAATAAATTCTTAAATATTTCTCGCCAGCCAACGCCAAAATGGCACTTTACGAAAAATCTTTGACCATCCTTTTCAACTCTTGTAGTTCGCCTATTTTCTAGAGAACGAAATAATTTTCCATCAAACTTTGTGGTCTGTTCAAAGAGGTTCTGATCATTAAATAAATGACTGAATTCTGGATCAATATATGTCCTTTGCACACTTATCTCACAGCTTTTTATTTTTACGCAACATTTTAATATGCTTTGTGTGGAAACAGATAAAATCTGCTGCTCTCTCAGGCATACTATATATTTCTGCATTCTCGGCAAAAGCAAGGCCATTATTTTTCATTTTTATCAAGTCTTCTGAAGTAATCATCGAAAGAAGTTGTGAAGCAAATTTCTTTATATCGAAGGGTGAGGGTATCAAGTTCCCGGCCTTCGCTTCTTCGACATAACGCGCATAGCCACAAACATCAGAGGCAAGAACTGGCAAGCCTGCGACTATTGCTTCCAACAAAACGGTACCCGTGTTCTCCATATATGCCGGATGTACTAGCAAATCAGCACCCAATAAAAAGCGGGGAATGTCCTCCCTGCCCTTGAGTATCTTTACAGCATCGCCCAGATTAAGCCTATGCGCCATCCGATAAAACCGGTTAGGCATATCTTGCCCAATGGCTATTAGGCGGGTGCGAGCAAGCACATTAGGCGGTAAAAAAGCCATACCCACCAAAATTCGGTCCAAGCCTTTTGTTTTAAAACCAGAACCGATCATCAGAAGGAGAAAATCATTATCTCCTAAATCGAACTCTTTACGAAGATCAGCTCGGATATTTTCTCCGTCAGCAGGAGCTATTCGATCTTTCAAGATCCCTGGAGGAAGCAGATGAAACCTTGACTCCTGCGTTCCATAATACTTTAGAAAAAGTGGTTTTTGGACCTCAGATATCATCAATATTTTAGTCTTTAGTGACTTGTCAAAAACAGCCCTTTCGTATTTCGAGAAATGATGATATCTAGGTAGCTGTCTATCAAACCAACTCCGCTGAGTATTCATCTTTTCCTGATAGCAATAATCAGCAGCATAATAAATGTCTAATTCGGGCATTTTATTGAAGCCGATAACACAATCCACTGGATTATTCTGTAGATGCTTCTTAACCCATCGCGAAAACTTTTGGTTTCGGCTATGGTTCGTCATCGAGCTAGCGGGAACCAATATAACATCGAACCCCGGGGGCATATAACCTTCCCATGATAAAGTATATATTCTGATGCTATGGCCTCGAGCCTGGCATTCCATGGCAATACGCATAAAATCAAGCTGCAATCCGCCAAAGGTCATATATTTATATAGGCAAAAGGCAAATTTATTAACGTCCCGCTTAACCCTTGCTTTTAAATGGACAACGTTCTCAATTTGACAAGCTGCATCACTATGTAAGGAATAGATATTTGCTGTTGCTGCAAATTCACGACCCTTAGATAAAGATTTGTTTCGATCACCGTGAAAGAGCATATCTAAAAGTTTTTCATTTAACACACTTTGTGAAAAAGGATTTGGGATCAAACAGCCAATACCTGCTTCTTCAATATAATGCCCGTAACCGCAATTATCTGTAGCTATAACAGGGAGGCCTGCCACCACAGCTTCAAGCAAAATGATACCAGCGTTCTCATCAGTAGCTGGATGAAGTAAGAGATCGGCTGCAAAAAGAAACTTAGGAATTTCGTTGGGATGACGTCCAAAAGAAAAAATTGTTACGTTTTTTCGTAAGCCCAACCAAAAAATTAGACGCCTAAATGGTGACGCTTTATCTTTACCGACGATAAAGTACTTAGTCTTCTCACGAATATCTTTAGGCAAAGAGCGCAATGCATAAAGAGATCGCCTAACCCCCTTTTTTTTGAAACCTGAACCAACGGTAAGAAGCATATACTCGTCTGCAGCTACTCCCAACTGAGCTCTCATTTTGTTACGAAGGTCGATTACGTTGGGTGGGGCGATACGATCCTTGGCAATACCAGGAGGTAAAAAGTGCATCCGGTCCCTAGGAGTTCCATAATGTTTTTCAAAAAAAGGTCTTTGCGTATCTGAGATCATGAGAATTTTGGTTTGGCTATCAGTCCCAAAAACTGATTGCTCATAACAAGCAAAATGGTGATATCTTGGTAATTGACGGTCAAACCACACACGCTGAGTCTGCATTTTCTCCTCGTAACAAGAATCCCCACAGAAGTAGACATCTAGACCAGGCATCTTATTTATCCCGATAACACCATCAACTGGGTCGTTATCAAGAGCCCTTTTTACCCATGCACTAAATAACTCATTTCTTTTGTGGTTAGTGAGAGCTTCCACAGGCACAATTACCACTTCAAACCCATCGGGTACTCCCCCAACCCAATCTAGGGTATACACTCGCACAGTATGACCAAGCCTTTGACAGGCAATAGCAATATTTAGAAAGTCGAGCTGAAGCCCCCCATAAGGAAAATACTTATAAAGACAAAAAGCGAGCTTTAGTGTTACGACTCGATCTGGATTTGTTTCTGTAAAGTTTTCCAAGTTTTTTCTGGCGTTACCGAAAAGCAGGGAGGAAAGATTTTACAGTCGTCGTTCGAGAACATACAGTCCCTTTTCAAACATGGAATACACGGTAACTTCGTGCTCGCTAAAGTTAGCTGATTATTGCCCGAGATGCCGGTCAGTTTTGGATCCGTTGGTCCAAATAAAGCCACAGTTGGGACCCCTAGAGCCTGCGCCAAATGCCCAAGCCCCGTGTCGACCGTGATTATACCCGCGCATCCTTTGATTTTTTTCACAAGTTCATTTAAGGATAATCTAGGCAAAAGTTCTCCGCCCCTACTCACAATCCGACGTGCTCGTTCAAATTCAGAATCGGTACCTGACGGAACAAGCACCTGGAAACCATCACGTATAGCAAGCTGTGATAATCGCATCCAGGTTTCTTCAGGGAGAAATTTAGAGGGCCAAGTCGTACCATGAAAAAACATTACAGATTTAGTCTTCATCTCATGACGATGAACTAAACCAAAATCTAATTCTGAGGAGAAGCTATAGCCGAGAAGTTTCTCTCCGAGAATACGTAGCCTGACAATCGCATGAAGCTCCCTCTTAATCTCCGCGCTTTGCGTGTAAAACAAGCTAGATATCAGCTCACGACTGGAATGGAAACCAAAGCCTCCAGCTGGCCCTCTCGCTAATGTTGCCACCAAAGCACTTTTGAGGAGTCCCTGTCCATCTATTATCAAGTCGTATTTTTTTGAACGTAAGAGCTTCAAAAAGCTCCACAGTTCAATCCATGAGCGCACACAAAACCATTTTTTGCGCCATCTCCGAAATGCTACTGCAATAACCATCGATACGCCTTGGTGCATTGCAGGGATATCGGAAAATTGATCCTCTACCACCCAATCAATTACTGCACCCCTGCGATATTTAAGGATATCACTGACGAGAGGCAACGTATGAACCACGTCACCCAAAGAGGATAATTTTACAATAAGAATTTTCATTAAAAGTCTAGTTGAGTCAGAACATCTTGTGGCTCAATTAAGTTTAAACAATTTTTGTGTTCGAGTGGGCAATCCCGTTTGAAACAAGGACTACATATTATAGGCTTTCTCACGACTACAGCATCTTTTGTCAGAGGAGGTGTAAATTCAGGGGAAGTGGAACCATACAGGACTATAATTTTACAACCTACAGCAGAAGCAACATGCATTAACCCTGAATCATTAGTAATAACATGATCGCAGAGATTAATCAGATCGACGGCGTCCAAAAGAGTTGTGCGCCCAGCGAGATTCGCACATTCCTTTTCGTACCCATGCGGAAGCATCTTGTAAATCTTATCGGCAATAACTCTGTCCCTCGCTGATCCAAATAACCATACCTGCATGCCATGTTCAATTACTTCCTTAGCTACTACAGCAAATTTTTCCTCTGACCATCGTTTTGCATCGCCGAACTCAGCGCCCGGACAAATACCCAGAATTGCCTTTGTTTTATCTAGGTTAAATCTTCTTATACAATCGTTTTGATTTTTCGAATCAATAAGTAGACTGGGCTCATTATACTTTGGTAACGTCTGACCCGAGGCTACGCCAAGTGCCATGAATCTATCAATCATCCTTGGGAGTTTCGACTTATCAAGGATACGCAAATCATTCAATAGCTTATATCTCATCTCACCTCTAAAACCTGTCCTCAAAGGTATGTTTGCAAAAAAAGGTACGAGCGCCGACTTAAACGAATTGGGAAGAATAATAGCCTGATCATATTGGAAGTGACTAAGATTGTGAGCGAATGAACGCCGATACCCTAAACTCATCTCCCCATGACCAACATCGAATAATAACGCGTTATCAACATTAGCCATTCGGGATAACAAGGGTTTGGAAGCACTGGGGGCCATGACATCTAAACGAATACTCGGATCAGTCTGTTTTAGCAAGGAATATAGAGTTTGGGACATGACTATGTCACCAACCCAAGACGGACTGACAACAAGAATTCGTTTTTCAGTCATCAGCTATTTTTGAAGACCACTACCTGATCAAAGAACAAGGGTAGACCATTCGGAATGCTGTGTGCGCTTTCCTGTAACCTGGTCGAAATACATTGTTTGAAGTTTTTCGGTAATTGGACCCCTTCTGCCATTACCAATTTTTCGAGAATCGACTTCACGAATAGGTAGAACCTCTGCTGCCGAACCAGTAAAGAAGGCTTCGTCAGCAATATAAACCTCATCTCTAGTAATCCTCCGCTCAATAACTGAAACACCTATTTCATGCGCGAGCGCAAACACTGTAGCTCTTGTTATTCCTTCCAAACAAGAGGTCAATTCAGGCGTGACGAGCTGACCCTTTTGGACCAAAAAGATATTCTCACCGCTACCTTCAGATACATAGCCTTCATTATCCAATAAGAGCGCCTCATCACAACCACTATCTGTCGCTTCCTTAAGGGCAAGTAGAGAGTTTATATAATTACCATTTGCTTTCGCTTTACACATTGTGATGTTGACATGATGTCGAGTGTAGGATGAAGTCCTTACTTTTATACCTTCTTCTCTAGCCTCAGGTGATACATAAGCTGGCCATTCCCAAGCAGAAATGGAACAGTGTGGCGTAAGGCCCTCAGCACGCAAACCCATATTTTCAGAACCAAGAAAACACATCGGCCTTATGTAAGCTTCCTTCAAATTGTTTTCACGCACTACACTAATCTGTGCCTCATTAAGTTCCTGCTCAGACCATGGCATCGGGAAGGTAAGAATATGTGCGGAGCGAAATAGCCGACGAGTATGATCTTGCAATCTAAAAATTTTTGGACCCTCGCTAGTTGCGTATGCCCGCAAGCCTTCAAAAACACCAAGGCCATAATGAAGAGTGTGCGTAAGAACATGAACTTTTGCATCTCGCCAGGGCACCATTTCACCATCGAGCCAAATTACACCATCTCTATCTGATAAAGAATTTACCACTTTTTGATCCTGCTATACGGTTGTGAGAGCTTACACCTTTTTGGTCAGTCTTTCTTCCAATGAGCCATTTATCTCTGGATAGGAAATGTAATGCCTAGTAAATCCTTGCTCACTTTTAAGGAAGTGTTACTAACTATTGTTATAATCATATTAGCAACATAACCACTGGGGCATTTAAACTAATGAATGATAAGAATAATCTTAAATGGTTTAGGGCCTCTACTCCCTACATTAACATCCACCGAGACAAAAAATTCGTTTTTTTTATCGGAGGCGACGTAGTCCTTGACCAAAATTTCGAGAACATATTAAACGACATTACACTCCTGAGCAGTCTTGGGATCAGATTAGTAATAATTCACGGCGCTGAACCTCAGATCATAACTAGTCTAGGCGATAAGGAGTGGCCACATTCCGGACTTTTGCATATAACTTCACAAGAACTTCTCCCAAGCATTTTATCTGGCATTGCTGAAGCAAAACTCAAACTTGAAGCTGGCCTATCAAAAGGACATGCAGCCATGAGGTCGGAGTTGCTTGTTACAAGCGGTAATTTTGTTAGAGCAAAGCCAATAGGTATTAAAAATGGAATTGATTACCAACATACGGGCGCTACAAGATATGTTAACTCTGCCGCTATTGAAAATCTGCTCAATAACAAAGCAATAGTGCTGCTTTCACCTTTCGGCCACTCCCCGTCCGGAGAAACATTTATCTTAGACGCACATGAACTAGCTAAAAATGTTGCTTCTACTTTGAAAGCCGAAAAATTAATTTTTTTCACAGCCGATGATGGAATACAAGACATAAATAAGAATATCATCAATGAATTAACGGAAAGTCAATTACCTTTGATACCTGATCGGAACCAGAAAAAACTCGCTGACTTAGCTCTTTCAGCTTGTAAAAATGGTGTCAGCAGAGGGCACGTAATTAACTTTAAACGTGACGGGGCATTACTGGAGGAATTATTTACTCTGGATGGATCCGGTACGCAGATTGTCCAAAAAAGCTACGAGCAACTTAGGGAGGCTTCCCCTAACGATGTGGCAGGGATTCTCGAACTAATTAGTCCTTTGGAAAAGGAAGGCTTACTAGTAAAAAGACCTAGGGAGTTGATTGAGACCGAAGTCAAACACTTCAGGGTTATTGAGCGAGACGGAATGGTAGTAGCTTGCGCAGCTTTATATCCATTTGGAAGCAAAGGAGAATTGGCATGTCTAGCTACTCATGCGCAATATCGTAACGATAATCGCGGAGAATTATTACTGAAACGTATTGAAAGTGATGCAAAAATGCAGGGGCTCTCCGCGATATTTGTACTCACCACTCAAGCTGAGCATTGGTTTAGTGAACGTGGTTTCGTGGAGGCAGCGATTGAAGTTCTTCCAGAAAGTCGGAAAGCCCTGTATAACTACCAGCGTAATTCGAAGTACTTGGAAAAAAAACTCTAGATAACTTCTTTTTATTACAGATATATACCTAGACACTCCGATGTTCCTTAACAGTCCTGATGAGTGCCTGGACATTAGTTACCGGAGTCTCGGGTATGATTCCATGTCCCAAATTAAAGATATGACCAGGCTTACCTGCGACACTGTCCAATAAGGCCTTTGCCTCGTGTACTACGGAAGTTTGATTTCCGCAAAGTATTAATGGATCAAGGTTACCCTGAACTGCTCGTGGGCCAAGTTCTCGCCAGACATCCACCAAGGATGACCTCCAATCAATAGCCAAGACATCTGCCCCTGCCTCATGCATCTGGGGCAATAAAGCAGGATTTCCCGTGCCAAAATGAATTATAGGAACATCTCCTCTTACAGACTCAATCAGTCTCTTAGAGTGTGGCAATACATAACGCCGATAAGTATCAGGACCTAAACAACCAACCCAACTATCAAAAAGTTGAACGGCCTGCACCCCGGAAGTAATTTGGTAGACCACGTAGTCAATAACAACATCAGTTACCTTCGACATGAGGACGTGCCAAGCCTTCTCATCGCTGTACATCAGTTTCTTTACAAAAAGATAGTTCTTTGAACCTCTTCCCTCTATCGCGTAGGAGGCTAGAGTAAAAGGAGCTCCCGCAAAACCAATCAGTGGTATATCTGCAGGTAGTTCTGAACGAGCCAAACTTATAGTCGCACCAATATAATCGACAGTATCTGCTGCCGGCAGGACCTTGAGCTCATCGATATGTTTATAATTTCGTACAGGATTACTAATATCTGGTCCCACGCCAGGTATATAATCAAGACAAAGTCCCATGGGCTCCAGAATTGGAAGCAGATCTGTAAAAAGAATAGCCGCGTCTAAATCTAATATGCGCTGGGCATCACAGGTAACTTTGGCAGCTAGATCTGGCGATTTGAAGAAAGTTAGGCTAGGTGTGTCACCCTTGACTTGGTGGTATTCCTTCATGTAACGACCAGCTTGACGATAAAGCCAAATTGGCGTTTGATCTGTTTGCTCGCCACGACAAGCCTTGAGAAAAATACAATTATTAAGGCGTGAGGACACAACAAATCCAAAAACATGATAGAAACTTTTTAAAGACCATATTAATAACCAAGCTTAAAAGAATCATATTATAACTCAGCTACGCCAGGCCAAGATCACAAAACTTAATAAAATTTTTTCAAAACCGCTAAACCTTTACGTATCGATTTAAAAAATTAATCTACAAGCTTCATTTCCATAGAGGGTGAAACCTCTTCCGCGTAATCGATATCTGGAAATCCGAAACCATGTAACTGCAAAAACGCATTTTGATATCCAGCGAAGTCCGTAAGCTCTTTGAGATTAGAGTCAGTAACTCGTGACCAATTACTGGTAACGTAGGCTTGGGTATCGGCTTTAAGCTCCCATCGATCCATACGAATTCTTCCTGCATCGTCTGTTACCATATTGCCCTCTCCAAACAATTCAGAAGAAAATAACCGGGTAGTCTGCTCGATACAGCCCTCATGACTACCAGCTTGCTTCATTGCCTTAAATAACAAAGAAAGATAGAGTGCCATCCCCGGAATAGCAGAGGATGCACTGGTCAATAGCCCTTTCATGACAGCTACTTTAGCTGTGCCGCCTAGACTTGATAATCTTGTGTTTATTAGGCTTGCCGCGCGGTCTAGATCTTCTTTCGCCCTTCCGATAGTGCCATGGTTGTATATTGGCCAAGTAACCTCACTACCTAGGTAAGTGTAATTTGTAGTTACACAACCTCTAGCTAAAACATCCGCTTCCATCAAAGCTTCAATCCATAGCTCCCAATCCTCTCCACCCATCACTTTTATAGTATCCGTTATTTCATTTTCCGTTGCGGGCTCAAGTCTAACCGGCCGAAGTTGCGCAGTTTTTATGTCAATCGTGACGCCCGAAAAGGCCTTGCCAATTGGTTTGAGAACAGATCGAAAAACTGTACCATCTGCCAGCGTACGCTGTGGTGCAGCAAGGGAATAAATAACCATATCAACCTTGCCTAGATCTCGTCTTATGAGCTCTATTGTTCGATCTTTTACTTCATCAGAGTAGGCATCTCCATTTATGTTCCCTGCATATAAATTATCAGCCAATGCCTCTTTCGAAAATGCAGCTGACTTATACCAACCAGGAGATGCTGTCCTTTTATTTTGTGCTGGGCGCTCATAAAAAACTCCAATAGTTGAGGCCCGAAATCCAAAAGCTGCAGAAATACGAGAGGCTAACCCATAACCTCCGGATGCCCCAATTACTAATACACGAGAAGGCCCGCTTTTAAGGAGACCTCTCTTCTTTACATAGGCTATCTGGTCCGCTACGTCTTTAGCACAACCCAAGGGATGTGCTGTTGTGCATAAAAAACCCTTTATTTTTGGTTCTATAATCATCTTCACCTTCCACCTTTAATAACTGACATTACGATAACTGATAACCAGAATCACGAGCCCTGTAAGAGCCATGGGTAGAGATAATAATTGCCCCATAGTTAACCATTCAAACGCCAAAAACCCGATGTGCAAGTCTGGCTGGCGGAAAAACTCAGTGAAACAGCGGATTAATCCATAACTGAATAAAAACAAGCCTGATACCGCCATATGTGGCCTACCTACTGAAGCATACAGCCACATAACACTGAAGAGGACTGCCCCCTCCATAAAAGCTTGGTAAAGACTTGAGGGATGCCTAGCAAGCATTTCACCGGAATAAACAACCCCCCAAGGGACCTCTGTAACACGGCCAGGCAATTCTCCATTAATGAAATTGCCAATTCGGCCGCACCCTAAAGCTAAGGGAATACTTGGTGCAATTAGATCCATAGTGGCCATGAAATTATTACCTGTTCTTTTCACATAGATAAGAGAAGCAAGCATTACTCCTAATAATCCGCCATGGAATGACATACCACCCTGCCAGACTTTTACTAATATTATTGGATCAGATATAAATTGGTGGAAGTCATAAAATAATATGTACCCGATACGACCACCGAAAATAACACCAAACACAGCATAAGTAACAAGATCCGATATAGACTGATTAGTCCAACCATGCCCATAAATCTTGTTACGAATAATAACCGTCCACCAAACTAAGCCGATGCCAACTAGATAGCTGATGGCATACCAATGTATGACAATAACACCAAAATCAAGCGCTATTGGGTCTAAATTAGGATAGTTCCACATACTCACTCCTAGAGTAAATTACCCTCTCTGATAAACTTTGGTTTTGATTAAGATAATGATGACCGAATCTCGATGTGTTTGATACTGTTTGCAATACGCCCCTCAAGCTCATATCGACTTGTAGTTGCGGCCAATAGAGATGAGTATTATGCGCGGCCAAGTCGCCCTGTGGAATTTTGGCGAGAAAACCCTGATATTTTGGCCGGAAAAGATCTTTCGATGGGTGGAACCTGGATGGGAATCACACGAACGGGCCGATTCGCAGCGGTCACTAATTTGCGCGGCAAACCTAAAGAAATAAACAAGATTTTTTCACGAGGTAAGATCCCAATAGATTATCTAGAGTCAAACGAAAGCCCAAAATCTTTTATAGCTAAACTAGCTAAAACTTTAAAAGGATATCAAGATTTCAATTTACTTATTGGCGATGGTATCGACTACCACTATTTTAACAGCAGATCTTCAAAGGACCTCCCACTAGCATCAGGGTTTTATGGCCTGAGTAATCAACTACTGAACTGCAATTGGCCCAAAGTTCAGAATGGAAAACAACAACTAAAGACAGCGATTGATAGTGTCCCTATCGAAGAAGAGTTGTTTAGTATTTTGTCAAATAACGGTGATGGTAGGCCATTCTCTAAAAGCTTTATAGCAGGTTCAGTATACGGTACGAGATCGCAGACGGTCCTAACTTGGGATACTAAGGGAGAACTAAAGTTTACAGAGAAAAATTTCATGCAAGGCGGAAAGCGAGAAACTACCAGTAATATATCCCTTCCGATTGACTTATGAATACGCAGCGCTCCTCCAAGCCCAGAGTTTCCTATTTGACCCTCCATGTACGCCTAAATTAACTCAGGATTATCCATACTCAAATACGTTACGAAGATAGCATCCTTAATCTGCTCTACCATGAAATCTAGGGATGCCCTAAGATCTCGGGCAAAAGACATCACTTGGGCCACCCGACATAACATCTTCAGGAAATCAGACGAGGAATGTTTGATCATTATTACATTTGGGTAAATTAACTAGGTAAAGCAGGCGCCAACTCCTTCAATGCCCTACGGTATACATCCTTTTTAAAGCTTATTATCTGCCCTAGCGGGTACCAAAAAGTCACCCAGCGCCAATGATCAAATTCTGGCTTTGTCGAATATTCGAAAGTTATCGCTTCATCCTCACCAATCATTTTCAAAAGAAACCACTTTTGTTTTTGACCCACGAAGCCAGGCTTGTTTCGACGCAACATTCGTTTTGGTAAACGATATCTTAACCAACCTTTAGTACAACTAACCAACTCCACATTATCCTGGCTTAATCCAATTTCTTCCCGTAACTCCCGATACAAAGCTTCTTCGGGAGACTCTTTTAACTTAATCCCTCCTTGAGGGAACTGCCAGGAATTTTCTCCTGCTCGACGCGCCCAAAGCACTTGGCCTGTGTTCCTGGCCAATATAATGCCAACGTTTGGTCTATAACCATTCTCGTCTATCACGCAATCTCGCATTCTCTAACCGAAGTTGTAATTCTCTCTCACTATACAATAATGGGCAAACAGCATTTTGGTTGTGTGAAATCCAAGTTAAACTATTAAGGAATTCTCTTAGAATACAAAATGGCACTAGCACTATTTGACCTTGATGAAACTCTCATCGCCACCGATAGCGATCACGCATGGGGTAATTTTCTGATAACCAAGGGCCTTGTAGACGAATCAAACTATAAGTTTCGAAACGAGGAGTTTTTTAATGATTACAAGAGGGGGATCCTAGATATTAACGCTTATTTGGCGTTCTCATGTGCAGAATTAACTAAATTTAGTATTGAAGATCTGGAAAAATTTCATAGAGAATTTGTTTCCACTTTCATAACCCCATTTATACTCCCTAAAGCTATTGAGCTAATTAAATTCCATCGGGACAATGGAGACAAACTTGTGGTGATTACGTCAACTAACCAGTTCGTCGCAGAACCGATTGTCTCTCTCCTCGGCATTGATACCATAATAGCTCCAGAACTAGAGATTAAAAAAAATAAATATACTGGAAGAATTCTTGGAACCCCTAGCTTTGGGGAAGGGAAAGTCATTCGTGTTCAAGAGTGGATTTTAAGCGAGGGAAGAACGTTAGAGGGCAGTTATTTTTATACCGACTCACACAATGACTTACCGTTACTGAGAGTGGTGAGTAACCCAGTCGCGGTAGATCCAGATGATATTCTTAGAGTAGAGGCAAGAAAGGAAAAATGGTCAATTATCAGCTTAAGGGATTAATACTTCTATTTTGTTGCTTGCTAACTACTTCTTGCTCACAAAAAAGTTCTGAACGTGCTCAACAGATTCTCTTTGACCCTGTAGAAAAATTGCACTCTGATAATAGAATTGATGCAAAGAGAGAATATGATAATTTTAGACTAGCAATGGACAGCTTCCTCGCGCAACCCTCAGTAACAACTCTTGGCGATTTACAAAAAGAATGGGTTTATTTCCACGACACATTGCATCGCTTTCAATTTCTAGCCAATCCCTCTACTCAAGAGTCGTTCTCAATACTAATCGACTCTTGGCCAATCGAACCGGGGTTTATTGATAACCTCCCGATGTACCCTAACAGTGGTATAGTTTCGGATGTCTCAATACCTATCGATGAGACAAGCCTTCGTCAACAACACCAATTCACAGATCTTAGTGAGGCTGCTATTGGTTTACACGCGATTGAGTATCTAATATTTTCAAGATCTTTGAATGACTTCGTCCCCTCAGAGGACTTTAGAGTTAAGCGCCGCCGGGTTTTACTATCGACTATGGTGAGTAGTTTAGAAAAGGACCTTAATTATTATTTAAATGTTCCTCACTTTAATAAAAACTCTCCACCGACATTGGAGACACTAATGAAAATTCTGGAAATAGGAGTCAGTCATCTACACCGCGAATCACTGAAACTTTTAGTAAATCCCCATTCTACTTTCTCCAACAAAAGTCGACAAAATCTTCAAAATCAAATCGATTTAGTGGAACAAATTTTATTCCAACCAGTGAATCTTGGTTCAGCACTTGTCTACATAGACGAGTTTTTAACAAGAGATGTGATCCACACCGTCCGAGAACTACGTGCCCTACTGAGTTCAGATGCTAAGGACGAAGAAATCGCTCTTAGATGTTCGTCTTTACTTGAAGGTTTAAAGCATCAACTGAGAAGCTTGATTACACTCCTCAATGTGGATAACTAACTTATTTAAAACGTAGATTAATCAAAATATACAAGATCGAGATCCCTTGCTGCACGGACGTCGTCCAACCTTTTCACTGGCATAGTATGAGGAGCGGTTCTAACAAACTCAGGAGTACGCTTTGCTTCCTCGAGAATCTCAATCATAGCATCCACAAAGCCATCTATTTCATCTCGAGTTTCTGTCTCCGTAGGTTCAATAAGAAGACATTCGGGTACCAGCAAGGGAAAATATGTTGTCGGAGCATGATAGCCATAGTCGAGTAGACGCTTCGCGAAGTCCATAGCAGTAACACCCAAATCTTTAGCCTCATCTTCAAGTGATATTATAAATTCGTGAGTAGCTCTCCGCGCTGGATAGGCCAAGCAAAATCCAGCTTGAGTAAGTTTTTTTGCCATATAGTTCGCGTTTAGGGTCGCGTACTTACCGACCCGCTGCATACCTTCTGCCCCTAAAAGACGAGCATAAGCATAGGCTCGCAATAAGATTCCCGCATTCCCCATAAAAGTGGATAAATGTCCTATGCTGGTAGGTAATTCCGTCTCATCGATCCACCGAAAACGACCATTACTATCCCTGCCTACAATGGGAGTGGGGATGAAAGGTGCTAATTTCTCTCCAACTCCTACAGGCCCTGAGCCCGGACCTCCTCCACCATGTGGAGTCGCGAATGTTTTGTGTAAATTCATATGCATAACATCAAACCCCATCTCACCTGGTCTGACCTTGCCTAATATAGCATTAAGATTTGCGCCGTCGTAATAAAGCAACCCCCCCGCATTATGCACAACATCCGCTATACCCTCGATCTGACGTTCGAACACACCACAGGTAGATGGATTGGTCATCATGAAACCGGCCGTTGCTGGCCCTACCACCTGTTTTAGTTGATCAAGATCAACATCACCGTCCCTCGTAACACCCACTTCACGCACTTGGTACCCACACATAACGGCCGTCGCGGGATTCGTCCCATGAGCAGCCTTAGGAATCAAAATCTCAGAACGATTAGAATTACCGTTGCTCTCGTGGTACGCCCGTATCATGGCAACCCCCGCTAACTCACCCTGAGCCCCTGCCATAGGGGTGAGTGATACGGCCTGCATCCCAGTCAAATCTCTCAGGTACTCTTGTAGTTCAAACATACAGGCCAAGAACCCCTGACTCTTATTCTCCGGGCTCAAGGGATGCCTATTTAGAAATCCGGGAAATCTAGCGGCTTGATGAGCCCCCCGAGGATTATATTTCATTGTGCAGGAGCCCAATGGGTAAAATTGTCCATCGATTGAGAAGTTTTTTTTAGACAGATTAGTAAAGTGTCTTATCACTTGTAACTCTGAGACCTCAGGAAGCCCGGTATCATCCTTACGGAGATGAATTTCTGGTATATCTTCCAAAATCACTGATTTCTCATATTGAGCAGCAGCACTACGGCCTTTACTAGAGGATTCAAATATCAACATTCTTTGACCGCTTCAGTCAGGACATCAACGAAAAATTCTAAGTCAGAGTCAGTTTTTTTCTCAGTCGTATTGGTCAACATACAATTAGCGAGATCCTGGCTCACTTGACCGAGATCATAACCTCCAAGAACCCCCTGTCCCTCCATTGCACGAAGAATTTTATACGCCGGTTTAGGGAGCTGAAATACTGCTTCATGAAAAAAAGGACTTGGGAATCGTAAAGAAACACCTGGAATCGAGGACACTTTATGAATAAGGGATACCATATTATTGTGGCTTTTAGCCGCTACTGACCTCAATCCCTCTTGCCCCAGGAGGCTTAGATAGATTGTAGCTGCTGTAACCAAAAGACCCTGGTTAGTACAAATGTTAGAAGTAGCTTTTGCTCGCCTAATATGCTGTTCTCTCGCCTGTAACGTCAAAGCAAACCCCTCTTTTCCATCAAGATCAATAGTGCGACCAATTATTCTACCTGGCATCTGACGCACTAGAGATTTTCTGCAGCACATATACCCCAAGTAAGGACCACCAGAACATACTGGAATTCCAAATGGTTGAGCTTCACCCACTGTAATATCTGCCCCATCCTCACCCCAATCACCCGGCGCTCTTAGAAGCGCTAGCGCGAGTGGGTTAACAACAGCAATGACCAGCATACCCTGGTCATGAGCCCAGTTAGTTAGAGCATCTATATGCTCTAAACCTCCAAAAAAATTTGGATAAGGAATCACCATACCAGCATAATCCTGACCTAGACGATAATCGAGTGAGGACCGATCTATCGTTCCTGTGCTACTCGAATATGGTATTAAATCAATCTCAATATTCTGGTTCGAGACAATGGTGCGGCAAGTAGACAAGTAACTTGGGTGCACAGTACCTGCACAAAGTAGGCGTCTAGATTTTGACTTCTTATTACCTCGCACGGCCATAAGTACTGCCTCCGCCAACGCCGTCGCACCGTCGTAAACTGATGCATTTGCAACGTCCATCGCGGTAAGTCGCGATATCATTGTTTGAAATTCATAGATGAGTTGTAAGGTGCCTTGACTGGCTTCTGCTTGGTAAGGGGTGTACGCGGTGAGAAATTCACCTCTTGCAGCTAAATCCCAAACTGCACTTGGAATATGGTGGTCATAGGCTCCAGCGCCCAGGAAACAGGATGTCACAGTATCTTGTTCCGCTCTTTCCGACATGAGACGCAGCATCGACATTTCAGAAATACCTGAAGGAAGTATCTCGAGATCAGCATTGTTAAGGCTTTGAGGAATTTCGTCAAAGAGAGAATCAATACTATCAACACCTATGGTATCTAGCATTTGTTTTTCGTCTTCTGAGGTATGAGGAATAAATGGCATTTTCTAAACAAAAAACTTATGGCACCGCTCGATGCTTCTATTCTTCGCAAATCTCCCTATATTTTTCAACTGATAACAAAGATGAAAACTCTTCTGGATCTGAGGCCGTAATCTTAAAAAACCACCCTTTATCGTACGGAGAATCATTAACAATCTCGGGAGACTCTTCTAACTGCTCGTTGATTGCACAAATAACCCCGGAAACAGGCGAGTAGATATCTGAAGCTGCCTTCACCGACTCAACGACTCCAACTTCACTTTTTGCTTCAAGATCCAAACCAAGTTCAGGGAGCTCTACAAAAACCACGTCGCCCAGGGCTTCTTGAGCGTGATCGCTTATACCCACAACTACTGTTCCATCTTCTTCAAGCTTAGCCCATTCGTGGGTTTCCAGGTAACATCGGTCCTCTGCGAATTTTGTCATTTCCTAATTCTCCTATGTATTATGTTACCAAGCTTTCCACATTGGCTTACCATTTCGCACGAAAGGTGGTCGAACTAAATCCACCGATTTTCTTTTACCCCGTATTTCAACGCTGAAACTACCGTGGGTCTTATTAATTCTAGCTAAAGCGATCGACTTTCCTAAAGTTGGAGAAAATGCACCACTCGTAATTTCACCGATCATCACGTCATCACAAAATACCGGATAATGAGGCCTTAGAATACCTTTGTCTTCCATCAGAAGACCGACTAACTTTCGAGAACCTTGATTTACTTTAAGAGCCTTGGAACCAATAAAGCTTCTTTTTTCCATTACAACAGAAGAAGCCATATTTGATTCAAAAGGTGTCACAGTCTCGTCCATATCATTTCCATAGAGGTTCATTCCTGCCTCAAGCCTCAGCGTGTCTCTCGCCCCGAGGCCTATCGGTTTAACTCCATGCGAGACCAGGTTTTTCTAAAGCTCTACTGCGGCTTCAGAAGGCAGCATAATCTCCAGACCCTTCTCTCCTGTATAACCTGTACGGGCGATAAACCACTTCCCACACCAAAGACCGTGAAAGTTCGTCAATTTCTCCATTGTACTCCGATAAGGAACGCCTACTACTTCGGCGAACTTAGCCAGGGAATCTGGGCCTTGAATCGCCAGGATCGAAAGATCTTCTCTCTCATTTAGAGTACAATCACGATCCCCTATATGTCGCAGCAGCCATGCAAGGTCCTTCTCCCGATTCGCACAATTAACCACTAATAAATAACTATCTTTAGCCAAAAAATAAACGATAAGATCGTCCAGTATGTGTCCTGAGAAATCTAGCATAGCGCTATATAACGCCTTCCCAGGAATACGAAGCCGAGTTATATCATTTGCCAATAATTTACATAATAAAGACTGACTTGCCTTTCCAAAGATTTCTATGACGGTCATATGGCTGACGTCAAACACGCCAACCCCTTTTCTCACCTGATGGTGTTCCTCTATTTGGGAATCATATCTTATCGGCATCTCCCAACCAGCGAAATTCCCCATTTTGGCACCGGCCTCTTGGTGCAATTCATAAAGCTGGGTTTTTTGGCCCATATATTCTCGTCCTGAAGCGCTCATGGATTTCCAAAAAAGGGCCCCTGTTGTTAAACCAATAAATTAGCATCATCTCAAAGTCGCTAATTTAGCGATAATTTTTTTAAATAATCCTGAGTGATCCACAAAGTTCATTCCTTCGTTACGTAGCCATTGAACCGTAGGATGACTCGAAGAAAAACCGCGAGCAAATATTTCCATCAAAGCTGCTGTCGAAAGATTATCTCTCCTTCGAGAAGATTGATATTGGTTTAAAACCTCTCGACATCCTAAAGAGGTACCCTTCAAGCAGGATTGCTTTATTAACTGACTTAGATCCTTTGCATCAGCAAAACCAATATTTGCTCCTTGACCCGCCAAAGGGTGAATTGTGTGCGCTGCGTCCCCAATGACAGCAAGATTCTCGTCAACATACCTTAAGCTGTGCTCTTGAAGAATTGGAAAAGCTAAACGAGGACCTACACCAACGATCTTACCCAGCACTCTCTCTGATAAATTCTCGAGAAAATAGGCTAGCGCCTGCTCGTCCATTGACATGATTTCATCATAGTTTTTCGTAGACAATACGATAGAACACAAATTTTTATCGGCGAGGGGAAGGAACGCCAATATCCCATTTGACGTAAACCATTGGCGAGCTGTCCTAACATGTGGAAGCTCCGTTTCAACAATAGCTACTATGCCCTTCTGATTATAAGTCCATTTACATGAATTAATATTAGCTAGTTTTCGAACTTTGGATTGATTTCCATCAGCACCGACCAATAACTTCGTTTGTAAAATACCGCTGTCCAATTTTATGGCATAACCATCTTCTAATTTCTCAAGTTCTTTTAGCTCCGTATTCCAATGAAACCTTATATTACTTTCCCTTTTGAGATTATTGATAAGCTCAGCACTTAACTGATCATTTTCAACGATATGGCCCAGCTCCCCTAAACCCAGTTCTTTCGCACAGAATGTCAATCTGCCAGTTCCTTCACCGTCTAAAACCTCCATCCGTTGATATGGCGCACTGGACAGACCTTCTCCGAAGGAGTTTAAAAAGTCCCAGGCGCTTATACTAAGAGCGCTTATCCTTGGGTTAGTATCCACTAATACCGAATTTTTTTGTCGCTTTGCAACTAACGAGTTTAATTTTGGGTTTGATCCCTGATCTATAACCGTAACCAACAAACCAGCAGACTCAAGTGATGCAGCAAACGCAACACCTATAACCCCACCTCCGATTACTAAAACATCCGTATGTTCCATCAAATACCCTCAGGAAAAATTATTTTAACGATCAGTTTGGAGTTATTCTCAATTGATAGTTCCTATCTTCAAAACATGACATTATGTAAAAAAGTTAGTGATATGCATACTTTCAACTCTGGGTTTGGGGACGTCTTTTCATTTTCTTTGTGTGGCCTCAAAAAAAATGAAAAATACGGAGGCTCTCACAAACTCTACTAACTGAAAAAAGTCTGATTCATTTTCTTCAGTTCCTTCCATTTCATCACGCACCGCTGCGATATTTCGCATATCAATCAAGATTTCACTAATCTCTTCATCGAGAGGCATAGAACCCAAACTACTAATAAAACCATTACAGAAATCTCTCAGGGCTCTCATTCTATGATTAATATTTTCCTCATCAGGGGGCATGAGAATGCGAAATTTATAATCTCCGTATTCATCGAGGTCCTCTAGCGTTGTGTTAAAAAGTAAATCTAGTTTTCTTACTAACTCATCGTCTAGCCTTCCAGCGTTTTCGGAATCAGCCGCCAGTAGTTCCCCATAAAGGTTTCTGCGATTAGAGGCTGTCGATTTCTTATTGCAGCACATATAGCCCGTAATAAAGCCATGGACTTCGGAAATGGTTAAGGAGATTCTGGTTTTAAACCAAAAATCGTCGAAGTCAGCATAATCAAAATCTCGCAACTCAGAATCCGTCAACATCTCAGGAGAATCTAGTTTAACCTGGAAGTACGGTCTCTGAAAAATAATAAACTCTTGTTTGACCTGTTATGAAGGCTCGCTTTATAGTTAGTGGTCCCATCAAGGGGTCACAAGTATCTATCGAGATGCAGAGGTGCTCGCTTTGGAAATTGAACACTTGGAACACAAGATCGATGAGCTCATTCAAGTTTGCGATGAGCTGAAAAAAAAATATGCAAAGCTCCAATCAGATAAAGAAATATTGCTCGCCGAGCGCGCTCAGCTGATGGAGAAGAATAAGTCGGCACAAACCAAGGTTGAAGCTATGATTATGCGCTTAAAAGCTTTAGGGCAGGAATGAAAGTATGGTGGATGCGAAAACCATTAAGGTCAAAATACTGGAGAAAGAATATCAAGTGAGTTGTGAACCGGAGGAGGTAGACGAACTTAGACAATCAGCACACTATGTCCATGACAAGATGAAAGAAATCAAGACAAATTCCTCTGTGGTTGGCTTAGAGCGGCTCGCGGTTATGGTCTCTCTCAATATTGCAAATGACCTTCTCAGAGAAAAGGACAAAGTTTTAGGCGTAAAATCGGCTCAGGATAACAGTGTTATGGTACTTGCTGGGAAGGTGGAAAAAGCGTTATTACGAATTAAGGACAAAGAAAATTGATTCGATACCTGCTCAAATTAAGATATATAATTTAGGGTATGTTCCCTGGGTTGTTCGCCAGTCGATATGTCCTCGACCCTTTAAGCGAAAACCAGGAGGTCTTCTTTCTCTGTCGTGTGCATGTCCGAACTTCGGAAAGCCTAAGGCAAGTTGGAGACCACCGCCTTGAACCGCTGGGTTCAAGGGCCTATCCGAACAGCGGCAACTTGGGGAATTATTATCCAGATTAATAAGAACTGCCTCCGAAAAAGCCTGCGAAAACACAGACAGGCCCTTAGCTTACGCACACAGAAAGAAACGAGCAAAAAAATAACTAGGCTGATTTCAAATAGGCTATTCTTTCAACGAGCTTCTAATCTTGCTTTCTATCTGCCCTTTGATGGAGAAGTTAATCCTATGGGGTTATGCTCATTGGCAAACAATCTCGGCAAAAAGTGTTTTCTGCCCCAAATAACTGACAAAACGCTAATATTTAAATATTTCATTCCAGACAGAACTGAATTACAAAAAAATGGCTTCAATATTTTTGAACCTGTTTCGACCGAAAGTATTCCCGTGGAAACTCTTGATGTGGTTTTCATGCCCCTCGTAGCTTTTGATAAACATGGAAACAGAATTGGCATGGGTAAAGGGTACTATGATCAAACGTTTTCAGAGAAATCTAAATGGAGAAAGAAGCCACTTTTAATCGGCATAGCGCACAGTTTCCAAGAAGCCAACCTCCAACCTCACCCAAAAGATGTTCCAATGGATGGGGTTGTCACAGAATTAGGTTTCATTTGTTGTAGAAAAAACGACCACATAACATATTAATCGGCTCTGGAGACTAATCTGCTATGATCAGAAAGATTATCCGTATGGGGCATCCCAATCTACGAAAGATTGCCCAACCGTATCCACAAGATCAAATTGGTAGCGGAGAATTTCGTGACCTGATAGAAGATCTGAGGGAGACATTGATGGAATCTGGCGGGATAGGCCTGGCTGCACCCCAAATCAATGTTCCTTATCGCCTTGTAGTAATAGATACTAAAACTTCTAAATCTCGGTATGGGGATCTCCCTACTATTCCAGTTACGACCTATATAAATCCAGTAGTAACCGTTCTAGATGATAATCTCGCGGGTGTGTGGGAAGGATGTCTTTCGATTCCCAAAATCAGAGGTTTTGTTGAGAGACCGCAGAATATACGTGTTGACTGGATAGATGAAACCGGTCTGCGAAAAACTTTAAAAGCCCAAGGTCTGCTTGCGACCGTTTTTCAGCATGAGTTCGATCACCTAAACGGTGTACTTTTCATCGATCGAGTCCAGGATAAGAGTAAGATATCATTCGATGATGAGTTTGATCTTTACCACCAGCCCACTGAGCAGAAATGAACCAAGACCGATTAAAATCTTCGGTCGCTGAGGCAGCGATTAATTATATAGAAAGCGATTTGCACTCCGAAAGTATCTTAGGCGTGGGTACCGGTTCAACAGCAAATTTTTTTATCGATTATCTAGCTGGAATAAAACATAAATTTAGGGCCGCCGTAGCGAGTTCTAAAGAAACGCAAATTCGCCTTCAGGAGAGAGGTATAGAGGTTTTAGACTTAAATTTTGCTGATGAAGTAACTGTATATGTCGATGGCGCCGATGAGACAAACGAGGCTCTAGAATTAATCAAAGGTGGTGGAGGCGCATTGACAAGGGAAAAAATAATTGCTTCTGCAGCGCGAACTTTTGTTTGTATAGTAGATTCAAGTAAGTGCGTAGAAACGCTGGGTAAATTTTCACTACCCGTTGAAGTTATACCCATGGCTCG
>MDTB01108936.1_pt1 | contig 30637 bp, 21 predicted proteins | sample 811161 | NCBI WGS metagenome assembly MDTB01 (sample SAMN05326650, study PRJNA326480) | marine metagenome | isolation source: seawater | place: Mediterranean Sea | collected 2009 | reverse complement strand
GGCAAACGTGTGATGATCGGTGGGAACCCGGATACGGGCAACCGCACGTGGAACGGGGATATCGATGATATCGCACTCTGGGATCGTGCGCTCTCGGGTGCTGAAGTGGCATCCCTCCTTGCCGATGGCCCGATTACTCTTAAACCAACGATACTTCCGCTTGACGGTGTAGCTGATGCAGGTAGTGGTCTTGACGGACGTTACTGGCAGGCCGAGCCCAAGGCTGTTTTAAACCTACAGGACAAAGGCGAAGCCACGGACATCGGGTTGCACATCGTCAACAACTATTACCCAACCGGAACATTCACAGCCACTGGTCTGGATTTCCAGGGTGGCAATGACTTGACTCCTATTCGGGAATGGTTGCAAGGCGATGGAGAATCCTATGTTGGCGCAGACGGTAACATGGATGATGGTGTCCTGAGCTTCACTGGCTACATTCGTATCGATAACCCAGGTGAAATTGCTATTCGATCCGCATCCGATGATGGATCAATCGTTTGGATCGCTGGACAGAAGGTTGTTGATAATGACGGAAGTCATGGAGCACCAGGCCCAAGTCCGGACGGCAGCTACAACTTCGAAGAGGCTGGTTTGTATCCGATTGAAGTTGCTTACTTCAATGGCGATTGGACCAATGATGCAGGAGAGCACGGTGGTGCGAATCTGGGAATCACTGCAAACGGGGACCCAATCCCAGGTGCGATCCTTTACAGCGCATCAGATATAGGTGCCACTGCCATTGCTGCCTCCTCAATCGCTGCTGCAGCAGGTGATGCAGGTCTGCATGCTGCGTATTGGACCACAGAGCCCAAAGGAGCACAATTTGGAGAGGACTCACAAGGTCCCATCTTCCAGAATGTTCAGGGTGATGACCATGGTTTGGCCCTGTTTGGCACGGAACCACAAGGTCGGTTCGTTGCAACAACCATGACCTACACGGGTAACGACCTGACGCCTATCCTTGAGTGGCTGGGAGATGATTCCGGTTCATTCATAGGTACAGAAGGCAATCTGGATGATGGAATATTCCAATTCACAGGTTTACTCAACGTGGCAGAAGCAGGTCAACATTCCTTCAGAAGTTCTTCTGATGATGGATCCGTGGTTCGCATTGGTAATCAAATCGTTGTCAACAATGACGGCGGACATGGTTCGCCTGGCCCTGCGCCGGATGGCAATGCCTTCTTCCCTGTTGCAGGTCTATACCCCATTGAAGTTGCTTACTTCAATGGCGATTGGACAAATGATGACGGTGACCACGGTGGAGCGAACATTGAGTTGACGATGAATGGTGAAAGCATTGCTGGCCATCTTCTTCAACCTGCCGGTGGATTGCCACCTATCGTGGCATCCGGTGGAGTCTCATCCATCTCACTTGCAGATGATGGCCATGTCGTGATTGAGTTCACAGGGTCTCTGATGAGCGCTGACAATGTGGGAGGTCCATACACGGCAGTTGAAGGTGCTACCTCGCCTGCAATGATTGCTCCTGACAAAGCAGCTCAGTTCTACAAAGCTGAGTAAGAACTCAACGCTTTCATAACATAAGGTTATGTGCAACCGAACTCCCTCACGGGAGTTCGGTTTTTTCTTTGGTATCGCCTCCTTTTGGCTACATCACAGTATTCCTCGTATCTGGAGTTGAGGTGGATTATTTAAATTGCCTTGTGACATGAGGGTGGATAAGTTGATTTGATTCCCTTTGACTTGATGAAGCAAATCCAGTGCAGCGTAATCTCGTCTTTCAAATTGTAATTATGGATAAATGTCTATCTCATGCAAAGAGTTCACGAAGCAATTCTGAAAGCTTTTTTGATCCCCTTCCCTACCCAAGCCACTTTCGGCTTACACCTGAAAACCCCTGTAAATCCATTTTGAAATATCCATTGAAAAAAAAACCAAATGCAAATCACTGCATTTTTGGATTACTCTTTTTAATGCTTTTCATCGAGACTGGATGTGGCAATCAGTCAGGGGAACCTCCTGTAAAAACAAATCAAATATTAGAAGCCCTATTCATCGATAACACAGTCAAAACAAATATAGAATTTCATCATCAGGCTGGAAATCCGCACGATTATTTCATGCCACGCGACATGGGGTCTGGTGTTGGGCTCATTGATTATAACCTGGATGGATTGCTTGATATTTACCTACTCCAGAATGCTGGGCCAGACTCGGGAATTAAAAACCAGTTGTACAGACAAAATCATGATGGAACCTTTGAGAATGTATCCAATCAATCAGGACTTGATATCGATGGGCATAACATGGGGGTTGCAGTAGGCGATATATCCAATGATGGCTACCCTGATATTCTTGTGACGGGTTATCAATCCACACGCCTTTTTTTGAATCAGCAGGGGAAGGGATTCGTTGAAGTTACCCAAGTTTCCAACATTAACAATCCAGGATGGGCAACATCAGCGAGTTTTCTGGATTTTGACAGAGATGGATGGCTGGACATCGTTATCGCAAATTATGTTGAATATGCTCCCACTGAGTTATGCCACGGAAGTGATGGTAAACCCGAATTTTGTGGCCCTGATGGATTCCCCTCGGCAACGTCAAAATTATATCGCAACACAGGCAAGGATGCTGTCTTTGAGGACGTCTCAATAGATTCGGGATTGGCCATGCATCCGGGACCGGGCTTGGGAGTTGTTTGTCTGGATTTCGACGGAGATCACTGGCCTGACATATTTTTTGCCGATGACGCCAAACCAAACAGATTATTTATCAATCAACAAAATGGTAAATATAAGGAGGAAGCCCTGAAACGTGGACTGGCGCTGGATGCCATGGGCCAAACAAAAGCAAATATGGGCGTGGCTGTTGGCGATATCGATAACAATGGGATGGTGGACATATTCGTGACTCATCTAGCCACCGAAAGACACAATTTATGGCATCAGGAACCATCCGGATTTTTTACAGACCGCACAGCTTCTTTTGGTTTGAATCAATCAGTTTGGAGGGGAACTGGCTTCGGTGCCGTTATGGCAGATTTCGACAACGATACGGATCTGGATATCGCCTTTGTGAATGGGGACATCAGGGCTTCCTCAGAAAACCCAGTTACTGGGCAATCCAAAATGGATCCATTTTGGATGATTTACGCGCAAAGAAACCAACTTTTCTCAAACAAAGGTGAGGGTCAGTTCAATGATATCTCAAATCAAAACCCAGATTTTTGTGAGGAGCCAAATGTCGGCCGCGGGCTCGCAGTAGGTGATTTGAATAATGATGGCAAGCTGGATATGGTCATTTCCAGCATTGATGCGCCAACAAAAATCCTTTACGGAAGTAATAGAGAAAAAAACAACTGGATAATTATTTCGGCTACCGATCCTCAAAAAGGAAATCGCTTTGATATCGGTGCGGAAGTTACTGTTACAGCTGGCAACAAACGATGGAAAAAATGGCTGAATCCGGGTGGAAGTTATTTGTCTTCCAATGATCCCAGACTTCATTTTGGCTTGGATGATTTAACAAAGGTTGATGCTATCGAAGTTCGCTGGGCAAACGGAAGCAAAGAACAATTCCCAGGCAGAAATTCAGGCTCCATACTCAAAATTGAGAAAGGCACAGGGCTGAGTCATTGATGTAATCAAAAAAAACATCCTGAAGGGATGATTTTTTGTAAATGAAACACAGAGTAAGGAATGAGAAAAAAAACAAACTCAACGGCTAAAAACTCCGATAAAAGCAACCAGGGGAAGCGTTCATCCTTACCATACATTGCTTTCCTGACATTGCTTTTTGTGGCTTTGATTTCGCTGAAAACCCTGACAAAAGACAAAACTGGCAATCAGAGTCCGACACTGCCTGCGCCAGATTTATCCGAAGTTGATTCAATGCTTATCAAAGCCATCAAGGTCGCAGAGCAACGTGTCAAGGGCACACCATCAAATGCCCGGTTCTGGGGAGAATTAGGAATCACTTACTGGGCGAACGAACTGGACGAACCTGGAAGGAAATGTATCCAAAAAGCCCAAGAAATTGATCCAGAAAATGGCAAATGGATTTATTACAGAGCCTTGACATTTCTACCGCAAAACACTGAAGCGGCCATTCCTCTCGTTGAAAAAGCCGCTGACATTCTGGACGAGCAATCATATGCTCCCCGGCTTCGGCTCGCCAATATATTGAGCGAAGAAAGCCTCCTTGATCGTGCAAAACCACATTACGAAAAGATCCTTCACTCCTACCCTGATAATCCAATGGCCAAACTGGGGCTAGGGCGTCTGGCGATGGCTAAAGGCAATACAGAAGAGGCGATAAAACATTTTGAGGAATGTAAAGATCATGAAAACACTAAAAAAACAGCCAATAGCGCCCTGGCTACCCTGTATTTGCGAGCTGATAAAGCGGTATTAGCCGATACCGCTCAACAAGCCGCTGAAGCCATAGAGGGTGATGTTCAGTGGCAGGATCCATACCTTCGTGAGGCAAGCCGCTTCAAATTTGGTCTTACCGCATGGTTGGACAGTGCCGGGAAATTAGTGCGCAGAGGGCAATATACCTCGGCTTTACCCATCATCGATAAAATCATCACCAACTATCCTGATGAAGGAAAGGCCTATATTTATCTTGCTAAGATAAAACTTGCTGCGCACCAGTACAAAGAAGCAGAACAAGCCTTGGTGAGCGCACTGAGCTATGAGCCCGATTCAGTAGAGGCGCGCGTTCAACTTGGGGTGGCATTGATGTGGCAAAAAAGATTTAAAGAATCCATCAGCACATTGAACAAAGCCATCGAACAATCTCCAAATTTACCAGAAGCGCACTATAACCTTGGACTCAGCCTGGCATCGAATAACAACCTTCAAAAGGCAGCAGATGCGTTTTCGACTGCGATCAAACTAAAGCCAGCTTTGCCTGATTCATATATAGGATTAGCCACTGTTTTTCTGCGTGCAGGCCAACAAAGGGAAGCTAAAGCTACACTGGAAAAGGCGCTGAACATTGCTCCAAGACATCCAAGAATCATTTCAATGCTGAAACAGTTACAGTAAGTTTCTGCAAGGATCGGCGTTTGATTCTGGTTACTTTCAGGAAGACTTGACTTGTGATTGTTACTCGCAATTTGAGCTCCAATGCTAAGTGAGGCGGAACAAATACTGCAAAAAGCCCTCAAGATTGCCCCAAAACATCCGAGAGTATTATCCATGCTGGAGCAGTTAAAGGGATCATTTTGAAAGTCCGATTGCATATCTGATCCATATGCGTGGTCGATTTGATCATTGATTCACCAAGGAAACAGGAGGCATAGTTCCTAATTATATGGACGAATCAAACAGAGATTTAGCCTTGGTGGGTGCAGGTTACTGGGGAAAAAACCTGGCCAGAAACTTTCGTGATCTCGGTTCCTTACATACTCTTTGCGACACGAACCCAGAAATTTTGCAATCCTACCGGGAAGGGTATGAAGGAGTTCAACTGGTCACAGATTATGACCGCGTCCTCTCGAATCCAGATATACGTAAAATTGCCATCGCAGCTCCAGCGGCATTGCATTTTCGATTGGCAGCAGCTGCGATCAAGGCCGGTAAGGATGTTTTTGTTGAAAAACCAATCTGCCTTGATCTTGCGGAAGGGGAATCACTCGTCCAACTAGCAAAGAATCAAGACCGCATATTGATGGTTGGTCACCTCTTGCATTATCATCCCTGCATCCAAAAACTGAAGGAATTGATCGCAGACGGAAGTATTGGAAAACTTCATTATATCACTTCCAACCGATTGAATTTGGGTAAGTTCAGGCGTGAGGAAAATGCTTTATGGAGTTTCGCACCTCATGATATCTCGGTTATTTTAGGCTTGGCTGGAAACACCTCTCCTGATTCTGTTGCCTGTCACGGTGGTCATTACCTAACTGCGAATGTGGCAGATACCACCCTGACGGTCTTGAATTTTCAATCCGGTTTACAGGCCCATGTCTATGTGAGTTGGTTGAATCCTTTCAAAGAACAGAAACTCACGGTTGTTGGGTCGAACGGCATGGCAGTGTTTGACGACACCAAACCTTGGGATGAAAAACTCATCCTCTTTGAACAATACCTGACGTGGGAGCATGGCTATATCCCAACTCCAAACAGAAAAAAGGCGACTGCCATCAATGTGATACAAAACGAACCACTGAAAGAAGAATGCCAGCATTTTTTAACATGCTGCAATGACCGCCGCTTACCTCAAACAGACGGACTGGAAGGAATGCGCGTCCTGAATGTATTACAGGCGGCTCAACAAAGTTTGGATTCCAAGGGCCACGTTGTTTCGATAAACGGTAAAAGCATTCACCTCAGCGAGGAAAAAGCACCAGTCATTCATTCAACCGCTATTGTGGATGATGGAGCAAAAATAGGCGAATCGACCCGCGTATGGCATTTTGCACACGTTTGTGGAGGGGCAGAAATCGGAAAAGAATGTTCTCTGGGGCAGAATGTCTTCATCGGAAACAAGGTTCAAATAGGCAGTCGAGTTAAAATTCAAAACAATGTCTCTGTTTATGATGAGATTACCTTGGAAGATGAGGTTTTTTGCGGACCAAGCATGGTATTCACCAATGTCTATAACCCGCGATCGGCGTTAAACCGAAAAGCCGAATACAAAAAAACATGGGTAAAAAAGGGGGCTACTTTGGGAGCCAATTGCACCATCGTATGCGGAATCACGATAGGCCAAAACGCATTCATAGGTGCCGGAGCCGTGGTCAATAAGGATGTCCCCGATTATGCCCTGATGGTGGGAGTCCCAGCCAAACAGATAGGCTGGATGAGTGCTCACGGGGAGCAATTGAATCTTCCCCTTACTGGTAATAGTGAAACCACATGTCCACATACAGGTGACCGATATAAATTGACTGAAAACACCATCGAACGTCACCCCCCCACCCCATAAAACAAGTTAAAAAACTTACCATGAAATCCCACGGAACAGGTGAAGTTCCCTGGTAATTTTCAAAGATTGAACCCGACGTGATCATCGAAAATAAAGCCTTGGTATTTCACCCCGAAAATATTGAAATCGGCAATCATGTTTATGCAGGGCATCAGACTATTCTAGAAGGTTATTACAAAAACAAGATGATCATTGAGGAGGATGTATGGATTGGGAAACAGTGCTTTTTGCATTCTGCCGGAGGTATCCATATTGAAGCCAACGCAGGAATCGGACCGGGGGTAAAAATTCGGACCAGCGCGCATACCTATAGTGATCCCAAAAAGCCAATCATGCAGCAATCCCTCGAGATGAAACGGGTGCTTATTGGTGAAGGGCCTGACATCGGTGTCGGAGCTGTCATCCTTCCCGGGGTCATACTGGAAAAGGTGTAAAAGTGGAGGCAGACAGCGGTGGGCTCTCGGTCATTCGAAGCAGGTGCAGTGATTGCCGGAGTATTGGCCAAGCGCATTGATTCGCGATTTTAGATTCATTCATGTCTGAATCTCCACAAGAATCATCCTCACTTCCCTTAACTGGGAAGACACTCTTTGTCGGACCACAAGACATCGCATGTTTTGCGTCAAGAATCGCGGAAGGGACATCGAAGAATCTAACGTGAGTTGAGGGATGAAGGAAACGTATGTTCCCCATCAAGAGTTGCTCGACTTATGGCTGAGAGAGGGTTACGTGCTATTAAACCTCGAACATTTGCCCCAAGAACCAGTGATGGACTGCTGATGAGCCTGCTGACAATCTCGTAAAAGTTGCTCCGAAAGTTGAAACGACTGAACAAATTTGGGTTGGAGACATTACTTTCATGCCCACCTCATCAGGGTGGTCCTACTTGGTAATCGTCATGGATTTGTACTTAAGGCGGATTGTGGGGTGAGGTCTGACTACCCATTTACGAGAAAGCCTCGTCGTGGATGCTTTCCGGCAGGCAGCACGCACTCGGGACCTTGACAATGAAACTATTTTTCATAGTGATCGAGGAAGTCAGTATGGAAGTGTTGTTTTCAGAGCTGCGCTCAAACGTTGCAACGTCCTTCAAAGTATGTCACTGGTAAGACCAATCCTTATGACAATGCTTGGATTGAATCCCACGAGGACACTCAAATCGCACCGTTTGAATACATCGAATGATATTAAAACACCCAACGGAAACATTCCTCTATCGCGGCTATCAATCACCTGTCCAGTTCGAAAAAAATAATCAACTAGATTGAAAACTAACTGGTACAAATATCCGATGCACCTCAGTTATTTTACTCAAATCAAATAACTTGCAATTACAAAAGGAGACGCGTGAGCTGATTTTTTCGATGCTAAATCCCTACAAACTTTTAGTAAGCTCCGAACTGACCAAACAAGAAGTTACAACGCTAAAGCGGAAGGAACTCTCCTCATTAAAAGGCACTCCGTCATCAATAATCTTGAATTCACCGAATACCTGAAGTGGAGAGTCCGAGACTTTCAAACATTCGTGTAAATTTACGGATCAATTTTTTCCTACAGAAAAATTTTGAGTAATCGCAAATAGCGATAAGGTCGGAGTTCCCAAAACCATCTACCATGACCAATCGTCCTTCAATATTCGACTTTTTTTGCAATAGTAAATTATCAGCATGCAAATCACTAACAACTGCATTTGCATTCAAGAACAAACGATAAGTATGCAACAAATACTCGTGAATTTTCTCACTCATACCATCTTCTTGCAAATGGAGAGAAAGTTTTTTTGCAATACGCATATCGTGGTCTAGGATCAATTCAAATTGATACCCCATCCCTAAGTTGGTATGTACTCTTCCATAATAAGATGGAATGACTTCAAGGGGCTGGGGTGAAAGCTTATATTTTTGAATATACTTAATCTCTCTTTTGATTCGAGTTTTTGTGCGGCTGCTAAAACTTTGCACAACCTTGATGCACCTTTCGGGGTATTTGGGGTGACGATAGCAACTTCGCTCACGCCCAGAGCCAATCAGAAGGTCATCGTTCAGTATAATCATTTATATTTGACTTAGACGGAAAATAGCATTCATTTTGGAAATCCCGGTCCTTTTGTAACCATTTGCCTCCAGCAGTTTTTGGAGCAAATGACCATCAGGCCCAAAAATTTCGCAAATAATTAACCTGGGCCACAAAGAAATAGAAGCGTGGTTAAAAAAACTGGAGAGCGCTGGAATTTCCTCACCCTCAATATCAATTTTAAGGGCGTCAATGCGAGAGACTTTCGTTTCATGTATTAAATCTAAAAGGGGCTTTCCCGGAACCTGACGCCCAGTCTTGGATGTTTTTTGATGAGTAGTCGTTTCCCCAAGATTGCGAGAATGTTCGGAAACAGTAACTTTACAAGAAGAACTAGTTAGTGCGCATTCGACGACATCAACCTCCCCCTTGTGAATTTTGTTCAGACCGAGATTAAACATGATGCGTTCTGTCATCGTGGAGTTCGGCTCAACAGCAACAACCCTGAGATCGGGGTAACCGAGTGATAATGCCCAGAAGGTGTAAAATCCAGCATTCGCACCAATGTCAAAGAAAACACTCCCCGGACCAAGCGATTCACTCAAAGCCTTGCGTTCTTTGCGGTCGTGAAAGTTTTCCATCGTCAGCATCCGTTGTTCTGAAAGGTTTCCCCGTGCAACAAGTCTCAGACGAAGTCCCCAGACTATTCGATCGTAGTATAATTGTTTTCCTTGCTTGATCGGTTTGCGCAGCAGGTACGCTATACGCTTGTTGACCTCATTCGCAGGAAGTATTGAGATAAGCCTTAACAACAAAGCTGATAAACCGCGAGGCCGCCAGTGTCCCCATCGGGAGTCGGTATCGAATGTGTAATTACTTTGATTCATAACGAATAGTGATGACTTTGATAATTCCTCATAACCTCTTTTCGCCTCAATGTTTGCTTGAATATTCCTTTATATGGGCTCCGCTATTTGCAGCACTATACTGGTCGAAAAATCCAGACTTTAAGGAAAAGGACGTTAATACCAAGTAAGGTTTTAAGGCACGAGAATCAAGCCACGCAGCAGAAAAGCATTATGAGTAAAAAAACAAAGTTTACCATTGATTAGGAAATTAAAGGAACAAAATGCACACCTCAAATTTTTTACTTCTGAGGAAATACCTAAATGCTTCTAGGAAGTATCCGAAAACCCATCAATATAACTTTGAAGAAGAATCGCTGCTGACATGGAATCCACTTTTTGTTTCCTTTTATCTCTACGAACGTCTGCCTCGATCATAACCCGATTTGCCTGCGCGCTGGTAAGGCGTTCATCCCAGGTTTTGATCGGTGTTGAAATTTGCTGTTTTAGTTTTTCGATGAATACTTTTACTTTTTCAGCGGCAGGACCATAACTACCATCCATATTTCTGGGCATTCCCACCAGAATCAGTTCCAGTTTGCCTTCCCATTCATTTTGGAGGTAGCTTACGATTTTTTCCGGAGGTTCGGCAGCAACGTAATCGACCGGCTGTGCGATCATCTGCATCTCGTCACTAACCGCAACACCGATCCTCACTGTTCCATGGTCCAAAGCAAGTATGCGCATAATGTTAAATCCTAGACGGGTAAGTTATGTTGTTAATTCTTAATGCATTTCATGGACTGCTCAGCCGCTTCTATTGTGCGGTCAATGTCCTCTTCAGAATGCGCCACCGAAAGAAATCCTGTTTCAAATTGAGAAGGCGCCACATAAACAAATCTGTCCAGCATGCCATGGAAATAACGCGTGAATAAATCTCGATTACATTTCATGGCATCTGAGAGATTGATGACCGGGTGGTCTCCAAAATAACCGCAAAACATGGAACCACATCTTTGTAATGTCACATCCAGGTTGGCTCTTTCAGCGGCTTTTTTCATGCCATTCTCCAATCGATTGCCCAATTGATCCAATCGTTGATGAACTTCACCAGATTTCAAAGCCTCAAGAGCAACGATTCCAGCCGCCATGGCTAAAGGGTTTCCGCTCAACGTCCCGGCCTGATATACGGGCCCGAGAGGTGCCAGGCAGTCCATGACATCTGCTCGCCCACCAAAGGCGCCTACCGGCAAGCCTCCCCCGATGATTTTGCCCAAACAAGTCAGATCCGGCACGATACTGAAAAGCTGCTGGGCCCCACCTGGGGCAACCCGAAACCCAGTCATGACTTCGTCAAAGATCAGCAATGAGTCATGCTGTTTCGTCACCTCACGAAGGCCCTCCAGGAACCCATCCTTCGGCAAAATCAATCCGGCATTCCCAACAACGGGCTCAAGGATGATACCGGCAATTTGCCCTGGATTTGCCTCCATGGCTTGGCATACGGCATCAAGGTCATTGTAAGGGAGCACGATCGTGTGTTGCGTAAATTCTTTGGGAACACCGGCACTGTCAGGATTACCGAAAGTAAGAGCCCCTGAGCCTGCTTTGACCAGCAAGGAGTCTGAATGACCATGGTAGCAACCGTCAAACTTGATGATTTTGTCTCTGCCAGTAAAGCCTCGGGCCACTCGTATGGCACTCATACATGCCTCTGTTCCAGAGTTGCACATACGCACTTTGCCCACACTGGGAAACAATTCCTTGATCAACTCCGCCATTCGCGGTTCATAAGGATTTGGAATCCCATAACTGGTTCCCCTTTCCGCAGCAGACTGAACCGCTTGAATAATCCCTGGATGGGCATGCCCAAGGATGGCTGGCCCCCAGGTACCGACGTAATCAATGTAATCGTTGCCATCCACATCCCAAATGTGGGCGCCTTTTGCACGATCCACAAAGAATGGTTCCCCTCCAACGGCTCGAAAAGCCCTGACGGGAGAATTGACTCCTCCCGGAATATGTTTCAGAGAAGCTGCGAAAAGTTCCTTAGACCGATCTGTCAATCGCATAAATTATTCAGGATTGAATTGAGTTAAATTTCCAATACTTTTTCGAAAGAGGTCAGGACTCGAGCTTTACCTGATCGCACCACGATCACATCTTCCAGCCTGACTCCTCCCACACCATAATAATATAAACCGGGTTCCACCGTCATGACATTTCCTGATTTGAGAGTGTCCGTTGAAGTCTTACCCATTCTTGGCCATTCATGAATCTCCAGCCCAAGACCATGGCCGGTACCATGATAAAAACCGGACATTTGCCCATTGATTCGTTTGGTTGGAAAATCATGTTTTCTGAACACACCTTCAACTGCCTCATGAACGCCCAGGCCCGAAACGCCGTCTTTGGTGATATTGATGGCATGCTGCTGAGCTTCCTGAACGGCTGCATATTGCTTTTTCACACCATCACTCGCCTTGCCTCTGACAACGGTTCGGGTCATGTCACCGAAAAAACCAGTACTCTCACTTCGCGGAAAAATATCCAGTATGATGGCTTGGTGCGCCATGAGAATCCCTGATCCTCTGTTATGTGGGTCGCAAGCCTGATTCCCACCCGCAACAATTGTATTGCTGGCAAGGCCTCCTTCCTGACAAATCGCCGTATGAATGACTGCGCGCAATTTTTCTGAACTAAGAGGTTTGCCTTGGAAAGTGAGGATTTTCCTCTGATTGATTTTGGATTGCTTGAGTGTGCGGACTGCAACTTGCAATCCAATCTCGGTCATGCGAAGTGCTTCTTGAAGGTATCGAATTTCCCTGGGAGTCTTGATCAATCGTTCAGGAAAAACTTCGCTTGGGTTCAATACTGTTTCCGGGGAATATTCCCCTATACGACGTGCCATTTGCAGAGGAAAGGCTTCAGGCACCTGTATGGATTTAATGCGATACTTCTTGAGCATCCAGGCGGCAACCTCACCCCAGCCTGGGTGCTTCACTCCCTGCCGTTGAAGGGCTGATTGAATCTTTGAAAGCGACAAGATTTCGCAATGCGGTGCTTCCTTTTTCGCTCGATCGAATTCAAGGTCGCTCATGCACAAATACTCCCTGCCCTTTCGGCGCAGATAAATGAATGGGTCCGGGGCAAACATGCCAGTCGCATAAAGCATGTCTGCATTGTGATCACTGTCCGCAATGATCAATACATCCGGGGAAACGTTTTTTTTGGGTTTGGATTTTTTGGCTGCCATGGAAGTCTGTTCTGAGTTATTGAATGAAGGTTGGAGAAAGTAAATACAAGCGCCCGGCCTCCAATCGGGGGATATCAAGACCTATGTCGACTTTCACCTTATTTTGTGCACTTGCTTTGCCCAAAAACCGAAAGAATGAGGACAAAGAAAACGGTTTTTCATAGGCGATCAAATTTGCAGTTTCGATACCAGCAAGGGATTTGGCGCGATCAACAGCTACTTCAAAACTGCCTAGTTCGTCCACAAATCCAAGCTCATAAGCTTGGGTTCCCGAGAGTATACGACCGTCAGCAAAATCCTGCCAAGCTGGAGAAAGGGCGCGACCTTCATCCCCATCCTGATCTTGAGACCAGTTTCTTCCCTTGAGGATAACTTCCTTGAATCGCTGAAAAGTTGAATCAACCATACCCTGCACCATCGCTTTTTCTTCATCGGAAACTTCTTGAGGCCGCTTTTCACCACTCAGCATGTCCTTGAATCTCCCACTTTTGAAAACGTTGGGTTGAACCCCGACCTTGTCCATCAATGTGCGGTAGTTGTAACCGTGCATGATCACGCCGATACTTCCCGTAATTGTCAAAGGGTGCGCCACAATCCAACGACATGGGGCCGAAATATAGTAACCACCTGAAGCAGCCAACCCCGCCATGGAGGCGATCACGGGTTTTCCGGTAGACTCCTGAAAGGACTGTATTCTCTCGTAAATTTGGTCAGATGCCAACACTTCGCCTCCGGGAGAATCTACTTTAAGGATGACCGCCTTGATCGCATAATCATCCCGCGCCTGCTTGAGCTGTTCCTCGATCCATCTGACCATGCTCATACCACTGCGGTCCAGAGTCAGGTTGGATATAATTCCTGATACGTCAGCTATTAGGATTTTGTTTTCAGAATCGTTATTTTCGGTGACGGCTTCGTCCATTGCCCGCCGCACCCCAGAGCCCACTCCAGCTCCAGAGGTTGATTCCAGGTAGTAACCTAAATTGCTCAACATGCTGAGGAAGAGCAGACCAAACAAGAAGAGCACAACCAACCACAGGCCAAACCTGCGACGCGGCGGCGGATAATATCCACTGGGAGGGATAGGGCCACCCGGTGGTTTCCCCCCAATCGGAGAAGCATAAGAATTCATAAGAGAAATTTAGACACGATTATCAATGGGAGCAAGCGGTATCGAGTGATGACCACGATCTGCGACAAGGTCAAAAAATATTAATAAATTGCTGATAGGTATTTCTTTTACAAGCAAACGAACAAACCTTCCGAGAGGACTGTACAACCCTGAAAGGAAATTGCTAGCCACCCAACCAATTCAATCACCACTCCAAATTATTCACATGGGGGCAAAACGTCCGTCACCTTACAATGTCGTCGACGTTTGTCCCGAAACGTGGGGCTTTTTTATGTTTTGCGCCCAGTCTTGGAAGCCTTCTTGATAATTTTTTTCCGGGAAGTTTTTTTTGATTTGGCAGGGCCTCGGCCTTGGAATGTCAACTCGGCTACACCCGATTTATCCAGATGCCCTAGACCAATGGATTCCAATTTTGAATATTGCCCCATGGTAGCCTCAGCAAGAGGAAGCTTTAATTTGGCTGATCGCCCAAGTTTCAAGGCAATCCCTGAATCCTTGGCTGCGTGTGATGCCGAAAAATAGCAATCGTGATCACGCTTTTGCATGTCTTCACCATCTGTATCAAGCACGCGGGAATTCGCTCCCGTTTGTGAGAAGATCTCGCGAAGCATATCCAAATCGTGCCCCAATGCTTCTCCAAGCCCTAATCCTTCAGCCAATCCAGCGGTATTGATATTCATCACCATGTTGACCAGGGCTTTGACCTCTGCTGCTTTTCCAGCGGAGCCAACATAGCGCATGCTTGCGCTCAGTTTTTCCAATAGAGGCTTAACGCGCTGATAGGTTCGCTTCTCGCCGCCGCACATGAGGTAAAGTGTTCCCTCTCGTGCTTGCGTAATACTGGAGGCCATGCATGCTTCCAATGATTTGGCACCAGCTTTTTTCGCTCGCTCTTCCACTTTGATGTGCGTGGAAGGACTGACGGTTGCACAATTGATGAATATCCGCCCTTTCGCATTTTTGAGCAAACTATTACCCGTCGCTTTGAATAACTGATTCATGGATGCATCATCAGAAACAACAGTAATGATGACATCGGAATTAGCAGTGACTTCATCAAGCCTTTTACAATGCAAAACATTAAGTGAACCAGCAGCCGCCGCTGCTACTTCCTCGTTGATATCAAAAACAGCTGATAAATTATAACCACAATCTTTGAGTCGCAGGGCCATGTTTGCTCCCATGCGACCCAATCCGACAAATCCAATTCTCTTAGACATATTTTTCTGAGATACGTTGTTTGAACCGTTCTGCAAACTCCGAAAGCATGAGGGTAGAAAAGTTTGAAGATTAAACAAACAAAACCTGTCTCCCCTTAATGATTTATGGAGGAAATTACTTAGCTAAATCATAAGGCCATCTTATCTCTCATGCCAAGAACGGAAATATGCGATAACGACGCAAGTCGACTTTGTTACGATGGAGCCATCATCCAAGGTTCTTACCGTAAACGGGTCATGGCAATACAAGGTGACGGAAACTTTTTTACAGATAAGGGATACATTCCGATACCGAAAACAGTTCCATAAAGCCGTTGAAAAAGACACATGGGGTATAAAATGATTGACAATCAAGAATCTATAGCTATCAATGATCAACCCTCGGCTCAAGCAGGACACTTCTCCATGTACGTATCCAGCTTCAAAGGATCCTGAATTTTCATGTAACTTTTCAAATCAAGACGTTGAAATTCCAGTAGAGGGAGCAGATGATTGCCCACTTATTTAAACTCCTTTGCTGCTCCTGACGCTGCGGGCGGGTAAACAACGGAAGGGGTAGAAACAATACAAAATGTCATGAATATGAGTAAACTAGACCTGGTATGGACGGGACTGTCGGCACTGGTAGCTGCTTGCGCTGTTTCCTGCGCCACATGCCCATTTCAATCATCAACATCAAATCAGCATCCAAACGTGGAAAAATCACAATTCGGCACCACCCCCGAAGGGGAACAGGTAGAACTCTACACCCTGCGCAACAAAAATGGCCTTGTTGCAAAAATATCAACTTTTGGTGCCTTGCTCACGGAAATGCACGTACCAGACAGAGACGGAGGCATGGGTGATATCACTCTGGGGTTCGATAATCTGGAAGATTACATCAAAGGTCACCCTTACTTTGGCTCCACCGCAGGTCGCTATGCAAACCGGATTGCCAAGGGCAAGTTTACTTTGGACGGAAAAGAGTATCAGCTAGCAACGAACAATGATCCTAATCACCTCCACGGAGGTGACAAAGGCTTTGATAAATGTGTGTGGGATGCCCGCCCCCTCGAAACCGATAATGGTCCAGCCGTTGAATTCACTTATTTAAGCGTGGATGGGGAAGAGGGTTATCCCGGCAAGCTTAAGAGCGTCGTGGTATATACATTGACCGACAACAATGAATTGATTGTCGACTACAAAGCCACCACAGACAAAGCCACTCCTATCAATTTAACGAACCATGCCTATTGGAATTTGGCAGGTGAAGGCAAAGGCAACATTCTTGGACATGAGTTGGAAATCGTTGCTGACTTTTTTACTCCTGTGGATGCGACCATGATTACCACTGGCGAAATCGCAACCCTCAATGGTTCACCTTTGGATTTCAGGACATCAACCGCCATAGGCGCCCGAATCGCACAAATGACTGGGGATCCGGGTGGTTACGATCATAACTTCGTGTTGCGTAAATCCGCAGCTGGAAAATTGGAAACAGCAGCAAAAGTATATGAGCCCACAAGTGGGCGTGTTTTGGAAATATTAACCACAGAGCCCGGTATCCAATTCTATTCGGGAAATTTTCTGGACAGCACACTCACAGGTAAATCGGGAGGTGTTTACCACAAGCAAAACGGCTTTTGCCTGGAAACCCAGCACTTTCCAGATTCCCCTAACAAGCCTCATTTTCCGAGTGCCATTTTAAGGCCAGGAGAAACCTACACACACCAAACTGTTCATCGGTTTTCAGTCAGATAATTTTACATCATCTATACAATGTAAGTGGGATCCAATAATTAATTCCTCCTTACAGTGCCACTATGCAATATACAAAAGATATATCATCTCGACTAAACAATTTCCCGATAAACACTTAGAATGCTTTCCACCATGTGATGAAGCGTATATTCGGCTGGAATGGATGATCGAATGGCATCTTCCCTATAAGGAGTCTTCATGGCGATCAAAAGAGAATCTGTCAAATCGTTGATGTCCCTTGTGGCTATGATACGACCATTTTTTTCATTCTCGATGAGATTGTGTAGACCTTTAAATGTTGTTGCCATCACAGGTTTCCCCAAGGCGAGAGCTTCAACTACGGTCCGCCCCATGTTCCCCATTTTCAGTGACGCATTCACAATAATGTCACTAAGTGCATAAACAGAAAGCATATCTTCCTGATTTCCTGCAAAAAGTATATGCTTTTCCATCTTGAGGTCAGATACAATCTTTTTCAGAGAGTTGAAATATTCAGCTTTATCCTTTCTATAGCCGCCCACAATCAAACCAACAGCTTCGGGTGTATTCTTACAAACTCTTGCCATGGATTGGATGAAAGTCTCATAGTCTTTCAACCACGTAATGCGACCTACGCTCGTAACGATAAATTTACCATCGAGCCCAAGTTTGGATCGTAAGCTGGAAACTTTTTCTCTATCGACTTTTTCTGGGCTGAACTGATCCATATCGACCCCACGCTGGACCACTCGAATAACCTTGGGGGAGATATGGTAATGTTGCATGATGTAATCACGAATAACTTCACTCACACAAATGACCCGATCCCCACTGGTCATGATTTTGCTGTAGCCGTTTACACTGTTCAGTCCATGAACAGTTGTCACAAACGGGCGTCTTGATTTTCGATTTGCAAAATGACTTAACCACGCTGGAATGCGACTGCGAGCATGGATGATTTCGGGATTGACCGAGTTCAGCAATTTCCTGAGTTTTAGAATGCGGGAGGGGGCACTGATGATATTTTTTGAGCATATATCCAGTGTATAATGACACCCACCATCTATTTTTATTGTTTCAGCCATGTGCCCCCCTGCACTGACAACGTGACTTTTATGTCCCAGTTTCTGGAATTCACGATTCGTCTCTACGACACCACGCTCGACTCCCCCTTCGTTTAGTTCCGGCAAAAGTTGGATGACTTTCATTTGCTCTATGAGTTAATGGAAGCTTTTAGCTCTATTTGTGCAGATGGCCAGTAAATTACGGTCAATAAACCAAACAGTTGGCTTCCTAGACGAATGAAATCCGTAAAGGTTACGCTTAAAGAGATTAGAAAAAACAAAATGCGCGATTCGTAACATATTATTTTTTGGAGTGATAACTTTCATTACGAGACTATGACTCAGATATTGAATCATCAAATCCTATCTTCGCCATACTGATTTTACTCATTAAAGGTGAGGCTGCGCCTGAAGTTTCGTAAACCATTGAGCTGTGATCCAGTCGGCCACTCTTTCTGCTTCAGCAAAAGATGCGGAGGGAGGAGGCAATGGTTGCTTGGAATTCCAATCGGAAAATGTGGTGACCATTTTTGTTTGAATGAGCTCATCCAATCCATTACGCAGCTTTCCACTGGTTGTCCATGGAACGTTCAAAACGCCTGTCGAAGCACCTGATGTAATCGATTCGTAGAGCATGGAGACACTGTCGCTGGTTGCCCATACTTGTTTAGAGCAAGCCAACTTCTCAGCAACCCAGCCTGATTGAGTTTCTGACACAGGTGTGACAGTCAGATTGGCAGCATGACATTTATCAGCGAGGTGCTTCAAGAATGACGCTGGAGTACGCCTTGAAGTTGTTAGAATCCATTGCATCGAGGGGGATGATTTTAATATTCTCTCAATCTGCTCGACAACCAGCTCATCCGACCAATCCACATGTCGGCATGGCCCTCCTATCAAAAACAAACCTTGACTAAGCTTCTGTTCTCCAGAAGCCGTAATGCTATTGAGGACACCTCGAACCTGCATTACATTGGAACGCAATTTCACTTGATCATGTTGTGGAACCACACACAGATCAAACCAGCTCAAGGGCAAGCTTGGCCTCATGAGTACGACGGACTTACCGCCGCACTGCCTTTGAGCCCTCAGAACCATGGGATGAGTGCGGTGGCCTGCCCCAATGATCAAATGAGGCTGGGGCAGTTTTTTCACCTCTGCCTTCCAGTCTTTTCGCCATTTACATCGTTGAATCAAACTTGGGGGAATTTCCCATTCATGAATGAGGCAACTCACTCGCTTTTTAATGGCTTCGACCAAACCGAGGGATTGGTTTTGATGCCCAGGCTTGCCATCGGTAAACCGCCAGATGTGAAGTAGTGTTTCCTGTTTCATCTATGACGGCAAGCCTTAGCTTGAATGGGTGCTAGGACCTGCAAAGGTTTTGAAGTTTGTCCCAGGCCTGACCGGATTCCAGTAAATCAGTAGCAAGATCCCATCCACTCACCATTGAATTGGCACGACCTGCGACAAAGAGTGCAGCAGCAGTGTTAAGTAACACTGCATCAAGCTTGGGACCTTTCAGGTTGCCTTGAAGCAGCTTACGAATGATGTCGGCATTTTCAATCGCGTCTCCTCCTGCCAAATCTTGAATGGAGGCCTTTTCAATGGGGAACGATTCAGGCGATGTCGTGGATTCATGAAAACCTCGGTCCTGGTAAAATTCGGCGACATGGTTTAAGCCCACTGTCGAAAACTCATCCAGAAATCCCCCTCCGCCCACTTCCCCGGAAACAACCATTCCCCTTGCAATGCCGATCGACTGAAGCACTTTGCCTAATTTCCCGCAAATTTCAGGTTTGGGAACCCCAATCATCTGAGCGCTAGGCTTTAATGGATTCAATAAAGGGCCTAGAAAATTGAAAATGGTTCGTTGCCCTTCCGCAGCACAAAGTTTGCGTGCGGGTACGATATGCTTGAATGCTGGATGATAATGGGGAGCAAACAGGAAGACAAAACCATGTTCCTTCAGTGAATCGACGGCTTCATCTGGAGGTAAATCAACCGGTATGCCCAACGATTCGAGCACATCCGCACTTCCGGATTTTGAAGTAACCGCGCGATTCCCATGTTTGGCGACATAGACTCCCGCAGCTGATGCCACAAGCGCAACGGTCGTTGAAATATTGAAGGTATTCTGATGATCTCCTCCCGTGCCACAGACATCCAAAATGGGAGATTCTCGCACGGCTGGATCCAATTGGGGTGAAACAGCTTTATCTCGCAGCAAAGAAGCAAATCCAGCAATTTCTTCGACCGTTTCTCCCTTGCGGGCAAGAGACGCCAGAAAGGAAGCCTTCACTTCAACTGACTCCTCATCAGAAACCAATGCGTCAATCGCAAGTTTTATCTCATGTGGATCCAGGTCTTTTCCCTGTTCTAATGACTTTACGAGGTCGCTCAACATAAGGAAACTATAATGATTGAAGGTCAGGATCAAAGAAGGAAATCGTCTATGGTGGTGTTAATGGCTCAAGGACCAGACATTGCAGATCATCGACGTAAACATTATAATGACAAGTCATGACGACTGGATCTAGAAACCACGGAGCGTGGCCATCTCTTTTGAGCTTGGTCGTATCGATATGTGCCCTCTGCTCAATTAAAGGGGCAAGCCCTGATGGGAAAGAGCGTCAATTCATTGAAAACCCCCGACAACTCATTCTGGCCGGAAGACGAAGCGGAGAAGGTTATTTTTCCAAGGATGGCTCCAAATTGGTTTTTCAGGCGGAGCGAGACGATTCCAACCCATTTTTTCAAATCTATTCACTCGACTTGACAAATGGAGAGATGACACGAGTTTCTCCAGGGATTGGGAAAACAACCTGCTCCTATTTTCATCCGAACGGCAGTCAAATTCTGTTTGCCTCCACGCATCACGATCCCCAAGCCCTTCAAAAGCAACAGGCAGAGCTTGAGATGCGCCAATCGGGCAAGGAACGGCGTTATGCGTGGGATTACGATGCAACAATGGACATCTTCTCCTCGACACTGAACAGGGCCTCCTCCCCCGTCCAACTAACGAACAGCAAAGGTTACGATGCCGAAGGATCGTATTCCCCAAATGGAGACTGGATCGCATTTTGTTCGGTCAGGCATGCTTTTCCCATCGAACAATTATCGCCAGAGCTGCGGAAGCGGTATGAGATTGATCCTTCCTACTTTGGAGAAATCTATTTAATGCGATCAGATGGCACCCGGATAAAACGTTTGACCAAGCACGATGGATATGATGGAGGCCCGTTCTTTTCCCCTGATGGTAAACGTATTGTTTGGAGAAGGTTCGATCAAGAGGGAATCAATGCGGACATCATGACGATGAATCTTGAAGGAAGTGATGTCAGGCAAATCACACAAGACTTTGGAATGGCATGGGCGCCGTTTTATCACCCTTCCAATGAATACATCATCTTCACATCCAATCGAGAGGGTTTTTCAAATTTCGAACTCTTCATTGTGGATCGACTTGGCTATCGCGAACCAATTCAAGTATCATTTACTGATGGTTTTGATGGATTGCCAGTGTTTTCGCCGGATGGCACAAATTTAGTGTGGACTTCAAACAGATATGCATCCCAACCAGGGTCCAAGGACAAGGGGCATCTTTTCATTTCGGATTGGAATCACGAGGCAGCAAGGCTTGCACTCAGGAAATCCCCTATTCGCCAGAAGGCGAGGCAAAAGTCTGCGAAACAAGTCAACGGAGGAAGATTTCCCGATACCCCTCCTATTGAAATTGAGGCGATACCGGGCATCGCCCCCCAAAGAAACACCAGGGCAGAGATAAAGGAACCTGACCTTTCTCCGTTGATTACCGAGGAAGATCTGAAAAAGCATGTTTACTTTTTGGCATCGGATACACTTGAAGGACGCATGACCGGGGAAAAAGGCTCTCGTCTGGCAGCTAAATATATTGCGAAATCACTCAAACAAATCGGAATCCAGCCAATGACTTCACTGAATGGTTATTACCAGCCATTTGATTTCAGCTCGGGGGTTGAGGTCAAGACCGATAACACTTCTCTTTTATGGAAAAACACATCAGAAGAAAACGCGCAAAAGACACGCAGTGATCTCGTATTGGGTGTTGATTTTCGCCCACTGGCATTTTCCTCGAATGGTGATTTCAGTGGTGAACTGGTTTTTGCCGGTTATGGCCTTAAAGTGCCGGGAGAAGGCGCAGAAAGTTACAACTCCTACGCTGGCTTGAATGTGTCAAATAAAGTAGCTCTCGTGCTGAGGTATGTTCCCGAGGGAGTCAGCAGCGCGCGTCGCGCCGTGTTGAACCGTTATGCTTCTCTGCGATACAAAGCCATGATTGCCAGAGAAGCAGGGGCCAAAGGCATTTTGATTGTGAGTGGTCCAAACTCACCCAACCCGGGCAAACTAATCCCGATGCGATCCGACCAGAGCCTTGGTGATTCAGGAATACTGGCCGCAAGCATCAACAGCGATACCGCTGATGCCTGGCTTAGCTCAAGCGGACAAAATTTAAAAAAATTACAAACCGGCCTTGATCAGGAAAACCCCCACGCTGTACGAGCATTGGAAATACCTAAAAGCAAGGTTCAGTTATCAATTCAATTGAACAGGCTCAGGAAGCAAGACAATAATGTGCTTGGGGTTTTACACCCGCCTAGAGCTGATTCTGCAGCACCTGAATACATTATGTTGGGGGCTCATTACGATCACCTTGGGTTTGGAGAAGTGGGTGGATTTAACGCCAAAGGAGAGGAAAAAATGATTCACAATGGGGCTGATGATAACGCATCCGGAGTCGCTGCTGTGCTGGAAATGGCAGGCGCGATCCGCCAGCAATTGATCAAAGCACCCAATTCAATAAAAAAAGGTGTGATATTCAGCTTTTGGTCAGGAGAGGAATTAGGCTTGATTGGATCCACCCATTTCGCAGATCAACCTCCAATGCCTTTGGAGCGCATAAAGGCTTATTTGAATTTCGATATGGTGGGCCGCTTAAGGGAAAATCGCCTCACTCTCCAGGGAACAGGCAGCTCCAGTGAATGGAAGTCATTCATTGAAAAATGGAATATCATCAGTGGTTTTCAATTGATATTGCAGGACGATCCTTACCTTCCGACCGACACGACAGCTTTTTATCCTCAGGGAATCCCCGTGTTATCATTTTTCACCGGTAGTCACGAGGAATATCACCGCCCTGCAGATGATCCAGATACTCTGAATTGGAGAGGGTTACTTAGAATAAGTCAATTTGCCGCCAAAGCGGTCAAAAGCCTGATAGACAATGAATCACCAGAATTAACTTACACAGAAGTAGCTCCGATCCAAAATGGAGGGCAAAGGGATACACTGAGGGTGTATTTGGGGACAATTCCGGATTACACATCAGAAACCGAGGGTGTGAAGTTGACCGGAGTCAGAGCTGGAGGGCCAGCTGATAAAGCCGGGCTCAAGGCGGGTGATGTCATTACCTCACTGGCAGGTAAACCTATTAAAAATATTTACGACTACACTTATGCATTGGACGCTGCAACGATCGGTAAAACCACCGAAATAACCATTCTACGGTCAGACGTATCAATTCAAAAAAACATTGTTCCGATAGCTAGACCGTAGCCCTCTTATTAAGCATGAATCCTACAATCAGACCATAATGCTGTTCCTCGACACTATATAATCAATGCAAAAAAAGCATTCGCAATTTATTTAACTTGTTTTATATACTCACACAACATGAGAGAGGATTTATTTCCTTTAACATTTTAACTGTTTCGTTCAGAACCAGGCATGGAATAGCTCAAAAACGTCGATTCTTGTGCGAACCGACCGTGGCGAAGCCATGTCTGATACTTCAAAATTATATCCATGAGAATACTGGTAACTGGCGGAGCGGGTTTTATAGGATCAAATCTGATCGGGCATCTTCTAATACAACCTGAAGTCGAAAAAGTAGTTAATCTTGATGCCCTTACCTATGCGGGGAATTCAGTGACCCTGAAACATTTGGAAACCAGCAACCGTTATCAGTTCAAAAAGGGTCAAATTCAAGACCGTTTAATGGTGTCCAAATTATTGAGAGAGAAGAATATCACGCATGTCATGAACCTAGCAGCAGAATCGCATGTGGATCGATCCATCGAGGGACCTGATGCTTTTGTTCAGACCAACATCGTGGGGACTTTTGAACTTTTGGAAGCATGCAGGAGTTACGAAAAAGAAATCTGTAGCAAAATCAAATTCCTGCATATCTCCACAGACGAAGTATTTGGCAGTTTGGGAAATGAAGGGAAATTTACGGAATCAACGCCATATGCACCCAATTCTCCTTATGCAGCAAGCAAAGCGGCTTCTGACATGCTGGTGAGATCTTACCATAAAACTTACGACCTGGATTGTGTCATCACGAACTGCTCAAACAACTACGGCCCCTATCAGTTCCCGGAGAAGCTGATACCGCTGGTTATAATCAAGGCCACGCGAGGGGAATCCATCCCTGTTTACGGAAAAGGAGATAATGTAAGGGACTGGCTCTATGTCACTGATCATGCTGAGGCACTTTTTAGAGCTGCAGCAAAGGGGCTTTCAGGTGAAACATACAACATCGGAGGAGATCAAGAGCTTCAAAATATTGATCTGGTTAATGGTATTTGCACCGCCCTCGACCATAAATACCCGAAAAATGGAGGAGGAAGCTACGCCGAGCAAATTCAATTTGTGCCGGACAGGCCGGGGCACGATTTCCGGTATGCTATCGACGCTTCCAAGATCAAAAAAGATCTAGGCTGGTCACCGCAATATAATATCAGGAGCGGACTTGAGGCCACCATCGATTGGTATCTGAAAAACACAGACTGGTGCGAATCAGTATTGAGCAGAGGTTACGAATTGCAACGACTTGGTCTTTAAAGACTTTACCAGATCAAATTCATGAGCCCAAAAAAACGAAAAGGAATCATTCTTGCCGGAGGTGCTGGTAAACTCGAGGGTGAAAAATTCATATAAGCATCAGGCTGCAGGTATTTAATTGGAAGATTAAGTTGGCTTTTTGAAGGAAAAGGCTCTGGATTCAATTCCAAACTTCAGAAGTGGCGCGATGAACACAATGTTTTGAAGATAACCTCTGACGAAGTTTGGGCTCCAACTTTTGCAGGGCATCTTCCAAATGTCATTTTATCAGTCGTTGAAAAGAATCTTGAAGGAATTTTTCATATCAACAATGGTGGAGGTTGCAGACGCTATGAGTGGGGCTATTATTTTGCAGAACAAAACAATTGCACTAATACCGTAAACAAACCTGCTGTCATGAGTTCATTTAAAACTCAAGCCAGACGTCCAGGCTTTTGAGTCATGCGCAATAAAAAAATTCAGGCTATTTGCAGAAAACCCATCCCTGAATGGAAACTGACCGTCAAAGAATCCATTCAAAAGAAGATTCTATGAGCGAAAAACAAACCATCCTTATTACTGGTGGAGCAGGTTTTGTAGGAAGCTGGCTCGTTGATAAATTCATTAGCAAAAATGATGTAAATGTCATCATTGTCGATGACTTATCAACAGGAAGCACGAACAACCTACCTCAAGTTCACAACGACCGATGGACATTTATTAAATGTGACATTAATAATTACAGGGAAATTTCAGCTGTCATGCTGGCGTTCCGGTTTGATTATGTTTTTCATTATGCTGCCGTTGTAGGCGTTCAACGCACTCTTGATAACCCTTCTGCTGTTTTGAAAGACATTGAAGGTCTAAAAAATATTTTGGATTTGAGTAAAAACACGGGCGTTAAACGTATTTTTTATTCTTCCTCATCAGAAGTATATGGTGAGCCCGTTGAAATGCCGCAAAATGAAAAAACGACACCCTTGAATTCTCGGCTGCCTTACGCAGTTGTCAAAAATCTGGGTGAAGTCATGCTCAGGACTTATCAATCGGAATATGGGTTAAACTATACGATCTTCCGCCTCTTCAACACGTATGGCCCAAGGCAAAGCCCGGATTTCGTTATTTCAAAATTCATAAGCAAGGCTTTAGCAGGAGAGGACGTGACCATATACGGTGATGGCAACCAGACTAGAACCTTTTGTTTTATTGAAGATCACATCCTGGCGACTTTTTCAGCATATGAAGGCAATCAATTTATCAATGATGTTGTGAACATCGGGAACGATGTGCAGATAAATGTAGTAGAATTGGCTCAAACAATTATCAAGCAAACCAATTCCAACTCTAAAATCAAATACCTGCCTGCCCTTCCTGATGGGGATATGCAAAGAAGGCAACCCGATGTTACCAATATGATTGGCTTGATGAATCGTACTTTCACGCCCCTGGAAAAAGGACTTGAAAAAACAATACTTTCTTTGCCTCGCCACTAAATAAAGTTGATGCCAGCAGAGTCTTACAGCAAAAAAAACGAAAACAACAACCCCTCACCAAGGGCTGATTGGGAAGTGGCAATCATTATCGTCGCATACGAAGGAGATGCGTGGATTCCTGACTGCATAGAAAGCTTGAAAGCATCCACCCAGATCAATGCGCTCGTCCTGTTGATTGATAATAAGAATAATACAAAGTTAATATCGGGAGAAATCGGATCGTTGACCATCCACAGCTTCAAGACCCCCCACCCCATGGGCTTTGCAGATGCAAACAACTTTGCATTAATGAAGGTTCCATCGTCCGTACCAAACATTTGTTTTCTAAATCAAGATACGCTCAGTCAGAAAAATTGGTTGGAAGAAGGATTAAATTGCCTGCATCAAAACCCCCAACTCGGAGCTGTCAGTCCCATGTTAAAAAATTATCAGGGAACTGACTGGGACAAGGAATTTCAATTTTTACTGAAGAATCAACCAGACTTTGAGAGCGACTGGTTGAATTGCTCCGATCGTCGTTCTGTAGCAAAAATTCACCTGGTTGACGACATCCCGGCTACTGCGATGATTGTCAAAACAGAGGTTATCAAGCGATCCGGCCCTTTTGATAATATCTTCGGCAGTTATTACGAAGATTTCGACCTTTGTATGCGGATTAGAAAATCGGGGTATCATGTTGCTGTTAGCCCTCAATCAATTCTTTTTCATTATTCTGGATCCATTTCGCAAACGAAGGAAGCACGGAGGAAGAGGTCTCGCTGGGTAATCAGAAACAGAACTGTTCTCAAAATCAGAAGCAGCCAAGGACCCAGATGGCTTAAAGCATGGAGACATCTAATTATAAACGGATCCCTCCAAACATTAAGAGCGATCCTGAGAACTCCAAGTTCTTCGCCACTGCGTTCGGTAGCATTGGCACATATTGATTTGATCGGAATCTTACCGAGGCTTTGCTCTTGTAAAATTGACAAAAAAAAATGGGATCAATTTCTAGAAGAAATTAATTGGGAGTCTTTTGCCACTCAGCACCATTCCCTGAATGAAAATTTTACACATTAACGAACATTCACTCACAAAAGGGGGGGCAGAGGCCTACTTGTTCGATTTAATCAAGCGTTTAAAAATCAGAGGTCACGAATGTTATTTAGCATATGCAAAAGAGGAGCCTGATTTTGACATTTCCTCGATCCGATTACCGAGCATAGGTCAGGTGTCGGCAATTAATCTTGAGAGGGACTTGGCGTCATTAAAAAGTTTTATCAACAAAGTCCGCCCTGACCTGATTCACATTCACGGCATATGGAATATTGAAGTCATCGAGGCGTGCCTCAGGCTAAAACCTTGCCTGATGACAGGCCACGATTATCGATGGTTATGCCCCGATTCCAAATTTTATTGGAAACGAACGCAGAGTCCTTGCAACAGGGCCCCCGGATGGTTGTGTGCGCCATCTAGTTTAAAACACAAGTGCGTGACTCTTCGACCGCACCTTCTGAGGCGAAACATTCAAAGAATCCAAAGATTCAAAAGGTTGATTCCAGAAATTCGAGCGGTTGTTACGGCAAGTCGATATGTAGCCAACAGATTCAGAGCATCATCCTTTCCTGAAGCAAAAACCCACATTATTCCCTATTATTGCTCATTCAACCCGCTTGACTCTCCCAGAAAACTCCCCAAGGAGAAATCCATCTCAATCATAGGTAGGACAGCTGATTATAAGGGAATTGATTACTTCCTTTCGTCACTAGGAAAATTACCCGCAGATGTGCGCGGCTTCATCATGGGGGATATCAACAAAAAAAAAGAAAGCTCTATTCTAGAAATGGCGAGAAACGCCCATTGCGAGGATAGAGTCACTCTTGAAAACTGGTCAGATCGTAAAGGAGTTGCAAGGTTATTGAAAAAGACCTCGATACTTATTTTCCCTTCCATCTGGCCTGAGCCTTTCGGAATCACTGGGATAGAAGCCATGGCCTTTGGCATTCCTGTCATTGGAAGTGATATTGGAGGAATCCCCGAGTGGGTCGATCATGGAGTTACAGGTTATTTGTGCCGCCCCAAATCATCAGAAGAAATAGCTACCTACGCCACAAAGATTTTCAGCGATCAGGATTTGATGACCACCATGGGTGCTGCCGGCCAAGAAAGCATTCGGGATAAATTCTTACCAGAAATACATCTTAAGAAACTTGAGCAAGTCTATGCCTCCTGTCTCCAAAATTAAGGTCGCCTTTTATTGTTTTTTTCCCGGAGGAGGCATTGGTCAATACACGCATGAACTTCTGACACAATTGATGTGTCTGGAATCATTGACCGTCTCACTTTACTGTCCACCCAATTTTGAATGGTTGAACAAGGCAAAATATGAAACGCACCCTGTTTTATTCCAGATTTCGTCGAGCCAGCCACTCATCCGTAAAATGAAATTCCTCATGGGGCAGTGGTTAAATCCGAATCGATTCCTCCATCATGCGGTTAAATCAAAAGCTCATATCGTTCACTTCAGTAATTTCAACCATTTGACTTATCCCGCCTGGAAAGGCTTTAAGACGAAAAATGCCCCATTAGTGCAGGCTTGCACTGCACATGATGTCAAAAGAGCGGTTCCTATTTTAAACCGAAATTGGGAGACAAGGCAGTTACGTCAATTCTACAAAGATTGTCGAATCATTTTCGTTCATGGTGAAAATCAAAAACAAGAATTGGAATCGTTTACAGGAAAGGGAAATTACAAAACGGTCATTGTACCAATGGGACCGTATGAGTTTCCAGGAAGTCAACATTCACAGAAAACTAAATTTGAAAAAAAAGACAATCAAGCAAGCAAAGGTCTCTTTTTTGGAAATATCAGAGATGAGAAAAATCTTGATGGATTGCTGAAAGCCCTTTCGCTTGACCCTGAAAACGTTCAATTGACAGTCGCTGGAAAATCTGGAATTTCGGGTCATAAATCCATCCAATATTATCAAAACCTTGCAGACTCACTAGGCCTCAAAGGCAAAATCCTGTGGCGAGATGGCCATGTACGAGAAGATCAAGTTTCGGAACTCTTTCAATCATCAGACTGGGTTGCCCTTCCTTACAAAGACAAATTCACATCTCAGAGTGGCGTCTTCAACATAGCCACCCATTATTCAAAACCAATGCTGATCACCCCTGCCCCAACGTTTAAGGAAATATTTGCAAAATATTCCTTGGGTGAATTAGCAATCAATGAAGGTCCCGGCGAAATGCAGAAAGCATTAAAACGACTGATTCAAGGAATAAAAACATCCAAATACGATGGATTTCAAAGCTATCAGGACTATCATACCTGGGAAAAGAACGCAGAATTCACCCAATCTGCTTACCAAGAGTCTATGGATCCAAGAGTTGAATCAGTATGAAAATCGCGGTGGTAACACCAATACCAACCCCATATCGCGATGCATTTTGGAATGTGGTAACAGCGTTACCCGATGTCGAATTACATGTTCTTTACTGCGCATCAGGGAAAGCTGATCGACCTTGGAAAAATTCATGGCAAATGAATTACCACCACGCATTTTTGAAAGGCTGGAATTTATTGGGCTGGAAATCGCGTGAAGCATCTCTTTATTGCAATCCTGAAGTCATCATCAGGTTGAATCATATCCAGCCAGAAAAGGTACTCATCGGAGGATATAATCATCTCACAATGTTACTGGCCATGGCATGGTCTGTTATGAATGGTCGTGATTTCTACCTGATGTGTGAAACGAGCCGTTTACCGAAAACCAAGGGCATTCGAAGTCGTTTGAAAAGGCTGTTCATTGAAGCGATCGGAAGAAAATCTGCGGGTGGATTCCCCTCCGGGAGATCTGCTTCAAGATATCTGCAATTTCATGGATGGAAAAAAGATTCGCTGAGTTATCTTCCTAACGTCCCAGACATTGATGGCATCGCAAAAAAACTAAAATTACTAGGGGCAGAAAGGGAGCAAATACGGTCAAAATGGAAGATCAAAGACCAGAAAATAATCATCTATGTGGGTAGACTGATTAAAAAGAAGAATGTTGATCATTTAATAAAAGCAATTGCGAAAATTGCCCCAGAATCTCGGTTACTTTTCGCCGTCATCGGAGATGGTGACCAAGCTCAAGATCT
>MDTB01100912.1_pt1 | contig 30640 bp, 19 predicted proteins | sample 811161 | NCBI WGS metagenome assembly MDTB01 (sample SAMN05326650, study PRJNA326480) | marine metagenome | isolation source: seawater | place: Mediterranean Sea | collected 2009 | reverse complement strand
CTTTGGACAAGATTCCAATTTATTTCCTCGGCTTCAAAAGAATCAGAATTAGCAGCAAATTGTCTTGAATCTAATGAACTAATCATCGGGGGGTTCAAAGACTGACTGAGTAGCATCACGGACAGGAGGATGAGAGCTGCCAGTATAGTGCCCCGAGTGCGCATGTACGAACCACGCTCCATCGAGACTTAAATACGACATCATAACGATGTAGGATGATGGAAATGTCAGAGAGCAGCACATCGATTACGAATCGCCGAAAGGCGACTCTGAGTTCAACTCTAGTAATTGTACTATTATTGGCATCATTTCTTCCTGTTATTGCACATGCTGAAGATGACAATGAGGAGGTTGAAATTTTCACTGGGACCATTTCAAATTTTGATGGAGAAGAAATGGGCAAGTCATATCTTAGTACCTCTTCAGAAGACCCTGTATTTTCTGCAACTCGTCATCTCAAAAATCAATGGATAGATGCAGGAATGCCAGACATGATTCTTCCTTTTAGTTCTGATTATTTATCTAAACAAAGTCGTTCTGTAAGTAGAGCTTGTGAAAATGCTTGGAATCAAGGAGATAGTGTCACAATGCCAACTGCTGGAGGAAATATTGCCGCTGAGGTGGAGAGAGTAACATCTTCAGCAGCAATAATTGTTGAAAATGGAGTCAGCATCCCGTCTACTACAATCAACGATATTGCATCTACATGGGATAACTCAATCTATCCTACTGTGACCTCGTATTTCGGAAATCCTCCAGACGTTGACAATAATTGCCAAGTTGAAATTGTAATTTTAGCAATTGATGGACCTTCAAACATAGGCGGATATTTCTCACCAGGAATAGCTGCATCTAGAGAAGCAATTTTTGTAGACAGTGATGACTTAGGATGGAGAAATGTAATCTTCGCTCACGAATTCGAACATTTGCTCCACAATGCTAGAGACCCGCTGGAATATGCTTGGATTGATGAAGGGGCTGCAGATATGGCAGCATTCTTAGTTCTAGGTGCAGAAGGATCGTTAATCGGACATAGTAACGGATGGGCATCAAATGCGTCATGCAGTGTTAGATGGTGGAACCAGCGTGCTGATTGCGATTATGGGGCAGGTTTCCTATTCATATTATATCTTGCAGACAAATTTGGAGGAGGTCAAGCCATTCAAAGTCTGGTATCAGATACAGCAACAGGAGGAGCGTCCATAGAAAATTTAGCACGGAATCCGGTGCCAGGATCGCCTGCAAATATCGGTACAACTATGGATGAAATCTTTGCAAATTTCACTGCAGCCGCCGTTCTAGATAGTCAACAAGGACGCTATGGTTTCTCGAATATAGATATGGGAGGCACGTGCGGGGGCTCTTCGTTTTGTAAATTACAATTGACCGATCAAAATTTTAACTGGGGCTCATTGTACACTAGTCAAAATCATGACATGGAAGGATGGGGAGTTAGAGCATGGAGATTTTCTTCGGGCACTGGTGCTCCTCTGAATGTGATGGTTACTCCTTCTGAATTTGGATTCGATGGAATTCTAGTTGTAAAAGATACAGCAGCTCAAACTTGGTCGACACTCGATTTAAGATTCGACCCAGGAACTGGAGTAGGAACAGGGGTAGTAGATGGATTTGGAAATACTACTGATGATGCATATCTGATAACATGGTACGCAAGTACCGTAGATGATTGTGATTATTCATACCCTAATTGTGGATTTAGTGGAGGATCTAATGCATATCCTACAGCAACTGTAGATGTAACTGCAGCCCTGATTTCTGAACCACCAACTGTTCGAATTGATTCTACATCAACAATTGATAGAGATTCAAACGGCAGTCCAGATACAGTTAATCTAACATCAATTGTTAATTCAACTGCATTCTTTGAAATCTTAGATATTACTGTTCATGCTTTCAAAGATAACATCCTCTATGACACTATTGAATATGAAGTTGCAGCAGGAAATGGAATTGAAGTTGAATCAAGTATCTTCTTTACTGTTCCCGAAGATGGAAACTGGGTGTTTGATGTAGAATTGCGAAACTATGGTCAAACACTAGTCGACGAAGCGATATCTGCTCCTGTTTCCTTAACAAACATGAAGCCAGTTGCTGTAAGTAATTCAGCAGCTAATGCTACTCAAACCTACCTTGGATTACAATTCTATGGTTCAGGATATGACGAATGGGGATTTAGTACGGATAACGAAACATTTAGTCAAAATGAAACGCCTGTAGCTTATTCCTGGGATTTCGGCGATGGCTCTTTTTCAGGACTAAAAAATCCCATTCATGAATGGGTTTTATCCTCAAACTATACAGTAGAATCAAGAATTGAAGATAGAGGTGGAGCGATATCTGACCCAGTTACTTGGAATATTAGTGTAAATGATACATCTGACCCTATTATTGGACTAACAGTACAAGGAGTAGATATTAAGCAAGGACTGAGTCTTAGAACAAATGAAAGAGTCTTATTTGATGCTAGATCAACTGAAGATAATGTTCCAGATGAGGAGTTACTTTTCACATGGGACTTTGGAGATGGAAGAATAGTCAGCTCAGTAGGATTAGTAGAAATTGATCATGCATGGTTAGTAGGCACAGCTGATGGAATGTTGAACGTTCTGAATCTTACAGTTTCTGATGGAGTACACATCTCGCACCTAGAAGTTAACATTACAATCCTGAATAGGCCGCCTCGCTTAATTTTCGATGAAGGTCTAGAAACATATACTCTAACTCCACTGACAATGCCTATAATCTTCATAGATGATGATGGAGTTATTCATAATGTAACATGGTCATTTAATGAAACTGTCAATCTTGAAGGAGGAATCTTGAATCAACTTTCCCCGTTTACTGAGAGCAGTAGTGAAGATGTCACTCCATCTGTGGCTTGGAGAACCCCAGGTATTAAATTCGTAAATCTAAGTGTCACAGACGATGATGGAAATACAAGTACAACAAGCATTACAGTTAACGTATTGAATCAGCGCCCAGTAGCATTATTTTCAAGACCTGCAGATGGTACTGTTTCTACACAGTATACCTTCCAAAGTACTTCATTTGATCCTGATGGAGATGATTCTGCAATGACAACAATTTGGTCTATTGAAGGTGAAGAACCAGTAACTAATCAGAGTGCAGTAGTCCATACTTTCCTTGAACCAGGAGTCTACACAGTTTCATTACTCATAATCGATGAATTGGGTCTTGAATCGCATCTTAAATCATATCTCGTATCAATTGAAAATCCTCTTCCGTTACCAGTAATGACTGCATATGAAGCATCATTGAATGGAGAATTAGTTACTTCCCCTAGTGATAATATCAGTGAATTCGAATTCTGGCATCCATTATCTTCTGATGGAGGATTATTCGTCAAAGCGGGAGTGCCCATTTATTTCTCAGGTGGTGGATCGAGAGATGCTGATCCAAAATTTGAAGGTATGAATAATCCTGATCCAAACTCTCCAAGTTGGAATGGTATTACTTCTTACTCTTGGAACTTTGGAGATGCATCCCCTATTTCATCAGGTGAAAATATTTGGCATACATTCACAGTACCTGGAAGTTATCTTGTTACCCTAACTGTACGAGATGGATATGGAACAGGAGATACAAATCAAACACATCGTATGATACATGTTAGTTCTCCTCCTACTATATTGGTAGATTCACTTTTCGAAGAAGAAATTGATTTGGGATCATCTGTAGTTCTAATTCTATCATATGAAGATGAAGACATAAAGTCAGGAATTTCTGCGTTCAGAGACACTGATATTTTGAGCGATAGCGATTCAGATGGCATTCTTGACAATGATCCAAACCAAGCTCTCAACGAAAATCTCAGACTATTTTGGGACATTGACCCATCTGTAGACGAAAATGAGGATGGAGATTTCCAAAATGATTGGATTATCTCTTCAGAAATACCTCCTCTTCGTTGGAACGAATCGGGAGAATATACAGTAATTGCAATGGTTTGTGACGATACAGATGCGTGTACAATCAAAGCATTCCAAATCGAAGTTGCAGATAATGATGACAATGGGCCGAGGTCACTTTCAGATTTTGAACTCAGTGATTTACTTCCTAGTGATAGTAGTAGTTGGTTGATCTTAGCTTTGGTAGCCATAGTTCTAATCCTTGGATGGGCAGTGATGAGGCAACCGAATGAAGAAGAACAAGCAGTTGATGAACAACCCACTTATGACGTAACAGAAGTTCAAACAGAAGGTGGAATCCTCGGAATGGATCAGCACACACCTCCTACTAAGCCGAAAAATCTTGATAGAGAAGATAGGCGAAGTAATGATTCAGGATATATTAGACCAGTTGGCTCAAGAAGGAGATAAAAATCATGAAAAGAGGCAGTTTCTTTCCTCTTTTTCTAATCCTATTTGCATTTATATTTCCATCCACTGCTCCAATCTCTGATTCAGTTAACGCTGCCTCAACATGTTCACTGACCGGTCAAACTACACCTGATTGGGGAGAAGATGCAGAATTAATTGAAACTGGCAGCAATAAAAATTTTGATGACGATATTTTCTTTGGCCAAGAAGGATTTTCAGTTGGAGGAGATCTTGACCCATTGACAAATGGTTTTGTAACATCAGTTAACCTATCAGATAGAGGGTATACGGCTATTCGAATGAATATGGTTGAGGGATATAGGTACACTTTCTGTGTTAGTTTTGCAACAGCGCCAAATCAAACAGTTACGGGTGATCCTTTAGCAGATGTATATCTAATGGAAAATCTAGATTATGACAGATACAAATGGGATGAAAGATTTGATGAGGAAGACGAAGGGAGCCCTACATTTTTTTCATTCTTTGGATGGATTCCATATCGAGACATACATGCATATGAAAATACTAGGAATGTCGATTTTTCTGTTACCTTTGAAGATGGAGGGAGTTCATCGTCACAAGGAATTTTTGGATCAGGAAATGATGACAGTATGTACCTAGTTCTAGATGCAAGAAACAATTCAAGAACTAATGACGCTCCATCAAGAGGCCAAAATATGGTTGCTCAAATTATTATTTTAGTTGAAGAAAGAGCTTTATTGCCTAAAACTACAGTCTACATGTTATGTTGTTCACTTCCTTTGATGGTTATTGTTGCTCCAATTATCATTCATCAAAAATATGCTAGAGGGGCATGGGATGATAGTGAAGTAGAAGTAGAACTTATGCCAATGGTTGAGAATAATTCTAGCACACCTAGCACATATCGAAATGAAGATTAATCATTCGTATTCTAATAAGTCCCAAGCAATGTATAAATCTTCAAAATTTATTCTTCCTTGACGTATTATCTCAAATGTATCTTCCATTGTAGAATAAACCAATGAAGAACCTAAAATTGGAGCGTGAATTCTAGTCCAATCACCGCCTTCTCCTGTACCCATTAGAGCGATTTCAGGCCCATTTTCCCTGTCACCAACCGCCTTAGCCGCCTCTAAAACTCTTAATGCTCCACCTTTAGTTGTCAACCTGTAACAAATCTTCACTATCGAACCCATAGAAGACATTTCATCCACTTGGCTAAGAATTTCATCAACTGGGGGAGGAGCACCACCATGTTCAGAAGCTATCACTTTTGTTGATTCTCCAGCAAGTGAAATTAATTTAGAACGTTCATCAGAATCAATATCGATTTCCAAATCAATGAAAGGAACACCGGATTGAATGGCACTATCCATTATTGCGATTCTTCCTGATTCCTCGCCAGGAAAATTTCCTCCCTGACGTCGAGGCCTACAAGTGAAGATATACGGTATTGTAATACCTGTTTTGAATCCTTCAATACAAGAATCAACTTGAACATCTTCCAAAGGAATAGGGTGAAACTCCCACTTCTTTGTCCTGCTTTTTCGTTGATCATCACCTTGATCTTCAGGAATAACCTCGACACGCTTTAGCCAGAGATTATCGAATCTTACTTCTATCAAATCTGCACCTGCTGCTGTTGCCAAAGCAGCATCTTCTAACATTTCTTCCAAAGTATTACCTGATAGGGTGACACACACTTTTGGCAGAGGCATTAGCCCACCTGACTGGCGATACATGTTTAATCATGATGTTACGTTAAACTTCTCCGAATTAAAAAAAAAATGCTTTTCTAGCCCATAATCAGCTGATAAAGCCGCCTTGTTTATATGCCCTCAATTGGAGTATAGAAAGTTCTCAAAGGGCCCCTAAGGGGCCCTTTGCAAAGAGGGGAAAAAATATGGAAGAAAGTTACGACGCAGGCAGCATCCAGGTACTGGAAGGGTTAGAGGCTGTACGGAAAAGACCTGGTATGTACCTAGGGGATCCGCATGATGGTTCAGCATTACATCACTGTATTTGGGAAGTCGTAGATAATTCCGTTGACGAACACCTTGCAGGACATACTGATTCAATTGAAATCACTCTTCACCCAGATAATTCACTCTCCGTAAGAGATTTTGGGAGAGGCATCCCTGTTGGAATCCACGAAGACTACGGAATATCTGCTGCAGAAGTGATAATGACAAAATTGCATGCTGGAGGGAAATTCGACAATAGTTCCTACAAGGTTTCAGGTGGACTGCATGGAGTAGGGGTTTCAGCAGTTAATGCGGTTTCGGAATGGATGGAGATGACAATTCATCTCGATAAAACAATCTACTTTCAGCGATATGAAGCAGGAGTACCTGTTGAACCTCTGAGAGAAATTGGAACTTGTGACGATACTGGTACAACTATATCTTTCAAACCAGACCTAACTATCTTTACTGAAGTTGTTGAATTTGATCTTGAAGAAGTCAATACTAGAGTTAGTGAAACCGCTTTTCTAAATGCTGGTTTGAAAATAATTATTTCAGATGAACGAAGTTCTGAACTCCATGTTGTCGAACATTTGTATGAAGGAGGTCTAGCAGAATACGTTGGACAACTCAATGATCGCAGAGAAGTCCTTCATTCAGAAGTTATCAAAATCAAAGGTGAAAAGGAAATCGAGAAAGGAAATGTGGAGGTAGAACTTGCTTTACAATGGTCAGATGCGTTTAGTGAATCTATTCGTTGCTATACAAATATCATCAGAAATAAGGACGGAGGGACACATATGTCAGGATTACGTACAGCCCTAACTAGTTCAGTCAATACTTATGCTAAGAAAAAGAACTTGCTGAAAGGAGATTCATTATCTGGAGACGATGTTCGAGAAGGCCTTGCAGCCGTAGTTAGCGTAAAACATCCTGACCCATCATTCTCTTCTCAAACTAAAGATAAGCTAGTAAGTAGCGAAGTTACTGGAATTGTTCAGACAATAGTTTACGACAAATTAGGGGAATTTTTCGAAGAGAATCCATCAGTTGCTAAACAAATTGTTGACAAAGCAGTATTGGCATCCAAAGCACGTGAAGCCGCAAGAAAAGCCCGTGATTTAACCCGTAGAAAGGGAGTTCTAGAAGGTGGAGGCTTACCAGGTAAACTAGCAGATTGCCAGTCAAGAGATCCAAGCGAATGTGAAGTATACCTTGTGGAAGGTGATTCCGCAGGGGGTTCTGCCAAAACTGGAAGAGACAGGCGAATTCAAGCAATTCTCCCCCTACGAGGAAAAATTCTGAATGTTGAGCGTCAAAAACACAATGCTGCAAAGGTCTTCCAAAATCAAGAAATTCAAACAATGATTCGTGCTCTTGGAGCAGGAGTAGGAAATAATAGCGAAGAAGAAGGTTCTTTCAATACCGAAAAGTTACGCTACAATAAAATCATTATCATGACTGATGCTGACGTTGATGGCGCTCATATCCGCACACTAATGCTAACTTTCCTTTGGAGATTTATGAGACCAGCAATTGAGAAAGGACATGTTTTCATTGCACAACCTCCTCTATTCCAACTCTCTAAAGGAAGAGTTAGCAAGTATGCATTTACCGATGAGGAAAGAGACGAGATTCTTGACGAATTAAAAGGAGATAACCCGAACGCAAAAATTGGGGTACAAAGATACAAAGGTCTCGGTGAAATGAATCCTGAACAATTATGGGAGACTACAATGGATCCCGAAACTAGAACGATGCTCAAGGTGACTGTTAAAGACGCCGAAGAATCAGACCGAATGTTTGAGATTTTGATGGGAGAAGACGTCCCAGACAGAAGGGCGTTTATCGAACGTCATGCTAAGGAGGTGACCAACCTTGACATCTGAAGATGAAAATGTAAACATAGAAAGTGGAGACACTGTAGAAACAGGGAATGTACTAAATCGTTCGTTAAATGATGAAATGAAAACCTCTTACATCAATTATGCAATGTCAGTTATCATAGGTAGAGCCTTGCCCGATGCGCGAGATGGATTGAAGCCCGTTCATCGTCGTGTTCTTTATGGAATGCATGAAGGTGGCCACACCTCAGAAAAGAAATTCAGTAAATCAGCACGTTCTGTTGGAGAAGTGATGGGTAAATACCACCCCCATGGTGATCAATCAATTTATGATACGATGGTCAGAATGGCACAAGAATTTTCATTGCGATATCCGCTTATCGATGGACAAGGAAATTTTGGTTCAATAGATGGAGACCCACCTGCTGCGATGAGATATACGGAAAGTAGACTTGACCGTATTTCTAAGCATATGCTTGAAGATATTGAAAAGAAGACCGTTGACTTCCAACCTAATTTCGATGATTCAGAAATGGAACCTGCAGTTCTTCCTGCAAGACTGCCAAATCTACTTCTGAATGGAAGCGATGGAATTGCAGTCGGCATGGCTACAAGAATCCCCCCTCACAATCTCACAGAAGTTGCAGGCGCAATTCGTTTGCATGTAAGTCGGATTCTTGAAGAGGGAGAAGAAAATCAAGGTATGCCTAATGTCTCAATAGAGGAATATATGCACCATGTTACTGGTCCTGATTTCCCTACAGGAGCTACTATCCATGGTGTTGATGGAATATATGACATGTATACGGGAGGTAAAGGTCGATTTCATGTTCGTTCAAAATGTGATGTTTACGATGATTCTAACGGCAAGAAGATTGTCATTCATGAAATCCCATATCAAGTGAAAAAAGCAGATATGTTAGTCCATATTGCAGAATTAGTAACTAAAGGAACAATAGTCGGAATCAGGGATATTCGTGACGAATCGTCCAAAGAAGGAATACGCGTAGTTATTGAAGTAAAAAACAATGCGGATCCTCATGCTGTGCTTAATCAATTATTCAAATCAAGTAGATTGCAAGAATCTTATTCTGCAAATATGATGGGAATTTTAGATGGAAGACCAGTACTTCTTACTCTTCCGGTAATGATTCATACCTATGTTGAACATAGAGAATCAGTAGTCGAAAAAAGAGCCCAGTTTGAACTTGAAAAAGCAGAGTCCAGAGCACATATTCTTGAAGGCCTAGTAAAAGCACAGAAAAGGATTGATGATGTAATTACTGTAGGTAAAGCAAGTTCAGGCAGAGAACAGTTTGAAGCGGTTTTGCAAGGAAATGAAATGATGGCAGGCATTACTGCATTTGACTTCACTGAACCCCAAGCAAAGGCAATTGCTGAACGGCGATTGTATCAACTTAGTAGAATTGATGTAGAAAAGGTCGAGAAAGAATATGATGACTTAAAAATCAAGATTGCTGATTTGCAAGATATTATTTCTTCAAGGGGACGTCGCCTTGACATTCTAATCCAGGAACTGAATGAAATGGTCGAAAAGCATGGTGATGAACGTAGATCAGATATTGATCCAATGCCTCTATCTATGGATCGTGAAGACCTGATTGAAGAACGAGCTATCGTAATTACTCTAACCAATGACAATTACATTCGCCACTTGCCTGCTGAATCTTTCAGAATGCAGAATAGAGGTGGAAAGGGAATGAAGGGAGTCCAAACAAAAAATGAAGACTTCCCTACGACTCTGATGACTTGCTTTAGTAAAGATAGATTGCTCATTTTTACTAACAGACCTGCCACAAAGAAGGAGAAAGACGGCACCGAGAAACCGTATATAGAAGGACGAGTATACGGCTTGAGAGCTTGGGAAACACCACAAGGATCGCGAACAAGTAGAGGTGGCCATATTCGAAATGTAATTGGATTAAAAGATGATGAAACCGTCGTTTCAATTGTACCTTTAAGCAAAGAATTAATTGAAAATCCTGCAGATAATTATCTAGCATTCGCAACCCGTAAAGGAATTATCAAGAAGAGTCTTCTCTCTCATTATATCAAAATTAATCGTAATGGAAAGAAAGCGATTAATCTGGCAGAGGATGATGAACTAATCTCTGTAAGGTCCGGTGCTGATGAGGATAATGTAGTGATGGTTTCGAGTAACGGGCTAGCCACTAGATTCTCACTAAGTGGAGTAAGGGCACAAGGAAGAGTCTCTAGTGGAGTCAGAGGATTAAAGTTGAAGGGAGATTCATCATTAGTTGGAATGATAATTACCAATGATGAAAATACAAGTGTACTCACATTATCTGAACAAGGAATGGGTAAACGGACTAGAATTGGAACTGGAGACTCAATACCATTAATGAAAGAAGGAGAACCAGTATTGGATTCAGAAGGTAAACAAAAGATGGGAACTGATGGGTATAGATTAGCCAAGAATAGAGGAGGATTAGGCGTTAAAACCATGAATCTAAATGAGGGAGATAGTATTGCGAGAGTACATCAAATTCCTGATTTAGAAGACCAATTATTCTTGCTTTCTAGGAAGGGTACAGTAATTCGAATATCTGCATCACAGACTAAAGAAACCTCAGGTCGTGCTTCAAAAGGGACTCGTGTAATGGAATTACGCAATAAAGAGAAAAACGGATTTAGTGACGAATTAATCTACAGTGCAAGAATGCCAGCGGATTTAGTAGAACAAATGATTACGGAAAAAACTAGTACTGATTCTAGTGAAGAGGAATAACTACCGCTTCTCTTAAGCCAGCATCTTAGGTGGGCAAGAGTATTGCGGCAGTCGCATAGCCTGGCCATTGCGCTGGATTGCTAATCCAGTGGTGTCTCACCTCGAGGGTTCAAATCCCTCCTGTCGCGCCATTAATCGAAGAATTCGTCTAAATCATCGTCTTGGCTAGCAGAATTACGATCTCCTACTTTCTCTAATAAGAAATTCAAACGACGACGAATCTTCCTATTTTTATTGATAACCATAGGTACAGCAATCAGATTAATTGCGATTATCACGATAGCAGCCAATGAAGAGGTTTGAAAATTTTGATCCGAAATATCTTCAAGGAAACTATTCATCCAATCATTCTCGTGATTTCTATCAGGAGTTACTACATCTGGAATCAAATGAGGATTAGCTTCCCAGAACATATCTGTGATTAGAATTGAGGCAGTATTGTCATTTCGAACAATATAGTCAGAATTTCCAACTGCATCTTCTGGAATTAAAATGTAATGGTATGTTTGGCCAATTGAAAGTCCATCTTGTCCTGAAGCTTGTACTTCAGTATACGATTGAGATGTTAATGGCTCCCCCCATAATCCGGTCAATATAGGATCAATGAATTCTACTGATTGGGGTAAATTCTGTGTACGATATAATGACCAAGTAACATTTTCCTCATCAGGCAATCCATCTCCATCTTCATCAGGAATTTCGGGATAAATCCAAGTTACTGTTATCGAATGAGAATCTGATTCATTTCCTTGAGATATATCATAATCATAGGAAAGAGATATTCGAATATCTTGCATCTCATAATCAGGTGGATGGGAATCACCGCATTGAAGATCCGGATTCCCTACATCTTTGAAACCTGTAACATTGCCATGAGTATAATCTACCAGTCCTTGATGATCAATTGCTGCAAGGATATAACTTGCACATTTTCCTTCTTCTAAGGGGTTAGGATCTTTCCACTCTGTTTGATTACCGGGTAGATCAACAACAAAATTTTGTGTCACTGTTGATTCAAAATCATCCAAATTTTCATACGGCCACCTAAACGGGAATTCCACTCTCTTGTAAACTCTCCAACCTCCAAAATAAGGATCTTCAATTGGACCTTCTGAATCCCAAAGAAGAGTAAGTTCCCCACCTTCGGATTTCTCTGTTCTAAGATTTATAGGCGTTACATTTACTGGAGCCATATCTCCTACCAACATAATCGAACCACTAGAAACACCATTCAAACGAAGATGAAACGAATTATTTGATTCAAAGGCTTCGAATAAATCATTTGTATCTAGAGGAGATAACACGCCTGATGAACCATTAATTACATGCATTGCAACTACGGAAGCAGGACTAACACTGCTAGGGATTAGATGGCTAATATTTCCCCAGAAATCAATGAAATCTACATTCAAATCTTGCCCGTTAGTAGGATATAATCTGAAGTCAAAAGAGCGCAAAGGAGTCTTGCCTATATTTACAGCTTGAGCATGAACAATAGTTTCAGGGAATGAAACATCAAGGATTTCAAAGTCCATCTCCTCTACTGAAACTGCTTCACCAGATGTAACAATAGGCATATCTTGGAACTGAATTCTGTTTAAAATTTTGACATTTCTAGTAGAAACTTCATCGAAGTCTGTAGGGCTCATCAAACTGTGACGGACATGAAGGGTAATCTGATGATTACCCATAGGAAGTGTTGTAGTTAACACTCGACCATATCCAATTGTTTCAATATAGTCAATTTTCCAAGTATAATTTACAGGTAATGGAGAATCAGGAGCTACTCCTGCTACAAACATAATGGGTTCACCGGTCTCAAATGTAATATCATCAACAGGTGGAACTGCAACATATGCTCCAGTAGATGTTTGATTCATCATAATCTGAGTTTCAAAATAATTGTTAGCAGGATCAATATCAATTGAATTAGTTGACGAAGTAGTGGTAGCATTCACTACAAATAACCCTAAATGATTAAGTGGAAAAATACATGAAACCAATTCACCTGGATCTATTCTCTTAGTACACGATTCTGGATATCCTTCAACTAATGAATATCCACTTGAAATATTGAATAATTCAATGTTTAATGTAGCATTCCAAGGCATATCTCCATCATTTCGAAGTTGAACTTTCAGGGAGTCTTCTCCATAAGGAAATTTGACGAAATTCTCAAATCCTACTTGCACTACAACTTCATCTCCCCTAGCAGGAGAAATTCCAACTAAAACAATATCCACATCATCGCTAACCTCGACTCTAACTGTTTCACCCAGATTATTCCAAGGATTAGGATCTGCTACAGATTGGACCCATAAGTCAACATCATAAAGACCCTCAGAAGGAAATTGAATATCTGGGATAGCTAATTGAAGGGAAGATGATGATCCTGAAACCGTAACTGAAGATGATGACTCAGAAATAAGAAGATGAGGGAGAACTAAATCTGCTCTAACACAATGAAGACCTTCTTCCATCTCGGAAAAATCCATTTGAATTGAGATATCGCTACCATTAGATAGCCAATCATATGATCCGGAATTAGAAGAATCTACTATTGAACCCGTAATAACCTGCCACCTCAAAGAATATGTTTCCCCATCCGATAAGGATGTAGCATTGAATGTAGCATTAATTACATCATTTAGTGCATATGCCTCAACAGTAACGTATGGAGGGACTGTATCAGCAGGAGGTATAGGGTTCTCAAAGAAACCTGCTCCAACAAACATACAGAACTGAGAACTCCCCATAGGAACATCTACTTGGTTTAATGTCCAACCAACAGTAACTAATTCGTCTACTGGCCAACCTATCGATGTGACTGAGATTTCTGCTGGATAATTTATTCCGGGATTAAGAACCTCATCTGAATCTAGATTATTAGAATTGTAAATAATGTCTTGAAAGAATTCATCAAGATAGAATTTCACAGCTAATTTATCATCCGCAGGACGAATATCTTCTGATGAAAATCTAAACACTACAGTATAAGTTTGATTTGTATATTCTACAGCATAGAATGGATCTACAAAGGAAATTGTGGTTGTTTCCTGAGGATTAAGTGTAGGAACAGAAGTTTGTCGAGAAAACAAAACGGAAGGACATGTGGATGTAGAGACATGATCTCCCAGACAAACTTCAGCAACGATTGTCCTCCCACCAATCGGAGTGCTTGCATTACTCTGAACCTTTACTTCTAAGAAAATTGGGTCCCAAACGCTGTAATGTGCTTCGCTAATGGGGTCAATACCATCTGTAATCATAAAATCTTGAATATTTCTAGAACTAGTCGCTTCAGTTGCAGGTAATAGAGGTAAAGAAGACATCAAAAATAGTACCAAAACAAGTGGGACAGAGCGGATAAATCTAGAAGATGAACCAGCCGCTGGTCCCGCCATGAGTATGTTTAGCCGCTCGTGTGGTAAATAATCAACGCCCTAATACTACCCTGAGTATAGCCAAATCAAGTTTCAATGTCATCTTCCAGTATCTCTGTTAGCAAGGGTTCATGTCCTCCCCAAAGAATTGAGTTTCATGCGGAGAGAGTTTCGCTCTGACGAAGGAGGGCTCACAGCAGTCATTGAGTTCCTCTCAGCCTTCGTTCTCTTCCTCGTTATTGTGTCAGCTTTCCTAAGTCTCAGTCGGCTTAGCCTAGGCCCAAATGACCCCATGATCGATAGACTAGATGAACACGCATCAGATGGAATCATGCGTCTAACATCTAGTGAAGGGTGGATGACACCCTATTTCGAGGGAATTAGAGATGAACCTAACGGTACAGAAAATTGGCATTATGCTAACGCTAGCCAATTATTACGCTCAGATGTGCTACCTGGAATCGCTAATTTCAATGGACATTTAGACCCTGAACGCATTATTGCATTGAATAATATCACTGAAACCCAATTAAAAAATGGATTAGGATTCCCAAATTATGCTTCGATTAACCTTTCAATAACAATACTAAACAGTCCGTATGAAGAACGAAATGGAATGTCATTATTCCTTGATGGGACTCCAAGAAAGGCAGCACAGAATTCAGCCGCTTCATTTCGCATTTTACCAATGGGCAACGAAACAGTAGAAGTTAAACTCGAAGTACATGATGCAGGAGTAGTACCCCCAATTATGAGAATTACAGAATTTGTACCTAATCCCGAGATTGGAGAACCGGAATGGGCTGAAATACAAAATGAGGGAGGATTCGCAGTCGACCTCAATGGTTGGGGTATTTCTAGAAATGGATTTCTTACTCTAATTGGGCAAGAGGCATTACCTGGAGGGGGCCTACTACTACTTACTGGAGATTCAGAAACGATGGATACAGGAAACTCAAGTGTAGTCATTGATCTTGGACATACTGGAGTTCTTGGAAGAGGAATGATTGACGGTCTACATAATAATGCAGATAATCTCAAATTAACATATAATGAACCTGGTTATTCGTATACACAAGAAGTAAATGTTGTCTCTTATGATTCAGATTGGGGATTCCAATCAGGCTTTAGTGCTAAATTAGATGCAAGCGGTTCCTGGGATGTCTCTCAAATTACTTCACCTGGCAACGTCTAACCAACTTCTTGGCGTGGACTTATGAACGGCGTGTTGTGTGTTAGGTCCGGTCACCATGCTGGGCAACGCCTCATATGAGCGTGATAGATGTATTACTGGCATACGTGGGCTTGATGAAATTCTTAGAGGAGGCATTCCTTATGGGTCGGCCACACTTGTTGCTGGAACTTGCGGTTCTGGAAAGACTACTTTGGGAATGGAATTTCTAATGAATGGTGCAAAATCAGGTGAAGCATGTGCACATTTTTCTGCTACTGAACCTTCTGTGAAACTACTAGAAAATATCAGACAGTACAGCTTCTTTGACATGACTACCGTAGACAGAGGACTGATCAATGTTTTTGATATGGATGTTCTTTTCTCATGGTTAGGTTTAGACAAAAGTACATTCACTCTGGACGATATTGATGCAATGGTCAAAGCAATTACAGATATTGTAAATACAATCGGAGTAACTCGATTAGTCATAGATTCAGTGACTTCTCTTTGTTATAAAATCCCAAATGAACAGTTGATTAGAGATTTCCTGTTTAAGTTAGGAAAATCACTCTCAACCTTGGGTTGCACTACATTATTAATCGCAGAAATTACATCTGTAGGTGGAACTGCTCACCGTTCAGCATTTGGAGTTGAAGAAGCTATTGCGGATGGAATTATTGTTCTTGGAGATGTAGAACGAATGGGTAATCTTCTACGATATCTGCAAGTTGTCAAGATGCGTGGAACCGATCATAGCAGGGCCAAATATGCTCTAGAAATAACCAGAAGTGGTGTGATGCTAACTCCAATGCTTAAGTGGGGTGTTAGTCAATGATTGAATTTGATTTAGGTATTGCAGAACAATTAACTCAAGTTACTACTACATCTAGTGTTCAAGTTAGAGTAGGAACAAGTAACTCTGATCTCGTAATTGCATCAATTATTCAACCACTAATGCAAAATTTTGGTATGGGAGGAGTATATATTACCGCTTCTCAAACTGCTCCAAATGTTATAGAAATGATGAATACAATCGGCATAGATGTATCTCCAATTCATTTCATTGATTGTGTATCATCCGGTATACTTGGAGGTACTCAAAATCCATATTCAAATATTGGCTACATCGATAGCCCTATTATGCTTGAATCAATGATGTTGAGAACGCTGCATCATCTTGAGAACTCTCAAATTCAACAAAATTTTGTAATTTTAGATTCAGTAAATGCTCTTTCAATCTATAATGAAGAAAGAATTTTGGCGGAATACCTTCATACATTCATCAATACATGCAAAAATCGTCAAGTTCTAAGCCTCATTGTTAACGTACCGGATCAAACACCTGCAGGAGTTCTTTCTAATCTTGACTTGTATTGTAGTGACCTAATAGATAGAGGACAAGTAGTTATTTCTTGAGGGATTCGGATGACAATAAATTTTGATTCAGATGATGAAGACTTCTATGGAGATATGGGGTCTATTGGATCTGTAAAATTCGATAGAATTCTAACAGGTACGCCTCACAATACTGGTAGCATCCCAAGAGGATTCACTCTTCTTGGATACGGAAACACAGGTGCAGGAATCGATCTTTTTGCAAAGCAATTTGTTTCTGTAGCCGAAGACCCGGAAAATACAATTTTAGTTTCTACTTCAGAAACAACATCCGAAATTTTATCTGTTTACAAAAAATATGACTGGCCTACAGAAATTCGTGTTCGTACCATGGGTGAGGAGTATAATCGAGAAGTACTAACAAGAGAACTTGAAGCTTCAAAATATAGAATAGAAGGATTTTCTCTTAGCGATATGCAAAAATTAGCACAAACTCGGTTCGTAGACCAAAAATCTCACGATTTTCTCACTGATTTAACTACTCAAGTTACTTCTCTTGGGCCTTACTTTCGTGCAGCGATAGATAGTCTAGATTTCTTTTACAGCAGATTTGATCCAAGTAGGGTCACATCTATGCTAAGAATAATGCAAGCACATGCCCAACGAAATCGAGGTCTTCTTCTATTAACAGTTAGTGGAGATGCAGTAGAAAAGAGTACTGAACGTGAATTGATGGCAATTTGTGACATTGTAATGGAATTCGAAGTAGGGATGAGAGGTTCCGATTTCGATACTAGAATGGTTATTCGACGATTTAGAAACTCCCCCGAAAATCTGGCATTCATCACTTTCAGAGTAACCCCGGAAGAAGCGATTACCCCAGAGACTGTAGAACGAGTAGCATAACTCGCCCAACCTTCAAGTCATTCAACCTCTAGTGCAGGTCATGAAGAACCCGGGGAGCTCTCAAGAAGCTGTAAGCCCGGTTATCGCTACAGTTCTTCTTTTGGCTATCACTGTACTGCTCACAAGTGGGATATACATCATGGTACAAGATGCTGTGCAAGCCCCGGACAAAGGCACACCATATGGACAATTAACATCACAATCTCTGGATAATGGATTCCAAGTTGTCAGAGTTTCTGATTTATCTAATGAATTAATGATCAATACGATAAAATTCCAGATTATTTCCAATAATGGTACGATTATAGAAGGGTTAGCCAATGACGCGACAGTATACGGTGCCATCGGATCTGATGTTACTTTCCAAGATAGAGACGCAGGTCTAACGCTTAACCGAGGAGATTATTTCATCATCAATGCAACAGCAATAGGTTCAGATGAAGGTGGTTGGACATTTAGACTAATATTCATGGGATCTGGAACACGTGGAACTGCAGATCTAGGACAAGTAATTCTTCCTGCAACTGAACTGTAATTAAGCGAAGAATCAAACATTAAAACCGATACAGATTAACATGAACGATGATAGAGACGAAGACTCTATTCAATCGATTCAACCCTCTAATTTCCAAGACGTGACTTGGTTTTTAGCCCCTTCAAAGTCCCATATGATAAGATGGATATTGTTAGCATCGATGTCAGATAAAAAAACAAGAATTTCTTTTTCAGGTAAGCCAGGAGAAGATATTTATTCAATGGCAAACTGTATAGAAAGATTAGGAATTGAGATAAAAAAGAGTGAAAAATACTGGGAGATTCATGGTAAAGGAACTAATGGATTTTGCCTTCCGAATGAAACTCTAGATTGTAGGAACTCAGGTACTACTATGCGTTTTCTAATCCCACAAGTAGCATGTTTTTCTTCTTCAGTTATTCTAGATGGGGACTGGACGCTACGAAACAGACATCTTGAATCTTCGACTAATTCTATTGAAAAATTAGGAGCCGCTGTTGAAATGTCTGAAGGTAAAGGAGCACCATATTCTATTTCAGGACCATTAAACCCTGGAACTGTAATCTTAGACACTAGCACATCCAGTCAATCACTTTCATCACTTGTTTTACTAGGGCCCAGAATGTCCGGCCCGATTGAAGTAATTACAAAGGGGAAAACAGTATCTAATCGTCACGCTGCTTTAACATTCGAAATAGCAAAACAAACCGGATCTAAAGCAATTTGGAATGAGAAAGAAAATATCATTATCCAACCGTGGACTCCTATATGTCCTGAAAATGTAATAATACCATCAGATCTAAGTCTTGCAGCGTTTGGATTAGTTTTAGCAACTGTCCATGATACTAGTCTTGATATTGTAAATCCACCAAATCCAAAGGATGGAATAGGTGCTGAGATTCTCTATGAAATAATTGAAAATAAACCTACAAAAGAGATGCATTTAGATTTACTGAATTGTAATGATTTACTTCCTGCATTATCTGCTTATCTTGCTTTAGGCCCTGGGGGACAGATTAGAAATGCCTCACACGCTAGATTCAAAGAATCAGATCGTATATCAAAAACAATAGAGATGCTATCTCATTTTGGGTTACAAGTAAATGAATGTGAAGATGGTATCCAAACTGAAGGAAGACAGATACCAACGATTCCAGAAAATATAGTCAATGTATATAGAGATCATAGATTATTCATGACTGCTGCATGTATTGCGAGTAAAACCGGTGGAAAGCTAACGGATAAAGGAATCTGGAGAGTTACAGACCCATTATTTCCACAACAAATTGGTTTTGATTAATTCCTAATTCTTACCATAATATGATCATCTTCACCAGATGGAGGTTCAATCCAATCAGGATCTCCAGGCAATACAAGACTGCGCCCTATTGAATCAAGTATTTGAGCTAGTTCAACTTGAGAATCAGAAAGCTCATTCCAAGGAATTGAGCCATCTCTTAATCTGAACCAACGGCGAAGTGTTTGCATTGCTCTAACGCTACGCTGCCATAATCTAAGATGTAATCTGGCACCTACACTCCATAATGGCATGATAATAAACGCAAGAAGTAACCATGGTACAGAAGTAATTGTAGGTTTGAGGAAACCAAGAGTTCCTTGTTCTAGTATAGCCCAAACTGGACTAGATGTACCAGCTAGAAGCCATGCAATTGGAAATGAAACCAGAATCCACCAAATAGGAAGGAGCATAAAGGCCACAGCTATTTTCTTTGTACCCAAAGCATAGGGTTCATCTTCTGCCGATTTAGCAGCGATTGGTCCAGCAATACGATATGGAGGATAAGACCCTATTAACGCACTCCATGTTATTAGTCCAAGCATCCAAATCCAGCACCAGATAAACTGAATCATAGCAGAAAACATAGAAAATATACCAGGTCGTTTATTCCTATCATATAATTCATATTCAGATAATCCGTAAGATTGCATCCTCTTTGCATGAAGTTCAACTTTTGAGCGTAATTCATTCGCCCTATTAGGTTCAGTTTCTTGTAAATACAACCAAGCAGCACGCATTCTACGAGCGCCTAAAACTGCTTCTTCGAAGGTTGCCTTTCGACTTCTACCGTCTGCTCTATTTCTATGAACAGATACTAATCCACGTGTCCTCCAAAGCAACTTTCTATCTTCCCAGGATTCTAAACCATGGCTAGTTCGTTGTAATTCACCACCTAAATCCTCAGTTACATATTGAACCCAAGCTCGATCATTTGCATCCTCTTTCCCAAAATCTGAGATCATTTGTTCAGATGGCTCTGGAGCCCCATCTTCTCCTGGAAGAGGGGGGATACTCATTGGCGAATGAACTTCAACTAATGCACGCTCTCTAAATCGATTAGGATCAGAATAATGCAAACCTACTGGAACTAGAACAGGTTCAGTAACACCTTTCTCACGTGCTCTTCTAATTGCGAGTAACAACATTCTGGCTGGACCTGTTTTTACTCGCTCAGGCTGACTAGATAGATGGGAAACACCCTCGGGAAAAATCACACATCTTCCTTGATCTACCAATATATCTCCAACAGTATCAATTACAGCTTGATTACCCTTTTTTCTATCTCCTTCAATTTGTTTTTTATCTATAGAACGATAGATAGGTCTAGCGCCAGCTGCTTTCATTACTTTACCTAATATCGGGACTTTGAATAGAGTATGTTTTGCAATAAACGTAATTTGTCCAGGTAATGTAGAAATCATTACTAATGGATCAATAAGAGAACCTGGATGCCATGCAGCGAATAAAACACCTCCTTCTTCGGGGATATTATCTGTCTCAATTGCCCCATGTTCTCGAAACCATGTTTCGCTAATTTCTTTCGCTACCCATCTCACGGTCCGATAAGATCTAGATGGAGTAGACATAGTCTATCGGAGTATGTCAACACAAATAGCACAATCGTTAAAAAAATATTTTTTACCCCAAACGACCAAAATGATCGTCTAATTGAGAAATATCCATTTTCAGAACGGTAGGTCTTCCATGGACGCATGCCCATGGGTTCTCAATAGTGGACATATCAGCCAGTAAACGTCTCATTTCTGCTAATTCAAGCCGTTGATTTGCCTTCACTGCGCCTCGACATGATTTCATGAATGCAATTTCGTCCTGAATTCGATCTACACTATCCAAAACCATACTATCTGATTCATTAATATCAGATAATAAATCTCGGATAAAGCCCTTTAATCTTTTATCGCCAAGCAATAATCGAGGTACTGAATGGATTTCTTTTACCGAATCTGTTCCGAATTTGAAACCTAATTCACTCAATAATTCTCTATTTGTCTCGATTAATCCCTTTTGACTTGCTGTTAATTCAATTTCTAACGGTTGGATAAGAGGTTGTGATTCCCAAGATGACATATCGTTACGTAATCGTTCATATCTAATCCTCTCATGCAAAGCATGTTGGTCAACAACAAATAGTGAATCGCCACCTTGCGCCAAGATGTAGGTGTCAGCAAATTGAGAAAGAGGTTCCATCGCAGGAACATCAGTTACAGGACCAATGAATTCAGGCTCAGAAATAGGGGAAACTGGATCACCGCTGCTGGAATAACGGTGCAATGCTCTTTCAGCTACTGAAAGTGCTGGTGAAATAGGCATTGAGTCGAGACCCGGTAAGATCTCCTGTACTGCAGGAGAATGAGATACCGGCCTAGGGCGTGGATTTTCAGAATTCAAATTTGGAGATACTGGTTGATTAAATCTAGTTTGGACTGAGGTTGCCGCCTCAATCCAAGCAGGCTGATTAGTTTCATCAGGATATTCTTTAGGGATTTTTTCAACAGTTCCAACAGAACCTAATGGAAAGTTTTCAGATGGAGGAGCACCTGTAGGAACAGAAAGTAATGTATGAGAAATTCCTCTCTCGAGTCTCTCCAATATTCTCCATGAGTTTTGTAATCTAACTTCTCTTTTTGTCGGATGAACATTGACATCAACCTCATCATTGGGCATATCTAAAAATAAAACACAAACAGGATGCCTGCCGACCATTAAACGAGTTTGGTAACCCTTTCTGATTGATTGTAAAAAGGGAGTAGAAGCTACTGCTCGATTGTTAACAAAAACATGAATATCATCAGATCGACCTCTATCAACTGATGGAGGTGATATCCATCCTCTCCATCTTTCTTCACCCGGAGCGGATTCATCTAAATCAGGACTAACAAGAGGAATAAGACGTTCGGAAGATCCTCCTAGTACATCATAAAGACGAGATTCTGGAGTTGTTGGCCCAGGCGATGAAAGTACAATTCGGTCATCGACTTTTACTGAAAAACCAACTTCAGGATGAGCAAGTGCATATGCTAATACAACATCAACTATAGCAGCAGTCTCGGTAGATGGACGCCTTTGGAAAGCCATTCTTGCAGGAACTGAGGCAAAGATATCCTTGACTTCTATTCTGGTTCCAATTGACTTACCAACAGGACCAATTGGTAATACCTTTCCATCTTTTACTTCTATGAAAGAACCTTCTTCGTCGGCTAATTTCGATTCTATTCGTAGATGACTAACAGAACCTATTGCTGCCAAAGCTTCACCTCTGAAACCTAAAGTTCCTATTTTAGAAAGATCTTCTGATGTCCTCAATTTACTAGTAGCATGTCGATTGACTGCTAATGTTAATTCAGATCTTGGTATTCCATGTCCATCATCTTGTACTGAAAGACGAGAAAAACCCCCTCCTTCAACAACAATATTGATGTTAGTTGAACCTGCATCTAAACTGTTCTCAACTAATTCTTTGACTACCTGAGCAGGGCGCTCTACTACTTCTCCTGCTGCAATTCTCCCGATAGTGGCATCATCAAGTTGTTTGATAGAGTTACGAGTCAAAAAAAATCACTCCTCAACCCAATCCGGCATTTTCTCTTTTCCTTCTTCTTCAGCTTTTAGAGCATATAAGGCATCTAACGCTTCACGAGGAGTCATCAAATCAGGATCTAAAGCCGAAAGGCGTTCTAACAGATCTTTCTGCTTGGTAGATAAGATTGGAACATTAGTAGCAGAAGTTTGGACTACATTTGGCTGTTGATGCACCGTCCATCCAAATACAGAAGATTGCCCATCTGGTCTTGAAAGTGGGATTCCTTTTCCTCCAGCTCTAGCTCCCTCGGCTTGTTGTTCCAAGAAAATCAACAAATCTCTTGCTCTTTCAATAACTGAAGTGGGCAATCCTGCAAGGGATGCAACTTGAACTCCATATGAATCATCACAAGGCCCATCAGAAACAGTATGCAAGAATGTCAATTCACGATCAATTTCAGCCACCTGAACATGAATATTGAATAAGCTGTCTATTTCACCTTCTAATCCTATTAATTGATGATAATGAGTTGCAAATAATGACCTTGAACCAATTCTCTTTGCTAAATCTTCAGTCACTGACCATGCAATTGCTAGGCCATCAAATGTAGATGTACCTCGGCCTACTTCATCAAGAAGAACTAAACTTCGGGAGGTTGCACGACGGAGAATATGTGCGACCTCTATCATTTCCACCATAAATGTAGATCTTCCACGACGTAGATCATCATGTGCTCCAACTCGAGTAAATATTCTATCAATCAGGCCAATTTTAGCCTTTGAAGCAGGAACGAAAGAACCAGCCTGAGCAAGAATAGAAATCAATGCTGTTTGACGTAAATAAGTTGATTTTCCACCCATATTCGGTCCAGTTAACAATAGAAATTTTCGGTTTTTAGCAAATTTAGTATCATTAGGTACAAATCCTTCTAATTCTTCTAAAACCGGATGTCTGCCATCGGTAATATCTAATCTATCATCTTCAAAAATCTCTGGCCGAACCCACGATTTTCTACGAGACTGTTCAGCGAGGGAGCATAAAACATCTATCGAAGCAATGCTTCTAGCTATTTGAGATAAATCTGAACTTTGGCTCTTTATTCGTTCTCTTAACTCTAAAAATAAGCGATATTCAAGATCATTTTCTCTACCACCTGCATTTAGAATAATGTCTTCCCATTCCGCTAACTCATCCGTAGTATATCGTTCCGCATTTGTCAATGTTTGACGTCTTCGATACTCATCTGGAACCTTATCAGTGTGTACTTTAGTAACTTCAACAAAATACCCAAATTGCCTGTTAAATTTAACTTTAAGCGAGGGGATATTCAATCTCTCCCTCTCTTTTTGTTCAAATTCCTTTAGCCAATCTTTTCCTTCACCCGATCGAATACGAAGTTCGTCTAATGAATCATTAATTCCAATCCTAAATAGTCCCCCATCACGTATTGTATGTGGAGGTTCATCTACCAATTCATTTTCAATCATTGACCTCACAAATTCTAATTTAGTGAGGTCTTCGCCTAAGGAAATAAGAAGTGCGTCAGATGATTCGTTGACTAATCCTTGCAGGCGAGGCATGCGACTAAGGGCATCAGAAATAGCAATCAAATCACGTGCATTAGCCCTATCATATGCTAAACGAGTTGAAAGTCTTTCAAGATCTCTCATAGACTGCAAACAAGATCTTATCTCAGCTAATCTCTTAGAAGCACGAACTAAAGAAGAGATGGCCGAATGACGTTCAGCGATTCGATTCTTATTCATTAAAGGTCGAAGTAACCATTCCCTTAACATTCTTCGACCCATCCATGTTCGGGTTTGGTCAATAGCATGAAGAAGAGAACCCGTTCGCTCTCCTAGTAGTGTTTGTGTCAATTCTAAATTCTTCAAAGTAGTCTGATCAAGAGACATATATTCTGAATCATCCTCAATTGAAATCTCTCTCAGAGGTACAGCATCAATCAAATGAAGAGAAGAAATGTAAGATGCTCCAAGACCACAAGCTTCCATCCCATATGGGCGAGAATCAAGATCTATTGAACCTAAATCTGCCACTTCAAGATGATGACGTACCACTTCTATTCTACGCTTAGGAGGACAATCATGAGTAGAAATAGAGAGTTGGTCTACATCCATGATAACTGAGCGTAATGACTCATTTACTGCATCTTTACCAGTTGTAACCAATTCTGCAGGTGACCATCTTAGCATTTCGTCTCTAAGTCTATCAAAACGAGAAGGTCCAGAGAACTGCTGCGCCCATGCTCTACCAGTAGAGGTATCAAGTAAGGCAATTCCTAACGAATCAGATTTTAGAACTACTGATGCAAGTAACGCTGAACCATCTTCACCAATCAAGGAATCTTCGTATAATGAACCCGGAGTATAAACTCGAGAAACTACTCTTCGAAGTATTTTCTCTCCAGGAAGAGGCTCTGATGCTTGCTCACAGACAGTAACTTTGTGACCAGACTGTACCATTTTTCGTAAATAGTCTTCAACACTATGCCAAGGAATGCCAGCCATTGGAACAGGGTTCTCAGCATTCTTATCTCTACTTGTCAAAGTAATTCCAAGAACCTCGGACCCTAAAACCGCATCTTCGTAAAACATCTCATAGAAATCACCCATTCTGAAAAAAAGAACGGTATCAGGATATTCTTGCTTGATTTCCCGATATTGATCAAGCATCCCGGGTCCCTTGCTGGCCATTCTTGCACCTCCAAATAACGCGTGACCATCTGCGCACGCCAGCGAGGCATGATGAACATAACGCTAAGAAAAAGAGAAATTTAGAACTAATAAAGTAACTAAATCACCATGCATCGAAACCCATAACTTGGAAATTACGTGCTAAAACTAAACAAGCTCCTGCTGCAATTGCTAAGAAAATACCATCAAAAAGAAGAGACGGGCGGAGTATTGGATTGGACAGCGAAGTAGAATCAATTACTAATAGACGATCTCCATTGTAAATTACATGTATGGTATCTCCATTTGAAACAGCAGATTGGGCAGAGAAATCTTCCGGGGATTCAACACTGAGGCTTTGGATAGAGCCATCTGCATCTAGAATAATCACATTCGATTCTTCTCCAAATACCCATAATCTTCCTTCTGAATCAACTGTTGAGGCTGAACCTCCTCCAATACTTATCTCTGATGATACTGATAAATCGTCTCCAATTAGAGTTAATTTATCAGAAGAAACAGCAAAACCCATGAGATTTTGATCATCTGAAATATGAACTGAATGATATGCAGCACCTATACTATGTTGAACTAAAGTTGCCTCAGGAGCAAAACCTAGAGACGCCGAAGCTACAAAAAGAACTTCTCCAATATCTGACGGAGAACCAGGATTGGAAAATACTGACGAGATACCTCGAACTATTGCTAAATTTCCAGAATCATCAACATCAAAACCTGTGAGAGTAATGGAAGTATCTCCGACATCAGCGGCAAAACTCAATGGATTCTGAATTCTGGAATCAAATGAACGAAGTTCTACATTTTGTCCTCTTTCAATCAAAATCCATCCTGATGAACCATCTTCTGCATGAAGGTCCAATACTTTGTCTTCTGCCTGTAATATTGGAATAGATGTTAGATCTTCACCTACAATTCTCACTAATAATCCAGATTCTCCACCTACTAACCAACCTGAACCGAAAGAAGAAACTACTGTTGGTTCAGATATTGTAGAAATTTCTACAACATTTGAACCTTGAATTCTGAATAATCTGTTAGTTCCCGAATCGTCGATAACTGCTAATGAACTACCATCTTCTGCGAAATCCATAGACAGAATGGAACTTCCTTCAGGTAAAGTCGGATGATTTTCAGTACCAGACGGAATTACATCTGCAACCTGAATTAAGGCTGCACCCAGTATCATAACCATCACAAATGCAATCAACGAAAGCCATTGCCCTTCACCTTCCTCGGTCAGAAGCACTGTGAATAGACCTTGGCTAGAACCAGTTGCCATAGAATAGTGTGCCACGGGTCGGTTCTTGAAGCATAGCCTACTATCTCACCTAAACTGACTCATCTACTAGAATCACTGTGTAGAGAGGGGATTAAATAGAGACTGTAAGTCGCCAGTACCCGAGAGGGATTCTAATGGCACGTAAGCCCGCTAAGATGTATCGTCAAGTGAAAGGTCAATCTTTCACACGTCGCAAGTATACAGGTGGGGTTCCGAACAATAGAATCCTAAGATTCCATATGGGAAATCGTACTCGAGCAGAAGCGGGTAAATTCCCAGTAGTCTTACACTTAACGGTAAACAATGCTTGTCAAATCAGACACACTGCTCTCGAAGCAGCAAGAATGATTTCTAACTCTAGAATTAGAACTGGAGCAGGGGAACAAGGATATGCTCTAAGAGTTCACACATATCCTCATCAGATCCTTCGAGAGAATAAGCAAGCAACTGGAGCAGGAGCTGATCGTGTTTCGCAAGGTATGCGTCAATCATTCGGAAAAAATGTAGGCACTGCTGCACGAGTGAAAAGAGATCAATGTATTATCTCTATTCAAACTGATCCTGAATTCTATCTTGATGCACGTGATGCTCTTCGTAAAGCAGGAATGAAGTTTCCATCATCAACAAAGATTCGTCTAATTGAAGGCGCAGAACTTCTCAAAGGTCTAGTCTAGACGTCGAATTCAATACTTACAGCCAAAGTCGATAGTCATGTACTCCGAAGCCGAAGCAGTGACGATGCTTGAAGAAAGCGTCCGTACCGCCCCAGTTATTTGGAAAGGAGAATATCCATATTTCATTCACCCACTAACAGATGGAGTCCCTCGAGCTCCAAGTGACCTTCTTGCTGCTGCCCGAGATTTATTGCTCCATAGAATAGATTGGGGAAATATTGATCTTATTTTGTCAATAGAAGCAATGGGCCTTCCATTAGCATCTGTTCTTTCTGTAGCCACAGGAATTCCAACAGTAGTTGCTAGAAAACGCTCTTATGGTCTAGATTTTGAAACAGTTGTAGATCAAAGTACAGGTTATTCAAAGGGTTCAATCTGGATTAATGATGTAAATCCTCAAGAAAAGATACTCGTAGTAGATGATGTAATTTCTACTGGAGGAACTATGGAAGCAGTACTCTCTTCATTAGAAGCAAGGGGAGCTATTCTATCAGAAGTTTGGACTATTTTCGAGAAAGGTGATGGCATGAAGAACCTAATTAACAAACATAATTGGCCTCTAAAAAGCTTAGTTCGAATAGAAATGAATGGTGCAGAAGTAAATATTCTACCATAATAAATTAGAAAATATCTCAAGGTTGTATTATCATGGATCTCTCTAGACATGAATTTGAACTCGATGACTTAGTCGAGAGAATCAAGAAAAATGATACTAAATTAGTTGCCCTTCAAGTTCCTGAAGGATTAAAAATGCAAGCTCTTGAAATGATGGATCAAATCGAGACTGAGACTTCTGCAAGAGTAGTTCTTTCAGCAGACCCATGTTATGGTGCTTGTGACTTAGTTCATGATAAAATGCAGAATATAGGAGTTGAATTAGTTGCCCATATGGGGCATTCTCAAATGAATATTGATTCTGGAATGCCGACACAATTTATCCCTGTAACATACGATGGTAGTCCAGAAATTGCACCTGTAATCCCATATCTTAACGCTCATCGACAGATTGCATTTGAGAGAATAAATAACCCCTCAAATCCAGTTGAAGATGAACTTGAAGCGATTGATAAATTTCAAGACATGGTAGGTAGAATTGCTCCTCTAACTGATACTAAATTAGGATTAGTTGGGAGCATTCAACATTTGCATCTCTTGCCAACGTACAAAAAATATTTCGAAGAAGCAGGATTTGACGTAACGATTCCAGTTGGAGGTGCTCGTTTGTCCTTCCCAGGACAGGTTCTTGGGTGCAATTATTCGGGAGACGACCCTACTGTTGGACACTATATTTTCCTAGGAAGTGGAGATTTCCATCCAATCGGACTTGTACTTCATACCGGCAAACCGCTTGCTATGCTAGATCCATATACCGGTGAAGCAACTGAAATGGGAAGAGAAAGAATTGAACGAATTCTAAGACAGAGATCAGGACTCATTATGTCTTCAATGGATAAGAATAGATTTGGAATACTAATCGGGGCGAAACCAGGTCAAATGCGTCGTAATTTAGCACTTAGAATGAAAAATAAACTAGAAAAACATGGTAAAAAAGGATATTTGCTAGCCATGGAACATGTAGGTCCAGAATTAATTGATTTTTATCCAGTTGATGTTTTCGTTAACACGGCATGTCCTAGAATTGCGATTGATGATGCTGTAAAGTATGCTAAGCCGATGATTACTCCTTACGAACTTGAAGTAGTCTTGGGCGAAAAAAAGTGGGAAGATGGTTACAAATTCGACGAAATCCCATAATTTCTTCATCGATATCGTCATATCATCTGGGTACAACGGACCAATTATGTCGGATAGAGATTGGTCCACAGTAACCTTCGAAAGAAGATTGCAAATGGTGTATCACGGTATAATTATCGTAGCAATGGTTATTCTTTCCGCTCACTTACTAGAAAGTGTACTAAAACCTCTTTTTCTTGCATTCGGACTTTATTTTGTCCTAAAACCAGGAGCAGATTGGTTAAACAATCATGGTTTCAATACTTTACAAGCAAATGCGACAATGCTTCTTCTGTTGATACTAGCACTTTCTCTCATTGGCCTATTCGCTTGGTTACAAGTAGATTCATTTCTTTCAGATCAGGTAAAAATCACTGAACTAGAAGTAGCTTATTCAGCACTTCTTGTAAGATCAGAATCATGGCCTATTGTTGGAGATTATGTGCAAAATATGGATACATCACAATCTCCAACTCAAATTCTTGCAGACATGGGCATAGAGATTGGATCTGCAAGCCAATTAGCTTCTCTTTCTGGGATGGTATTTTCGTCGCTAACTGTGTTATTCTTTTTGCTTTTTATTATTTTTGAAGCGAATTTGTTACCAGGTAGAATCGAAGCTGCTTTCCCCGGAGATTCATTAGGTCGATTTCAAAATATTACAGAAAGAGCACGAGATGGCATCAATACCTATATCGTAGTAAAAACCGGTGTAAGCATTGGAACAGGAGCCTGTGCAGGACTAATTTTCTTGATTTTTGGGATTGAACTATGGTTTGTATGGGCTGTCGGAGCTATTATTCTAAATTATGTTCCATACATTGGTTCATTAATTGCTTCTGTCCCACCTGCTTTACTTGCAATGTTAATGATGAATGATGATCCATTCAGCCTTTTACTATTCTTAGGCCTCATTGTTGCTAATCAACAATTCTGGGGTAGCTTAATTGAAACAAAATGGGCAGGTGAAGCACTTGACCTCAGTCCAGTTCTGTTACTAATTGTTGTAGCATTCTCATATTGGCTCTGGGGTGTTGTTGGAATGGTAATATCAGTTCCATTCACAGTAATCATCAAAATTATTTTGGATACTGTAGAACAAACTAGACCATTGGCAGTGTTGATGTCTGAAAGAAGTCCAGACCTTCAGAAAGTCTGGAATGAT
>MDTB01036760.1_pt1 | contig 30649 bp, 30 predicted proteins | sample 811161 | NCBI WGS metagenome assembly MDTB01 (sample SAMN05326650, study PRJNA326480) | marine metagenome | isolation source: seawater | place: Mediterranean Sea | collected 2009 | reverse complement strand
TGTTATTGATGTTCAGCGCGACCTTCATCGCCAAGTTGCCAGAGATGTTTGCAGAGAGAGATGTCTCTGACCGGGAAATCGTTGAGTCGGAACCGATTTCCGAACTGAGCGATTGCTTGAAGACCGCAGATACGCTGATGTTGTAAACGTAGTCGAACGCGATACGCACAATACTCTCATCCTCACTCTCTCCAGTCGCTAGTTCTGAACTTCGAATACCAAGTCCCATCGATCCATCCAGTGTTGCGCGATCATTGTCCAAGAGCTTGCGCGCATAACCCGCCGTGAAGTCGGTCTGGCTATTGAATCCGCTAAACTCGTCATCCGTGTAGCCGAATCGACCATAAAGGGAATGGTGATCAGCCAGCTTGAAGTCTAACTGATAGTACGCGTAATACTTCTGAGCAGTCGTGATGCCACCCCGCGAGTTCCGAAGCGCATCCAAGTGAGCTTTGTGTTTCATCGACTCACCGTCACGCGCAGTGTCGCCGTTAAACTTGATGTTGCGCTCTTCGGTATTGCCACTGGTGGCCACTGCCCCCAGTTCAACCGAGCTCTCCCACAACCTCTCTTCAGCAGAGGCGGAACAGACCCAAACCAGAGTACAAACAAAACCCAATGGAACTTGACCCATTATACTTCCTCCCTAGGACGAGGCGAGTATGGTCTCGCCCGCCTTGAATGCAAATAAACCCTTATCGGAAACACGTCCGGAACATCGGTGCGTCACTTTCTGGTTTGGGTTAAGCTCCCTGCCAGCTCGGGTAGCCAGGAGACAGACATTATTATTAATCGAACGCCTCGCTCCCAACCCCAGTTCTGTTCCACATGGAGCGCGCTTCTGTTGGTAATTTTGACTGGCCCCCTCTGGGCATCTCCGGGGGAGCAGATTGATGCAGAAGCGCTGATTGATCGAATGGAAGAGCTCTACCGGGGCGCAGCAAGTCGTGCGGAGCTGACCATGCAGATTGAAACCCCACATTATTCACGGACGATGAATATGACCTCCGTAAGCCGTGGCGACACGCACAGCTTCATTCGTATACTCACGCCGCGAAAAGACCGAGGTATCGCGACTCTGCGCATCGACGGCGACATGTGGAACTATTTCCCAAAGATCAATAAGGTCATCAAAGTACCACCGTCCATGATGACATCCGGTTGGATGGGCAGCGACTTCAACAACGACGACCTGGTCAAGCAGACAAAACTTACCGATGAGTACAACCTCACGGTCACCGAATCCGACAAGGACTACACCATTGTACTGGCGCCAAAGTCTGAGACTGTGACGGTATGGGGGCAGATCGACTATGTCGTGTCCAAAGACCCACTCCTACCTCTTCGTCAGTCCTTTTATGATGAACGTGGTCGAATGATTCGCAGAATGACATTTAGCAACGTCCAGGACTTCGACGGTCGTCAGTTGCCATCAAAGATGGTGATGGAAGCTCTGAACAAACCCGGCCATCACACCGTCATTACCTACGACTCACTATCGTTCGACAGCACCATCAACGATGACGTCTTTACACTGCGCCAACTGAAACGACGATTCTAATGAACCCAATGATCAATTTTCTGCAGGCACATCAGTGCTGACACTTCGTCTGGCTTTTCGAAACATCCTCCGTCAACGCCGTCGTTCAATCCTGACAGGGCTGAGTGTCGGTATTGGCTACCTCGTGTGTTGTGTTGCGATATCTATGTCAGAGGGTAGCTACAGCAACGCAATCCGGTTCTTCACGGAGGACACCACAGGACATCTCCAGGTACACAAGAAAGACTATCTTCGGCGGCCCAATGTACACAAGCATTTCGCTCTGGAAGACATCACCGAATCCCTGACGGATGTTCGTATCGCGGCATACAGTGCGCGGCTGTTTGCGCCTGGTCTTGCATATGCCGGTGACAACCATGCACCCGCCAACATCATCGGCGTCGAGGTCGAAACCGAACCTCTTGTCACCCGGATAGAGGAAAAACTGACAGCGGGAAAGTTTCTACCAGCATCCTACGAAATCAATGAAACTATGCCTGCGTTGGTCGGCGCCGGCGTGGCCGAGCTCCTCGAGGTTGGTGTGGGTGACGAGTTGATCCTCATTTCACAGGGGGGCGACGGATCGGTCGCGAACGATATTTTCACCATCGTTGGCAAGATTGGAACAAGAACCAGCGGGGACCGTCACAATGTCTATCTCCCCCTCCTGGCAGCACAGAATTTCCTCACATTGGACGGTCGTATTCATGAAGTTGTAGTTAGGGTCAATGACATCCATGACGCGATCCAGGTTGCAACAAATGTTCAGCAACAACTGGACATCACTGCCACTGACATCGTTGTTTCGCCCTGGCAAACGGTACAGGCATCATTCTTTCGAAGCATGGAGTCTGATAAACGTGCCAACGAGATATCGCTCGGTATCATTCTTTTCATAGTCTTCATAGGGGTATTGAACACGGTACTGATGTCAGTACTCGAACGAACCCGTGAATTTGGAGTGCTGAAAGCGATCGGATCAAGACCGTGGACCATTGCGCGGCTAATCACTATTGAAACTTCGATACTGGCCGCACTGGGACTTGTGATCGGGGTAATCCTTTCGATTCCCTTGATCTGGTGGTTTGCAACAACTGGATTCGATATGCCGGAGCCCATAGATATCGGGGGTGTCAAAATGCAATCGATGCGGGGTGAATTTTCATTGGATGTGTTCATCTTTCCTGCCTGCATCGTTTATGTCTACGCGCTGTTGGTCAGTATATTTCCTGCGGTCAAAGCAGCACGCATAAACCCTGTCGACGCGATGAGATCCACGTGATGTTGACCTTTCGTCTGGCAGTTCGGAACCTGTTTCGCAACACGCGTCGAACGATTCTGACGATGATGATGATCGGCTTCAGTGTCAGTGCGCTAATCCTCGTCGACGCGATCACCCAAGGCATGTTGCGTTCATTGACTGATACCTTTACGAAAACACTGACTGGCGAAGCCCAGGTCCTCCGAGCAGGATACAGCGAGAGTTTCGACGTGGACCTTTATATCAGTAACGTTAGTGATGTTGAGGCATTGCTGTCTCGAGATGCAGCGATCGCCGCCACAAGTCCGAGGGTTGTGACAGGCGGTATGATCGCATCCAGCTACAACGTGATCAGCGGAATGACCCACGGTATTGATCCCTTAAAGGAGACTGATGTCAGCAGACTGGACGAAGCACTCGTCGCCGGGGAGTTCCTCCGCGGATCACCGCTCGAGATTCTGATCGGCACGGGAATGCAGGAAATCCTCGAAGTCGATCTCGGCGACAGAATCGTCGTTACAACGGCGGCAGCCGACACCGGTGAACTGACCCAGGCTTTGTTTAGGGTCTCAGGTATCTTTCAATTCGGCATTCGTGGCATGGATGATAGTTTCGCATTTATCAATATCGCGGATGCACAGTCCATGTTAGGCATGAACGATGCCGCACACCAGATCATCGTGCAGTTTCGCGATCCCGATACAGCTAACCTGCCTCTTCAGCTCGCTACTGACTTGTCTGACTGGGAACAGACCGAAATCTATAGCTGGATGACTTTGAATCGGGAAATCGCTTCCATGTTGGAGATGAGCAGCATCGGCACGGTGATTTTGGGATCCATTTTGTTTCTACTTGTCTCTTTCGGCGTCGTGAATTCGATGTTCATGTCGGTCTACGAACGCATCTATGAAATCGGTGTCATCAAAGCGGTGGGGACTCGCCCGTTCGAGATTATCAGGCTCATTCTGACGGAGGCCTTTGTACTCGGTTTCGCCAGTTGTCTGTTTGGGGGGTTACTGGCTTCCCTGGTTGGTTTTGCCACGGCAGATTCCGGTATTCCACTTGGACAGTATGAAGTCTCCGGGGTAGCACTAAATGAAGCGATCCTGCCGGTGCTGACACCTTCACAATTTGTCACCTATCCTATTTACACTACGCTACTGACGATGCTGGCCGCCGTTTACCCGGCGGTCTATGCTTCTCGAATAGCGCCATCAGAAGCATTACGGAAGAGCCTATAGCAATGCCGCAAGTGATTCAGACGCAAAACCTCAGCCGACGATTCGGTGAAGGGGATACACTCGTCAGAGCCGTTGAGAATGTCTCACTGACTATTGATTCAGGCGAGTTCACCGCGCTAATTGGTCCCTCGGGTTCAGGAAAATCTACATTACTCCACCTGATTGGCGGACTGGATATCCCTCACGAAGGGTCTGTAAAACTCTCAGGTGTCGATATCGCCAGCATAAGTGGTGCTGCCCTCTCCGACTTCAGACGCGACCACATCGGCTTTATCTTCCAATCCTACAATCTGATTCCGGTGCTGACCGCGGAGGAGAACATCGAGTACGTCATGCTGCTGCAGAACGTGGCCGCCGGAGAACGAAAGACTCGTGTCAGTGAAATGCTTGAACTCGTCGGTCTTTCGGGCTTAGGGCATCGTCGACCCCCTGAACTGTCCGGCGGTCAGCAGCAACGCGTCGCTGTTGCGCGCGCGATGGCCTCACAGCCGGATATCATTCTGGCGGATGAACCCACAGCCAATCTTGACTCGAAGACCGGTGCTACGCTTCTGGACGTGATGCGCGAACTCAATCAGAGCCTCGGTGTTACGTTTGTGTTTTCGACCCACGACCAGATGATCATGGATCGTGCGAAACGACTGGTTCACCTTCGCGACGGTGAGATCGAGCTAGACGAACTCCGCGAGTCCGTCGCGACCTGAGATGGCAATCCATCACGGCCATCGCATTCTGCCGACCTGCATTTTTTTGTTCTGTGGCCTCGTCTGTATCAACCTCGCTATGGCTCCAGAGGTTTTTGCTGACACTCGAATCTCTGGCTCTCTGAAATCGTATCTCGTCCTACAGGATGACATCAATATCTCCGGGAGGACGATCTTGGAGAACCAGACACAACTGCAAAACGGCATCAGAGTGATATTCGATCACGTCCAAGAACACTACGCTTTAGAAGTCCACTATGAACTGTCCTCCGTTCTCAGGCGTTTATCCACTATCGATATCTCCCTGTCGACGATGCCGGTACAACGCGAAGCCTATCGAATCACCGATCGTGACGGCACGTTGGCGTCTCAGGCTGACTGGGCCATATTTGGGAATCTCGATCGCGCCAACATAAAATGGCAACGAGATTGGGGCGACCTGACGGTGGGCAGGCAACCGATCACGTTTGGTGCCGCACGCATCATCAATCCAACGGATGTCTTTCTGCCGTTCAACCACCAAACCCTGAACACCGAATATCGGATCGGCGTGGATGCCATTCGTCTCCAGCGCCCACTCGGTACACTGTCTGAACTAGACATAGGCGTCATTCTGGGTCCTGATGCTGACCCCAATGTGTCGGCAGCTTACATGCAGGTCATGGTCCACGCAGCAGGCAACGATCTTTCCATGACGATAGCGCAGTTCTCAAACCATGAGCTGCTAGGCGTTGGGACTCAGTCCGCTATTGGCCAGCTGGGATTCTGGTTCGAGGTCGCCGCTGTATCCGGCGATGATAGCTATATGCGCCTATCCACCGGCGTGGATTACGCGTTTAACGAAGACTGGCTTTTCATGGTGGAAACACATTTCAACTCCGCGGGTGCGGAATCAGCCAACGACTATGGTCAGATACGCGGTTCTGCGCCTTTCCGTCGCGGTGAAGTGTACCTTTCAGGGCGGCGCTACCTGATACCGGTGCTGAGCTGGCACCTCTCACCGCTGGCTGCTATTTCAGTACAGAGCATCATTAATCTTTCAGATCGTTCCGCGTTTACCTCGCTCACGGCTACCCGTAATGTCACGCAGAATGGCCACATGGATGTAGGCATTCAATGGTTCACAGGGGACACCAGTAATTTCACACCAACTTTCAATCTACAGGCAGGCTCCGAGTTCGGGGACAGTCCCACGGTAGTGTTTGGCAGCGCGCGCTGGTACTTCTAAATCAGTCGACCTTCATCATCACGCAATTCAGGTCCATTCACCCGCGCCATACCATCGCCAAATTTCCCATCTCTTTCACGCAGCGTATCTTTGAGCCCCTTTTCTGCAACGCGTGAACCAAAGGTCAGTGCCGCTGCTGCATTGTGACCTCGCACGTCATTCTCGACCGCCATCCTTTGCAGCGTTCTAGCACCCATCAGCTCGAGACCCTGGTTGATGATGCGTTTGTTGGCGGACAGCAAGTCCGGATCGATCAACTCAAGACGGTCTGCCAATTGCTCAACCTCATTCTCCAGGTGCTGTTTCGGAACGGCTTTCAACACAAGACCAATCTGCTGAGCTTCCGCCCCGGTGATGGAATCCCCCGTCAGCATGAGTCGCTTTGCCCATTGCGGTCCAACATTGTACAGCCACATATTGTTTGGCAATGCCCCAAGATCTCGAGCTGGAGGAAATCCGAATCGTGCGTCATCGGTACAGATAATCATGTCGCACATCAGTGCGATGTCAGTTCCACCGGCGAGACAATAACCATGGACCTGGGCGATGACAGGCTTATGCATGTCAAACAAAGCCATACGATACCGCTGCGTTTTTTCCATCTGCCACGCATCGTCATCCACCGACCGACCGCCACGATACTGGTTATCTTTTGACCGTACGCGAGAGAAGCCATATTGGGCTCTAGGTCCGGACAGATCGTATCCCGCAGAAAACGAACGCCCAGCACCACGAACGATCACACAATGGACCGCTTTGTTATCGTCCGCCTCCCACAGGGCTTCATGAAGTTCATACAGAAGATCATGTGATAGTGCATTTAGTTTTTCAGGGCGATTCAGCGTGATTCGCGCTCGCCCATCAACCACCTCGTATTCAATGCTCTCAAACTCACCGGGCATATCAGTTCACTCTCCGTCTTTTTAATATCAACACTCTTCATTTACCCGCGAATTTGGGTTTTCGCTTTTCTGAAAACGCTCGTCGCCCCTCTTTGTAATCGTCACTATTGAAACAAGCATCCACTAGTGCGGAAATTTCCTTTGCAGCTTCGACATCCGTATAACGTTCAAAAGCACTAACCGCAGCTTTCGCAGCACGGATGGTGAGGGGTGCGTTCGCGGAGATCAGCCCTGCATAAGATCGGACTTCCTGCTCCAATTTATCGCCTTCAACCACAAAGTTGATCAGGCCTTTTGAGAGCGCCTCATCGGACTCAAGAAACCGGGCCGAGAACAAGACATCACGTGTTGTCGACGGTCCTACCAACCGTGCCAGGGTTGCAATGCCTCCGTATTCATAGCCCAGTCCCAATTTGGCGGCTGGTATGCCGAATCGCGAGCCGGGGGTCGCGAACCGGACATCAGCATTCAGTGCGACGGCCAGTCCACCCCCGATGCAGTAACCGTCGATCATCGCGATCAGGGGTTTGCCAAGCGAAGACAACCAGTGGTTACCACGTGCCGAGGTCGCTCCATAATGTTTCCGCTGTTCCGCATTGGCTCGGTGCTGGTCAAACTCAGAAATATCGGCGCCTGAAGCAAACGCCTTGCCACCGGCACCTTTCATCACCACTACACGAACATCGTCCCGATTCTGAAAAGCTTCAAAGGCATCACCGATACCCTGCCACATGGCCAGATTGATCGCATTGCGTCGTTCCGGGTGGTTGAAGGTCATCCAGCCGATACCGTCATCCACCTCCGCAAGAATTTTGTCCGTTTCCAGAGAGATCGTCTCGCTCATGCAATAGCTCCAGCTGTTTTCAATGCATCAATGTCATCCTGAGAGTACCCGAACTCAGCCAATATCTCTTCGGTGTGTTCTCCCGTTGCCGGCCCCGCGTGATGAAACCGCTCCGGGTGTGGAAGCCGCGACAGATTGATAGGCGACCGGATCAGATTAATGTCACCCAGCTTTGCGTGCGGCGCGGGCTTCGTCATCTTCAAGTGCTGCGCCTGCGGATCCTCATAGGCTGAGCCGACGTCGTAAATCGGGCCGCAGGGACAACCCACCCGGTTCAGCCGCTCGACGAGTTCGTCAACCGTAAACGTTTGAGTCACCGAATTCACATCGGCATTCAGTTGCTCGCGATGTTCAAGCTTCCCAATGTAATCCTGATAGTCGGGATGCTCAAACAGTGCCTGCGCTTCAAGCGCCTCACAGAAGTTCCGCCACATCTTGGGTGAACTGGCGGCGATATTGACGAGACCATCTCGTGCTTCGTAGGTGCCCATCGGGACCTGGGTAGGGTGGAAGTTCCCCTGTTGTGCAGGCACATCGCCCGCCATCGTGTATCGCGCCCCCTGAAAATCAATCTTACACAACATGGCTTCTAACAGAGAGGTATGTACCCACTGACCTTCACCCGTACGCTCACGATCCAGAAGCGCAAGCAGAATACCCTGGCCCAGAAACATCCCCGCACTGGTATCAGATATCGCAATCCCCGCACGAACAGGACCTTGTCCGGGTTGTCCTGTGATGGACATCAAACCACTAGTTCCTTGGACGATCTGATCCACACCGGGACGATCACTATACGGGCCAGTCTGACCAAATCCTGAAATGGATGCCAGGATGATCCGTTTGTTGATCACACGTAGTTGCTCGTACTCAATTCCGAGCCGCCGCTTGACGTCTGCGCGAAAATTTTCGACCACGACATCCGATCGTGCCACCAGCGCCTTGAAGAGCGCAGCCCCTTCTTCTGATTTCAGGTTGATCGCAAGACCACGTTTATTACGATGCAGATTCTGTGAATCTGGATCCGTACTCGGTCCCGTAAGTGACTGACTTGTCGTAGGGGTCGGTTCAATCCGAATAACATTGGCACCCCAGTCCGCTAATAGACGCACCGCCGTTGGCCCTGCGCGAGCAATTGTCAGATCGAGCACGGTATACGATGAAAGCGGCAATTCCTGTATCATATTCAGTTCCCAATGATCCTTTCTCGGCTAAGCGTACTCAGCGCAGTCCGGCTCCGATGATGTCACGTGCAATGATGTGCCGCTGGACCTCATTAGGTCCCTCACCGATACGCCGAATTCGTAATTCACGATACCAGCGCTCCAGGGGAAAGTCCTTGGTCACGCCGTATCCTCCGTGGATCTGCATAGCTCGATCAACCACCCGGCCCGCCGACTCTGTAGCAACGATCTTGCACATGGCGGCCTCCTTGCGAAAACTGTCACCGCGATGCGCCCTATCTGCTGCTTCGAGCGTCAACCAGGTGGCTTGTTTGATGTCGATTTCATTATCCACGAGCATCCATTGAATAGCCTGACGGTTCGATAATGGGGCACCAAAGGTCTGTCTCTGCTTTGAGTATTCTAGGGCCATTTCATGAGCCTTGACTGCGATACCAATACATCCAGCCGAATAGGGAATTCGCTGTCTCGACAACCTGTCATTGGCAATCGCAAACCCCTTGTTGAGCTGCCCAAGTATGTTGATGGCCGGCACGCGCATGTCTTCGAACTGCAACTCAGTGGCGTAGTGCGCGCTACGGAGCGTATGCACGATGCGGCGCACATGGAAACCAGGAGTGTCGGTATCTACGATAAAACAGGTGACACCCCCTCGACCTTCGCCACCCGTGCGCGCGAAAACGAGGCCGAAATCGGCCTTGTCCGCACCCGAGATGAAGATCTTGCCTCCATTGATCACCCACTCATCGCCATCCTGAACCGCTTTCGTCTGGATGGCCCTTGCGGGGTCGGATCCTCCAGAGGGTTCGGTCAGTCCAAAGAAGCCACGCTTTTCTCCGCGGAGGGTGGGAAAGAGATACTTTTCCTTTTGGGCATCACTGGCTTCAAACAGCTGCGCAAGGCCAGCACCACCAAATACGCCGTAGCAGGGTGCATACAGGCCTGCACGATGCTGGCTCATCTCGATCGCCATCAGAGTTCGAGTCACTACGTCAATATCTGGTCCCCCGTAATCAACAGGAATATCAAGTCCGTATAGGCCCATATCCTTGACTTTGCCTACCAGTCGATCGCGGTCCTCGGCTTCCAGTTGATCTGCATCTGGGTCCAGGTGCATTTCCAATGGAATTATCTCATCACGGACAAAGCGTCGCACCATATCGACGATCATCTGTTGTTCGTTATTCAGAGACAGTTCCATAGCATCCTCTTACATCGCACCTTGCTTGCGTTCGCGTCCATCTGCGACGCGCCTTCATCCCGCTCGGTGGGGGTACTTCAGGCCGGCGATAGCCTTCCCAATTGAAACGGATAGTCCTTATTGCGGACCGGTAATTCGCCATGATCTGCCTGATAAAGCATCAGAAGTTCCTGACGCCTTGTGTGATAGGCGGTGGTCACTTCCACGCGAAAACCGGACACCCCTGGATCTTCAAGATGCTGTTCGAGTTCACCGCGGAGGCCGAACAAAGACCTTGCATCCGCACAACCGATGTAGCAGACCTCTCCCGATTCGTTAGCCAATTGATAGACGCCCAACTGTGCCTGAACGGTTTTGATCACGTCCTCACGGAGCGGTAGGAATGGCTTATCGAGTCTGATGCCCATGGACTGTTATCGATGTAGTAGTTGATTCAGGCGCCCATTACACCAGAGTCGATTCAAATTTGCTCAACTGCCTGAATACAGCAGGATCCCGCACCTAGCCTTGTCCAAACCCCCATAAATCTGTATAACTGCGGCCCTTTCTTGTACGTACTCTCAAGCTTCTGGAGCCCCGTTATGGTCATGTCCTTGGACTTCGATTCCCAGGTTTTCACCAAAGACGTCATCGCCGTCGCCGATGGCCAGGAGTCCGTCGTCAAAGGGGGTCGTCATCTGTTTGACCAGGTAGAGCAGGTATTCGCAGATGTGAATCAGATTGGTGTGATTGGGTGGGGGTCTCAGGGACCCGCCCAGGCTCAGAATCTCCGTGACACGCTAGGGGACAGCACACCCGTTAAGATTGGCCTTCGGCCTGGTTCCTCGTCTGTTGCAGAGGCAGAAGCGGCGGGTTTCACCAGTGAAAACGGTACGCTTGGAGATATGATGGAAGTAGTCGCTGAGTCAGACATGGTGCTGCTGCTGATTTCCGATGCTGCCCAGACGCAATTGTATGGCGAGATCTTTGCGGCCATGAAACCAGGTTCTACACTAGGGCTCTCTCATGGTTTCCTACTCGGACATCTGGATTCCGTCAATGACACATTCCCTGACAACATCAATGTCATTGCGGTCTGTCCCAAAGGGATGGGTCCATCCGTGCGACGACTCTATGTTCAAGGGGAAGAGATCAATGGTGCGGGCATCAATTCCAGCTTCGCCGTCCATCAGGACGTAGACGGAAAGGCTACCGACTACGCGCTGGCGTGGGCCATTGCCCTAGGATCACCCTATTGCTTCCAGACAACTCTGGAATCAGAGTACAAATCGGACATCTTCGGTGAGCGAGGCATCCTGCTCGGCGCCGCCCACGGCATCGTCGAAGCTCTGTACTATCGCTATCGTGCCGACGGCATGAGCCAGGAAGACGCTTTTGTGCAGACCGCTGAAAGTGTCACCGGCCCCATTTCTAGGACTATTTCCCATGAAGGCATTCTCGCCGTGTACGAGTCACTCCAAGGAGATGATCGTGCGGCTTTTGAGAAAACCTACGTCGCCTCCTACATGCCTGCCAAAGAGATCCTGCAGGAAATTTATGACGACGTGGCCTGTGGCAACGAAATTCGTAGCGTTGTTTCTGCCTCGAATCGCTACGACGAGTTCCCAATGGGTCAGATCGACGGTACTGAAATGTGGGTTGTTGGCGAGGAAGTCCGCAAGCAGAGGGTCGAAGACGAGATCCCGCTTAACCCGGTCACTGCCGGTGTATATTGCGCGACCATGATGGCTCAGATTGATGTTCTACTTCGTGCCGGGCACCCATACTCGGAAATCGTCAATGAATCGGTGATCGAGTGTGTGGATTCATTGAATCCATACATGCACTACAACGGCATCTCCTACATGATCGACAATTGCTCCAACACGGCTCGCCTGGGTGCTCGCAAATGGGCTGCAAGATTTGACTATATCCTGAAGCAGCAGGCGTTCACGGCGATGGATAGTAACGAGCCCCTGAATTTCAAACTGATGGACGATTTCCGCAATCATCCGATCCACAACGTGTTGTCTGTAGTCGGTGAAATGCGACCCTCGGTGGACATCTCACTCGGCTAGTCAGTCGGGACGAGCATCACGATGGCATTCGGGCATATCCGTTACGAGGTTAACGCTCCGATTGCCTCCGTGATTCTGAATCGGCCAAAACAGCGAAACGCACAGAGCCGGCAGCTTTTAGAGGAAATGGATCAAGCGTTGACACTTGCGACGGACGACGACGACGTCAAGGTCATCGTGGTCTATGGCGAAGGTGATCATTTCTCGGCCGGCCATGATTTAGGTAGCGATGACGAACGCAATGACCAGGAGAGGCGCCCCTACCCTGAGGGCGTCCGGGGTCGTTTCATCCGGTCGCGTGATCTCTATGTCGACTATTCATTGCGATGGCGCGATATCCCCAAGCCAACAATCGCAGCTGTACAGGGCTACTGTATTTTCGGTGGATGGATCGTCGCCTCCAGTATGGACATGATCTTCGCCGCAAGTGACGCTATGTTCCTGGGAACGAATTTTCAGTACTTTTCTGTCCCCTGGGACCTCCATCCGCGCAAGGCCAAGGAACTGCTATTCGAATCTCGGTTCATCGACGCCCGGGAAGCCGAGCGGCTGGAACTTGTCAATCGTGTCTATGGTCCGTCCGATCTGCTGCGCGAAACCATGGTCTATGCATCCAGAATCGCCGAGAATGACAGTTTTCAGCTTCGCATGATCAAGATGGCGATCAATCAACAACAAGATGTTCAGGGTTACAAAACACATATTGATTCAGCCCACGCCTATCATTTGCTGAGTACCATGGGAGAATCAGACCCTGGTTTTGCACTCAAGCAACCCGAGGGTAGGCGCCGACCGATGGTCGAGAAAGCGCTAGCCAACTATCGACGATTTCATAGCACCGACCTAACCGGCAAGAACTACAAAGGCGGTTCAGCATGAGCAAGAGTGAGGCCACTCAATTCCACACAATCGAAGGTGAGTTCCGAATGCAGCACGGCTCACTGCATTCTCCCACCATCGCGTTTGAGACGTGGGGGACGCTGAACTTCCATAAAGACAACGCTGTACTGCTGTTCACCGGCTTGTCCCCTTCTGCCCACGCGGCATCATCAGAGGCAGATCGAACACCTGGCTGGTGGGAACCCATGATTGGAGAGGATAAACCTGTCGACATCTCCACGTACTTCGTCATTTGCATCAATTCCCTCGGAAGTTGCTTTGGATCTACCGGACCATCGAGTGTCGATCCAGAAACAGGTGAGCCCTATCGTCTGTCTTTTCCTGTACTAACCATCGAAGACATTGCCCGCGCAGGTCACGCCGTGATTGAGTCACTGGGAATCAAAAAACTGCATACTGTCATGGGTGCGTCTATGGGTGGGATGACCGCCGTTGCCTACAGTGTCCTGTTTCCAGATGCGGTGGATTCACTCGTGTCGATCTCGTCGTCAGCGCGACCGGTCACATACTCCATTGCGCTGCGCTCGCTGCAACGGGAAATGATCCGTTCAGATCCCGCCTGGAATAGCGGGGATTACTCTGGGGATGGCCCTGCCATAGGGATGCGGTTAGCGCGCAAACTCGGCATGTTGACCTACCGCGGCTCAGCAGAACTCGCACAGAGATTTGGTCTTGAGAGAGTTGCCGATGCTCGCGAGAAAAACGACCCCTTTGGTATCGACTTCGAAGTCGAATCCTACCTTGAATCGCACGCAAGGAAGTTTGTCGGTGCTTTCGACGCCAACTGTTACCTCTATCTTTCAAGAGCCATGGATCTCTTCGATATCGCAGACCATGGCGGTTCATTCAAAAACGGGCTCGCCCGCGTCGGCGCTAAAAGGGCACTGGTCATCGGTGTCGAAACCGATATGTTGTTTCCTATCACACAACAACGCGAACTGGCAGAGGGACTCGATGACAGCGAACGGGACGTCGATTTCAAGGCGCTCTCTTCAGTCCAGGGTCATGATGCCTTTCTCGTCGACATGGACAGGTTTCGTCCATTATTGTGCGACTTCTTTAACTGCTCGATGAATCAGCCCGGACAATTGAAGTCTGCATCCTGATTTCGAATCCATTTCCGAAGAGGACCACCCATGCGAAAAATTGAATCTGTCGAAATCACTGGTAAATCCGGTACTGCCTATAACTTCAATATCTATCCATATCCGATGACATTCAACGACTTCATCGGTGGCGTCTACATCATCGCGAAGGTTGAGGAGGGGCATACTGATGTATTTCACATGGCTGAGACCGATAACATCGACCCGCTCCTTAAAGGTTCCGAATGGAAGGAAAAGCTCAATAATGAAGGTGCCAATCGCATTGCGTTGCATCGCAACGCTAACAAGGACGTAAGACTTAAGGTCCTCGATGATGTCGAAGAGTTAACAATATCCATGAGCTAAAGCTAATATGAAGTTACTTACCTCATAATTGATATAGGCTAATTGGTTTTAGCCTTTGTCACCTTTTATCTAAGACCGACTATGACAGATCATATTGTTGAAATTCGCGACTATACGATCGAGGCGGAGTGGTTCGACGCCTATCGCTACTGGGCGCAGACGTTCGCAGCACCGTGGCTCCGCAAAAATCTCGATGTAATCGATTTCTGGGTGAGCGCTAATATCGACGCCGAAGTCTCAGGCTCAAATCCTCATGTCTCTGAAAACGGGCAGCCCAACGTATGTTGGATCATTCGATGGCCCAACAAGACTGCTAGAGACCAACAGTTCAATAAAGTCATGAGTTCGGAGGGTTGGCGAGATATTTGGGCCCAGCACCCCAATACTACGGCCTACCTGCAAATGAATGTGCGGTTCTTTAAACCTGCGTGAGCGGCAACCTACCTGATCACCAGCCTGTGTAGGTATCTAAACACATGGGATGGATTACTAAGTTACATCCCTTTCTGGCCTTCCGAGAGAATATCCGCCCTTGGACACGTTATTACCGCAGGACCCTCGAAGAGGATCTAGCCTGGACCAGGCTCGTCATCGTCAACGCACGAGATGCTGCGGATTAATGTTTAATAGGTGATGTCGGTTTCAAACTCGAATCCACCTTCCGCCATTGTAAGGCGATGACGTAAACCCTCCGCATCCGCATCGGTTGCTTCGTAACCGGCATCCCCATCCCACATGGCGACACGGACCCCGTCGGCACGTTTACCAATGTGGGTCACGTAGACCCGGTGAGGGTTGTCAGCAAATACTTTCAATACATCCGAGACCTTCTCGTATTGCATCACATGATAGAGCGTTACCCAAGTTGGAGGTGCCAAATCAATTTCGCCCTTACTATGTCGTTCTAGCGCCGAAGACGGTGCGATCCATTCGTGCGCAGCAATTTCCTGGCCGTCCACGTTCACGTCGTGATCGCCCTCTACACTCGTCGCAAAAAACCAAGTCGCATACCGCTTCGGGACTGATGCGGGTGGTGTCCAGTGCGCAAACCAAACAAATTGGTCTGGTGCGATGGATAAGCTCGCTTCTTCCATGGTCTCTCGTGCCGCGGCCGTGCGTGCTGCCTGATCAACATCATCAGGATCGTCACCATAGTCCTCAGGGTCGATACGTCCTCCAGGGAAAACCCACATACCGCCAAAGTGTACCTTGGACGTCCTATGCAACATGAGTGTCTGGATACCATCATCCGTATCTTTTAGGAGAATGACCGTTGCAGCTGGAATGGCGGGGCTTGCATCTTCAGGCTTCTTGTCGAGGTCACCGTAGATATCATTACGATGTTGTTTGTCGTCAGTCACAAAAAGACTCCTATCGTTGCGCAAGCACCGAGCTGGATTGAGCACGGTGAAATCAAAAATTTGGTTGACCTCAAAAAAACAAATCCGGGCAAGCCCGGATTTTTTTCAGTTGCTAAATCGCATCAGTATCCCTGAATTTCGCCGTATCGATTGCGGTGAAACGCACTGTTTCCAAACGTGTGTTCGCAGACACGCGCCCGCTTGATAAAGAACCCGATCTCGTATTCATCGGTCATGCCAATACCACCGTGCATCTGGATGCCTTCACTGCTGACCAGATTATAGGTGTCATTCAGGCGTGCCTTGGTCAGACTAGCCATCTCAGCCAGCTGGTCTGAGTCGTCGTCCAGGGCAGAAAGCGCTTCAAGTACAACTGACTTAGACAATTCAATTTCACAGAACATTTGAGCTGCACGATGCTTCAGCGCCTGAAAGGAACCAATCGGCACACCAAACTGCTCCCGAGTCTTGAGGTACTCGACCGTACGTTCAAAACACTCTTCGATACTCCCCAGCATTTCGGCAGCAATCAGAATACGACCCGCATCCAAGGTATAGTCGAGGACATCAGCACCTTTTCCTTCTTCACCCAGCAACTGTCCTTCAGCATCTGAGAATTCAATATTCGCCGCATTGCGGCTATCCGCCATGATCGTCCTAGTGACTTCCACACCTGCAGCATCACTATCAACGAGAACCAGTGTAATGCCGTCACGATCACCAGCGTTGCCGGATGTCCGGGTCACCACAATCAGTTTGTTCGCCACATGGCCATCGAGTACAAACTTCTTGCTGCCGGTCACTTTGTAGGACCCACCCGACTTTTCAGCCGTAGTATTGACACCATAGGGCTGGTGGTGGGGGCTCTCCTCAAGTGCGAACCCCAGCAGAAGTTCACCCCCTGCGACAGCAGGCAGGAGCTCAGATTTCTGATCATCGGAACCGCCACGGATAATTGCTGTGGCTCCAACACAGGCTGTGGCATACAAGGGGGAAGCCGCCAGTGTTCGGCCACATTCCTGCATCACAACACCCATCCCCATGAACCCGAATCCAAGTCCACCGAAGTCTTCTGGAATCGTGATACCCGCCCAACCCAGTTCGACCATCTGACGCCAGGTATCAGTGTCAAAACCACTATCGTCCTTTTCATCCCGCAACCGTCGAAGCTGAGTGATCGGGGTGTTATTGGTGCAGAAATCCTTAGCTGCATCCTTGAGCATATTCTGCTCTTCGTTGAGTACCAATGGCATGGTCTTGTGTCTCTCCGGTCACGGTTGTTTTGCCGGCGTACAGTATCAAACTTCCAGGGGGAAAAGAAAGCTGTCCATCGCCCGCCATCCTGAGGCTCACCTATCCTCGCAAACAATTCAAACACACCGCAATCGATCATCAACTTCGCGTACACTGCACAGGCCCAAAAGGACAGTCGGGAGGCACGTATATGCGCTACATCATTTACGGCGCAGGTGGCATTGGCGGCACAATCGGTGCGGCTTTGAGAATGCACGGTCTTGATGTGACCTTGATCGCTCGTAGTGAGCACCTATTCAGCCTTCAACGAGATGGACTTACCTACAAGACGCCGAATGAAACCCAAATCCTGAAAATACCTGCGATCGGACACCCAAGTGAGTTCGAGTGGAAAGCAGGAGATGTGGTTATGATGACCATGAAATCTCAGCATATGTTCCAGGCGCTCAACGATCTCGCGGCGTCCGCACCCTCCTCGACAGCGGTCGTGTGTTGTCAGAACGGGGTGGGCAATGAATACACGGCGAGCCGCTTTTTTCAGCATGTCTATGGAATGGTCGTGATGCTCCCGGCGACTCATCTCGTCCCAGGAGTTGTCCTGCACCACGCAGAAGAAGGTCCTGGAGGATTCCTGGATGCTTGCTGCTACCCAACCGGCATCGATGACACTATCAAGACTGTCTGCGCTGACCTCACGCATTCTGGCTTCAGTGCCATCGCTGACCCGTACGCGATGCGGTGGAAATACGCCAAAATGCTTCAGAACTTGGGGAATGCCGTGCAGGTGGTCTGTCGGGCCGAAGATGATAGCAGCGCGCTCATCAGACAGCTCCGAGATGAAGCACTCGCGTGCTACGACGCAGCAGGCGTAGACTGTGCAAGTGCAGAAGATATGAAGCAGCGTTTCAGCGGTATGAGAACCTCGCCCATTGACGGCGCGAGAGGTGGCGGCTCTTCCTGGCAAAGCGTGGAACGTGGGACCGGGGACGTCGAAGCTGACTACCTAAACGGTGAAATCTGCTTGCTGGGTCACCTGCATGGCATTGAGACACCAGCCAACGAGGTGCTGCGTCAGCTGGCCAATACCATCGCGCACACGCGGCAATCGCCAGGTCAGTATTCAGTGAAGGAAGTGATCGTTCGGATTGCGGAAGTCAGTGCACACTGAGGCGATCTATTGAACGAGGAGGCTACGTGTACCCTCACCCACCAGCTGGAGATAGTTATTCGCCATCCACGGTCCTACCGCCTCGTCTTCATGTTTTAAGAATACAAACGAATCCCGCCAGCTTGCCGCCTTTTGTACCTAGTCTTCCAGATCGATTGTTCGTACAGTATTTAGCGTAACCCTTAGCGATGCCTTGACCACAAACCTTAAATCATCCTTGACGGAGGCCACACGCCGTTACAACTCGTTGGCACGTGGCATAGGGTAGAAGGTATTGTTGATCTCCACCGCATTCAGGTTCTTCGCATAGAACGCGAGCATCGCATCATTCTTGATCTTCTCAGGGAAGAAAAAACCTTCTATTCCCTGTAGCTGAATCCGCTGGTGCTGCCATGAATAGTAACTGGCTTTTGCTCCCAGGTTTATCCAGGCCTGTTAGGTGAGTGTTCCGTTTACCATATCGACCGCAGCATCCAGCGCCCGCACCAGACCGTTCTCATTCGCTTTATTCAGACCCGCAATATCAAACGCCGTTCCGTGATCGACAGACGTCCGAACAAAGGGGATACCCATCGTTGCAGTGATGGAATCCTCAAAGTTGTGAACCTTAACCGCAATATGCCCTTGATCGTGATACAGCGCCAGCACCGCATCAAACTCACCCGCTGTCGCCCGGTAGAAGATGCTATCAGCTGGATACGGACCCACAACATCCAACCCTTCTTCCTGCAGCTGCGCGATAGCCGGTGCAATCTCCTCGATCTCTTCTCGACCCAGCATGCCTTCCTCGCCGCCGTGGGGATTCAAAGCTGCAACAGCAACCTTCGGCGACTGATTTTGCGCGCCACACCACCCTTCAAGTGACGAGACGGTCAATCTCAGCTTATCCATCAGGACCGGCTGCTGTACATAGGCCACAGCTTCTGCAAGCGACTTGTGAGTGGAAAGATGTGCAACCTTGAGACCTTCTGTTATCAACATGGTGGCGGTCAGCGACGATCCCGTTTTACGCGCGAGGATCTCCTGGTGACCAATATCACCAATGAAACCCGCCGCATGTACCGCGGCTTTATTGATTGGACAGGTGACGACACCTTGAATATCTCTAGACAACGCGAGATCAACAGCCGTTTCAAAAAAACCAACGGCCGCTCGCCCTGCCTCTGCTGATACCGTACCTGTCGTCACCATGTCATGGTCCACATCAATCGGTTCCAGGATTGGGATGCCGTCACAATCAGCGACCTCTGCGACACTCGCAATCGGAGCGAACTTCACATTACAGCCCGTTTCATTCATAGCCTTCGAAAGGCTGGGCACATCACCCACCACGATGATTCGTGCACGATTTATCGTCCGGGACGACAGTACTTTGACCACAATTTCAGGGCCGACGCCTGCTGGATCGCCCATCGTGATGGCAAGGGTCGGTTTCATGCTGACTCCAGTGTGTTGTCCGAATTACGTTAGGTAATGGCGGCGGCCGTCTCCAGATGCAACGCCACCAGAGATGGATCCTGCATGGGGATAAAGTGCGACATCTCCGGCAAAAATACATCTGTACCGCGACGGAACTGCATAGCGAGTTCTGGCCATGTTGGAGATGTTGAAAAATCCATACCCCCTTCCGGATTTCTGGGTTTCGCCCGCAGGACGGTAACCGGGACATCCACTGCCTGAATACAGGCCATGATGTCCGTACGATCAGTTTCCGTATAGATGGTAGCTTCGACCAGTGGCGGACAGGCAAGCTGGTAGGCGCCTCCAGCCTTGATCAATCCATACTCGCAATAGTCCATCAGTGCTGGTTCAGTAAAGAACCGGTATCCACCGCGGCCTCGGAGGTTATCGGCAAAGGCCTTCGGCGAAGCAAATGACGAACGGCGTCGAGCCACGGGATGTTCTGATGGATCAGAGGGCATAGATCGCGTCGCGGTATCATAGATGTCAGGTGCCTTGATGACCGGATCAATAAGCAAAAGAGAAGAGAACGCCCCCGGGGACGCAGCAGTGGCCTGAACCAGCGAGTGTCCGCCCATCGAATGACCCGCACCTACCGCGTTGGCCAGTCCCCAGAGATCAACCAGCTGCGTCAGGTCCGCTCCCATCTGAGCCCAGTTGATTAAACCCCTGTTGGTTGTATGACCATGCCCTCTCATGTCCGGCGCGATCACATGCTGTTCTGCGGGAAGACACTCAACGACCTGACGCCAACACAAACCATGAAATCCAGTTGCATGCACGAGCAGCATGGAAGGTCTGTTCGCGTCTGGTTCTCCCCATTCGTACCAACAAAACTGATCTCCGGACAGACTGCTCTGATGGGTCCGCCAGGTGCGTTCTGACGACAGCTGAGCCTTCATCCCGTCAAACTCCTATAAACCTTGGACAACTCATCCGGTAGTTGATCGATGTTATGGATCACCATGTATTGCTGGTCAGGACACATCTCCCTCAAATAGTCGTGGCCACTCTGGTCTACTGTAATGCAGAACGGCTGGACGCCCTTTTGTCTAGCCTCACCCAGGGCCACCGTTGTATCACGAATACCATACTGGCGTGAATTGCGATCCTTGCCGTAGTCGAAGTCCTGTGGATATCCGTCACTCAGAATAATCAGCGCCTTGATGCGAGATTCTGTCGCGACGAGTCGTTTTGCAGCATGTCGGATCGCAGGTCCCATACGAGTACTTCGACACGGCCGGATACCGCCTAGGCGACCTCGTGCCTTGAGGTCGTATGGCTCGTCGAAATCCTTGCACAGGTAATACTCAACGCGATCGCGCCCGTAACCCGAAAAACCGGCAATTGCATAGTTGTCGCCCAGCTGCTCCAGTGCATCCGCCATCAACATGACGGACTGTTTCTCGACATCAATAATTCGCCGTCCCTTTTCCTGTTCAGCGTGCATCGCGAGCAGGTCGCCGAAATGATCTTCGTCATCATCCAACCCGGGTGGATCCGGTTCGGGATCATTCGGATCCGTCATACGGTCGTCCGTCGACGCGCTCATGTCGAGCAGGAACAACGCTGAGACATCCCGTCCCTTACGCTGTCTCTGGACGTAGATGCGGTCAGAGGGCGATGCACCCATACGTCGATCAACCATGGCATCAACCACGTTCACCATATCCAACTCTTCGCCATCCGGCATCCCGTAAATCTTCACCAGCATTTCTGGACGCAACATGGATAACTGACGGCGTACACGGGTCCCCACGTCTCTGAGTTCGCGTCGCGCGTTCTCTATATATTCAGGATCTTCATCCATGCGCCTGATCTCAAACAACGTGCACCAGTGCTTACGGTAATCCAACATCAGATGATCCCACTCGTCATAGAGGTACGTAATGTCATCAGGGGGGCGGTCGATCAGCTGAGACAGCAAGGGCTCCACTTTTTCGATCAGAGTCTCATCAAGTTCCTCGGCAGACTCAATGCCGGATGCCGCCATGTCTTCAAGCATCACTGCCAAGCCACCCTGGAGGTCACCGGCTTCAATACTCTCAATCTTCAGATTCTCGAGATCTGGCATACCTGCAATCGAAAATCCCTCGTCTTCCCCTACCGGCAAAGAATCCATCAGTCCGGCCAGTTTGAGATTGCTGCGCACAATGTCAGGGCTAAGCTCACCGCGGAACTCGAGTACGGCAGGGGGTAGGAATGTGTCGTTCGCCGTAATGTGCTCATTACTTGATAGCGATTGACCCTTCTTATGGTCTGCAATGAGGGGGTAGCAGGCCGCCAGTGCAGTCAACGAATCATCAACATTGGCGCCAGCATCCCTGAGGGGTGCAATCGCTGTGTTCAGCTGCACAAAGAGCTCGCTGTCTCCAATCGGATCCGCATCGAGGGACAATCCCATCAGGTACCCGAGCGGTGTCCTGTCGATTTCCGTCCTCCATAAATCTTTGAGTATCACTGACTTCACGATACCGAGGTCCTGTGCCGCACCGCGGTACCGGCGCTCCAGTGACCAATCAACACGCGCATCTTCAAGAATCTGGAAGATAGCCCGGGCTACTCTGGGCTGACTGTATCGATTGAAGTGTGCGGTAAATGCCGTAAAAGCGCCGGTGTGCTTCAGAGACTTCGGTTCGAATGTACCGAATTCAAAGTACCCGAGCTGGTGCAGCAACGCCATCTTGTAAATACGGAAGTTGTCTTCTCTCTTTTCAAAACTCGACTGAATCTCCGGCAGCAGCACAGACAACCCATCCGTTTGCGGCATCGCCCTGAAGTGGGCATCGTCAGACGTCGCAATGCACGCGCCTACACGCAATCTTCGACCTGAAATGGCCTCAGACAAATACTGTAAGGGCTGCTGGATGTCTGTGAGATCCACCTGGCCCAACAATCTCGTCAGAGTTTGTGAGGACGATCGAGATTCGACCGCCAGCCATGCCTCAGCCGCCGGCTTATTGACGGGCAGGAATCGATCTAGGCCAGCGACCCAGCTGAGTAACACACCCATGCGGTCCATCGGTAATTTGGGGACGCCTTCGAGTAATTGAGGCAGAAACTGCACCGAGGGTAGCGCTTCGATTAGCTGTATCAGATTCGCGCGCTCCAATGGACGTAACAATCTCAACGCCGAAATCAGGTTCTCGAATGTTTCCTCAAACGCTTGTCTGCTGGCGAGCGATACAATAAGTCCTTTCAGTTCCGCGTGGAGCGATGAAGACACCAGGCCCAACGCCAATGGTGTCTGAGACATGGCCACGGGAATGCCATGAGGCGACAGGACGCCGATCTCCCTGATAAAACCCCAGTCGATCTGGCCACTGATTTCCCGATTATCCAGGAACGGTGACAATAGTTGGCGATGAGGCACCAGGGTTTCAACCACGGCGCACCAGTCTTCAAAGGAATCTTCATCCTGCCCTCGCAACCATGCATTGTTGATGGCTGATTCCAGCATGTTGTGTCGGCTCGGATGGGATTCCAACAGCATCTTGATCAAAGCATGTGCGCGCGCGACCTGTTTCTCCAGTTCCGCCCTCATCCACGCCTCAATAAGCGACAGATAGGCTACCGATGTCTTGAAAGACCGATCTGCCAGTTGGCAAGACAGATCAAGCGAACTTTGTAGTTGTTCATACCCGAGTCGTTCATGGAGGGTCCGGGCAACGCGCAGTGCGATCACCGTCGCTTCCCAGCTGTGCCAACCCGCACCCGTGAGCGCGATCAGGGCGTTCTGAAAAGATGCCCATTCGTGATCTGTGACGACAGGCTTCAATGTTTTCTCCAACACCTGAAAAGGTGCCACCAGGTCGTCGTTGAACTCCCCGAGCCGCTCTGCGGTCGTCAGCATCGATTGATCATCCATCATTTAGTCAAACGTAGCGTCTGCAAATCAGCTACCGGTCAACAGGGAAAATGGTCGACACAAGCTCGCCAATCGCCTGTTGAACATCGACTTCATCAGAGACCGCTCTACAAATCGCGACCTCGCAAGCTCTGATCGGCGTAACGCCACTAGCCATCAGTTGTCCTGCATAGATCAGCAGGCGTGTACTCACCCCCTCGTCAAACCCATGTTGTTTGAGGTTCCGTACCCGAGCACCCAACATTGCCAGGTCTGCAGCATTCTGCTGCATAGTTCCACTCTCATGTGCGATGATCTCGGCTTCTGTCTGCTCGTCAGGGTAGTCGAAGTCGATTGCAATAAATCGTTGTCTTGTGCTCGTTTTCAGATCCTTCAGCACATTCTGATAGCCAGGGTTGTAGGAGATAACAAGCAGGAAATCGGGATGGGCATCCAAGATGACTCCCTGCTTCTCCACGGGCAGAATTCGGCGATGGTCCGTCAGTGCGTGGATCAATACCGTTGAGTCTTTGCGTGCCTCTACAATCTCGTCCAGATAGCAAATCGCTCCTTCCTTGACCGATTGTGTCAACGGGCCATCCTGCCAAACGGTTTCATCACCCTTAATGAGAAATCGTCCCACCAGATCCGTGGCGGACAGGTCTTCATGGCATGCGACGGTCAGGAGTGGATTTGGAAGACTGCGCCGGTGCTCTGTGGCACTATCACTTCGAAAAAGTCGGTATGCCATATACTCGACAAAACGGGTTTTGCCACAGCCTGTTGGCCCCTTCAGGAGGACCGGTAACCGGCTCGCCCATGCGGCCATAAAAATCTCAACCTCGTCGCCCACCGCCCGATAGTAGGGCTCATCATCGAGTGCGTAACCCGTGGGTTGCTCGCTCATCCTGTATTCTTCCTTGTCCTAAAGAGCATCAAGAGCAGTTGGATATCGACTGTTAGCTTCATGTTCTTGGCTAACCATACCGAACCAGAAAATCTGTGACCTCATCTTTCAATGTGGTGCGACTACTGCCAAAAAAGTGATCTGCACCCGCAATTATCAACAGCGTAACATTGGCGAGGGGTTCAAGGCGCGCCTCAAGATCCGAAAGCGGTACGAGGGTATCCTGTTCACCGGCGACGATCAGGATAGGCGCAGTACCAAGATCATCAGCCAACATAGCGACAGGTGGAGCAATCAGGACCTTGGCCACAGGATCCGGACAACGACTGGCGACACCCGCGCCAAAGGAATAACCTGCGACACAAACCGAATCTATCCGCTCACCCATCCACGCTTTCACGGCCATCAAATCCTCGAGCTCTCCATTCCCCTGGTCATGGTCTCCTTCGCTACCGCCCACGCCTCTGAAATTGAACCGAACACTCGCTAATCCAACCCGATGTGCCCCACTACAGACGTCATCCAAGACGCTATCAAACATATTACCGCCATAGAGAGGATGGGGATGACAAACGACAATTCCACGTCGCGATTCTGCTTCGCCACCTTCCATGAGCTCAATGACACCATCGGGCCCTGCGATCGTCTGGGGTGTACTCATTTTACTAAAAGACTCCTTTTGGTCCTTTGTTTAGATTGACTTGAAGCTGTGAGGACTTGTCCAAGCAGATCAGGCTACAATCAGCGAGAAGGATGATAACCGGGTGCGGTCGACTCTTATAGACAGGCGTGTGGAAACCGCCGCAGCATCTGAGCAAACGCTTTAATTGGTGCCTCTCTGGAGAACACGGTCACACGCACGGCATCCCCATATTTTGAACGTGGAATCTGAGTAACATGCGCTTTCTGCTAATGTTGTTCATCATCATCCCCATCATCGAAATGGTTGTCCTTATCGAAGTGGGATCGATCATCGGAAGCCTGGGAACTATCGGGCTTGTCGTAGTGACTGCCGTGATTGGGCTATGGCTCTTCCGGCTCGAGGGCCTCGCCACATTTCAGCGTGTGCAGAATCGCCTGGCTCAGGGCGAACTTCCAGAAACAGAGCTGCTTGAAGGCATTATGTTGCTAGTAGGCGGCACCCTGTTGCTCACTCCCGGGTTCGTGACAGATACCATAGGCTTCATCTGCCTGATCCCGGTTCTGCGTCGCCCACTCGCGCAATGGATACTTCGTCGTGGCTTCGCACGGATGATACATCGCGGGGGTGGACAACCGACGGCTTTCGAGCAGCAAGCACCGAGCAGCCCTCAGAACGGGGGACGTACGATTGACGGTGAGTACACGGAACATAGAGAGACGGAAAAAGGAAACAAAAACTTTGACCAACCTAAGAATTGATCTTTGTTGGATCGATAGGGAAAGGAAGAAAAAGGACTCAACATGAGCGAATTCGAGGATAAGGTTGTCATCATCACTGGCGCGGGAGGTGGTATCGGTAAGGCACATGCGCTGGAATATGGTCGACGTGGTGCGAAGGTTGTGGTGAACGATCTTGGCGGCTCGGTCGATGGTGCTGGTGAGGGCGACGCCGCGGACCGTGTCGTGGAAGCAATCAGGACGGCCGGCGGGACAGCAATTGCCAACAAGGCCTCTGTGTCAGACCGCGATGGTGCAAAATCCATCGTCAAAGACGCTGTTCGTGAATTTGGCACGGTCGATATTCTTGTCAATAACGCCGGGATCCTGAGGGACAAATCGTTCCGCAAAATGACCCTGGATGAGTGGGACCTGGTCGTAGCGGTTCATTTAAACGGTAGCGCGTACGTTACACATGCCGCATGGCAGATAATGTATAAAAAAAACTACGGAAGAATTGTGCTGACCTCGTCAGGTTCAGGAATCTGGGGGAATTTTGGGCAGGCCAACTACGGCGCCGCTAAAATGGGCATGATAGGAATGATGAACGTCCTCGCACTTGAAGGAGCCTCCCACAATATCCGGGTGAATTGCCTCGCCCCCGGTGCAGCCACCAGGATGACCGCAACTATCCCAGGGCGCGAATTTGATCCCAAAAATCCGCCAGCCCAAAGTGCACCTTCATTGGTCACACCCGCGGTGTTGTACATGACATCGGAAGACGCACCGAGTGGTGCCTGCATCCAGGCTGCAGGCGGGCGCTATTCCAGTGCTGCAATGTATAGCAATGAGGGTATGACGCTTGGACCCGACGCGGACTTCGAATCGTTCCTGGACAACTTGACGCCAATCACCGATATGACTGCCGCCACACAAGGCAGACAGGCCCGGTAACCACGTTTCGATCCCGACGCGTTATGACAACACTGAGTGTGATCTATGAACTGCCCTGACGGGCAGTACAAAGGCTGCGCCAGGGATCTCCAGCTCGAACTGCACCTCACCGATCAAACCGGTTGCCGGATCTCGACGCAGACCACACACGTTACCCGTGTCACGGTGGGCTGCGATAATACTGTCTTCTGTGCAGTCAAAATGTCGAGGATGACGACCGCCACTCCTCGCGAACTGGACTGGTGACAGCGACGTACCAGAGACAGGCAGAACAACGATCGAATCATGACCGCGATTGCTTCCATACAAGTATCGGCGATCTCTTGAGAAACAGATATGAGCGGTATAGTTCGCATCTTCGTAGTCTATGGGTATGGTCGAGCAGGACTGGCGTTCGATCAATACGGCATGCTGATCAGAAGTCAATCGGGTGATGGTCGAGTTGAGCTCATTGATGAGGTACATGTCTTCATTATTTGAATCGAAACAGAAATGTCGGGGACCTGCACCCGTGCTAACACGCATACTACGACGTCGGTTGGCATCTACTTTCCCCGAGTTCGTTATCGGGTAACGAGCAATCTGGTCTGTTCCCAGGTCCGCCACATATAGAAACTTTCCATCAGGGGACAAACCACTGCTGTGAGCATGTGGTCGCATCTGTCGGACAGGGTCAACACTGTGTCCCCAATGCTGTACATAACTGATCATGCCGTCGAAATGTCCCTCCCCATTCAAAGCGATCGACGTGAAATCGCCGCTTGAGTAGTTGGTGACGACCAGGTAGCGCGCACCGGGCGCAACCATGAGGTGACAGGGATCGTCTCCGAGGGATGGCGTCGTCGAAATGAGTGCCATCGATCCATCCACGTTCAACCGGTAACAGGCGACAGCGCCACCTAGATTTCCGGCACGTTCAACCACCGCATAAATGACTCGCAGAGTCGGGTGTTGCGCCAGAAACGAAGGATTAATGGCAGACTCGATCGCCGCTATCTGGACACGATCACCTTCGACGACACAGGTATAGATGCCCTGCGCACACTCACCGGCTTCATTTGGAATCGCCTGGGAACCTTCCGTATAGGTGCCGATCAAAAGCAACATCAATGACCTCGACGTATCGATGACAAAATCATTGTAAGAGATTCGCAATGCCGAACTAAACACGGGGCAGGCATACCTCGGTTTGCTATAAAAAAGTGATCTGCGAGTGACCCAGCAGCATCTTCCATCGACAAAAGTGTCCTCGTTGAAGCACAAATGAAATATCTGACTATCATCTCATCGTTGATTTGCTTGTTTGTTGGTTTCCCGACTGCCTGGTGGCTGATCGATGCATCGAGTAACGGATCCATCTCAAAATCGAACACTCCGGCACTGGGGCGACGGGCTATCCTGACTTCAACAGTTCAGTAGTTCAAACGGAACTCTCAAAGAGGAATACTCAGTGTAATTACGGTAATGTATTAATCGAATCGGGCCTCGACGCAAATAGCGATGGCTCTCGTTCAGAATCGGAAGTGGATGAGACTAGCGTTTTTTGTGGCACAGCATCCGGACCTGTTTGCGATCTAGGCTCTTTTCAACACTTAGATTTCGAAGCTTGGCGCAGAGAGGACGGATACTGGATCGGTGAGTACACGTTTTGGGGCGGATAGCGATCCATTCGAATCCACCCCCTGGCCTCACCTGTGTGATCACTATAAAAGCTTTTTGCGCATCCAACTCGACGGTGGCGACATGGGAAAAGACGCGTAATCCTCCACCCCCTAAAAGATGCAGCCGACTGCAGTGGTTCAATTTCAGGGCCGTCTATTCGAAGAAGGTCAACTTTTACATAACCGACTAACTTCATTGGCAAGTAATGTCACTCGGATTAGAACCGCTCAAGGTTTGAAGAACGGGGCACCTAGCTGCCCAAGTTTCTGGATAGAACGTCGTGTTTTGAGCGATGAGTTCTACTCAGAGCTTGCAGGAGCAGCGCTCGGGTATAATATTCTCGAAGAAGATCAGTGCCGCTACGATGAAGGAAATCAATCCTTGGGAATTACTTACGAACAGCATTTTGGCAAGGATACGAGTACACCCCGATTTGAGGAACCGCACGTTTGTCGAAAATTTACGACTTGGCCGAACGCGTTTACGCGGATACGCTAACGAGTAATTAGTTTGCACATAGCTGACTTGGATTGTCTTGAAGTTAGAGAAAGACAATGTTTCGAAAAATCGTTTCAATGTTTTAACAATAATGTTGATAGAAATACCAGTAGAGACATAAACCATGCATATTAGATTTCTCATTATTACTCTATTTATCATCGTTTCTTCCTCTGCTTTTGCAACTCATCTTGAAACATCTTCGGTTGAGAGCTTCGTAAAGGATTTCTTTGAAAACTTTAATAATATGACCTTAGAAACTAATCCAGAGCAAAGCTTTACGTTTCCGGTCGTCTTCATTAATGACGGAAAAGTGAGAGTACTGGAAAATGCTTCTGAAAAAGTCTTCGACTATACCGCCATTAAAGCCACTGGCTGGGCGTATTCAAACATCATCAACACAACTGTTCTTGATGAAGGCGAAAACTCTGCCGTTGTGCTTGTAGATTTCAGTCGACGTTCAGCAGATGACTCCATCATCAGTACCACAAAGGTTTTTTATACTTTGAGCATGACTGACCAAGGTTGGAAGATTGCGGGTGTGTCGATTCCCGGAGGGATTATTCTGGTGGAGTAATACTGAAACCCTCATGGATAGAGTATCACCTCGAAATTTTCTGGCTCGATGATTCTCATAGGGACGCCGAGAATCACGTAGTGTTAGTAACGTAGTTAACATATGGGACCAAAGAAGTAAGGCCCACTAAACAGGTTATTCTGTCGTTTTCATTATTTTGGACCTTATTCCAATCGAGGTCTTTGAAGACATACTTAATTCGATTCTTCTTTCTTTATCACTTTACCGAAATTTCGGACGTGAAATAGTGAGGTACGCGTGAGACCCCACCCTACTAGACTGGACCTAAAGCAACACTGGTCTGTTAATTTTCGCGACACCGCTGCGCGGATCGCAGACCTTGATGTCGTTACCCGCTAGTAGATAGAAAGACACAGTGGTACTGGCTACCTACATAACTTTGCAGTAGATCTATGCAACGATCAATTCGACCTGTGACACTTGAACAAGACCTATGCGCCCTAGTCTAGCGATCACCGTGCTACTGACACTCCTCTGCGGAGGGACAACGAGCTACGCCGAATGTCTCAGGGGCAACTGCAAGAATGGGAACGGTGCTTTTAAATACGATTACGATATATACGAAGGCGACTTCAAAGAGTGGACTCGTCATGGGCGCGGCACCCTCACTTTTGCAGATGGTGGAAGTTATTCGGGCGAGTGGAAGCAGGGTCGTCCAGACGGTGCTGGTACCAAGATGTATGCTAACGGAGATATTTATGTTGGCAATTTCAAATATGGGAAACGCAATGGCCACGGTGTTTTCGAGTGGATGGATGGGACGAAATATATTGGATCCTGGAAGGAGGGCCAAAGACACGGAACCGGCACCATAACGTTTGGTTCTGGCACTAGTTGGGCCGGTGACAAATATGTTGGAGAATTTAGAGAGGGTGAACATCACGGAGAAGGCGAATACTTTTGGGCTGACGGTGCTAAATACCAGGGTCAGTGGGCGAGCGGTAGGCGCCAAGGCAAGGGTGTCTTATTAAAACCCGACGGGAGTATGTACGAGGGTGATTGGCAAGATAATAAACCTCATGGTTTAGGCACCGAAATACGCGCTGATGGAGAAACAAAAAGTGGCT
>MDTB01155894.1_pt1 | contig 30661 bp, 23 predicted proteins | sample 811161 | NCBI WGS metagenome assembly MDTB01 (sample SAMN05326650, study PRJNA326480) | marine metagenome | isolation source: seawater | place: Mediterranean Sea | collected 2009 | reverse complement strand
GATTGTTAGTTTCTTGATTTTCAGACTTTTGGCGATCCGGTGCGGATAGGACTTATTGCTAGAGCTGAATGTTGCGTGGCCATATAAAACGGGGGATATGGCAGATGGAGAGGGAGATATACGAACACGCCGGTTCGGATCAGGTACTGGCTGCTGGGAAGAATAGGCATGCTTCGCTGGCAGATGATCCCTATGCGTTAAACTTTGGCGAGGTACTAGCACCGCCGACACGACTACGCGATCGATTTCGGCATCTTGGTCCGGGTCTTATTGTCACGGGATCGGTAATCGGTTCTGGCGAATTGGTATTAACCACTAGTTTGGGCGCTGCTGCTGGTTGGTCATTGTTGTGGTGGATGATTTTATCTTGTTGGTGTAAATCCCTTACTCAAGCGGAACTGGCTCGCTATACCATTGCGACCGGTGACACCTATATGCGAGCTATGAATCGTATCCCCGGAAAAATCGGGCCGGTGTCTTGGCCACTCTGGTTAGGGTTTCTCGCATACCTGCCTGGCACCATGGGTTTAGGCGGCATTCTTGGCGGAGCTGGCGAAAGCCTAACCTTTCTTCTAAGCCTCTTTGATGTGGATCTCGCGGCGACTTTGGCCGCAGGGTTGATAGCCGTTGTCGCTGCTGCGTTGCTGAGTTCCGGTTCTTATCGCTGGCTCGAGGTGGCGATGTTGCCTTTGATCATCGGATTTACACTGGCTACGTTGATTTGTGCGATCGCCATGCAAACCACTGAATATGCTATTGGATTGGATGAGGTTGCGGTTGGGTTGACGCCCGATCTATCTGCTTTTGTTTTGCTCTCTGCACTCGCTTTGTCTGCTTACGGTTATACCGGTTCCGGTTCAGGGGATATCTCCGCTTATACTTATTGGTGTATCGAAAAGGGCTACCCAGCCTATTTGGGGCGTGATCGTAATGATCCAGCTTGGGCTGAACGAGCAAAAGGCTGGATCAAAGTTGTGCAAACGGACGTGCTTGTCGCGGTCTGTGTGATTTCATGTGCGACGCTGCCGTTTTATATGTTGGGGGCCGGCGTACTCAATGAAATGGGGCTGCGGCCGGAGGGTAGCAACGCGACCATCTCGGCTTTGTCAAACATCTTTACCGAAACACTAGGTCACTGGGCGGTTTGGTTGTTCAGTTTTGGTGCTTTCTTCATTCTCTTCTCCACCGTACTGTCCGGTATGGGTGCCGGCGGCCGATCCTTTCCAGATTACTTTGTGGAGTTGGGTCTCATCTCGCGCGGCAATTTAAAACTGCGGCTGAATATCATTAGAGGCTATTTGTTGGTTTTGCCGTTGCTCGCGTTTCTGATTTATTTGTTTGTGCCCAATTTTGTCCTGCTGATTATGATTGGCGGCCTGACTTCGGCGCTGTTTCTGCCATTACAAACTGGCGCAACACTCTGGTTGCAAAGCCGATTCATGGATGCTCGTGTTCAGCCGTCTAAGCTGATGCGAACCCTGTTGTGGCTGCTGTTCGTGTTTGAGTTAGGCGTGGCAGTTTGTGTCATTAAGATTGTGATTTTTTAGTTTGGCGCAGCTTGCCTTGGTTGCATGTGTTGTTCTCTTTGGCGATGTCTTTATTGGAGGGTTTTGTTGATGGATATTTCAAATCAGTCGCTGCCGATACGGTATCCGGATCCGGCGGTCAAAGTGCTGGATAAACGTTTTCGCAGGTATGTGTTGGGGAGTAGCGCTGTCGAGCGAATCTGGACCGGCGGGCGTTGGGCGGAGGGACCGGTTTGGTTTGGCGACATGGGGACTTTGATTTGGAGTGATATTCCCAACAACCGCATGCTGCAATGGCGAGCAGCGGATGGTGAAACATGCCTATTTAGACAGCCTGCGAATTTCGCTAACGGTAACACTCGTGATGGCCAGGGCCGCCTGCTCACCTGCGAACATGGGCGCCGCCTGACGCGTACCGAGCACGATGGTTCTGTGACTGTTTTAGCTGAGCATTTTGCTGGTAAACGGCTAAACGCGCCGAATGATGTGGTGGTTCACCCGGATGGTGGCATTTGGTTCACTGATCCGGGTTATGGCATCGACGGCCACTATGAAGGCGACAAGGCTGAGTTTGAATTACCAATGCGTACCTACCGACTGGACCCGACAACACTCACATTGCAGGTAGTTGAAGAAACGCTGCTGAAGCCTAACGGATTAGCTTTCTCGCCAGACTTTAAAATACTTTATATTGCCGATACTGGGGTGTCTCATGTGCGCGGGCACCCGCGGCAGATTCATGCTTTTGACGTGGTAGAGAACCGGCTGAGTAACCATCGCGTGTTTGCAGATTTTGCGACGTCTTCTCCGGATGGCTTTCGAGTCGATATCGACGGCAATGTTTGGGCGGCCAGCGCATGGGGTGATCCAGAGTTGGATGGGGTTCGAGTATATTCGCCGGATGGCGATGAGATAGGCCGTATTCAGCTGCCAGAAGGAGCCGCCAATGTCTGCTTTGGCGGGGTCAAGCGCAATCGCTTGTTCATCACCGCGTCGCAGTCAGTCTATGCGCTGTATGTGAATACTCAGGGAATGCCTTATTGAATGGCGCCCCGGCTGACGCCGCTGGCTTAATTCAGGTTCGCTAAGTGATCGACATAGGCGCGGTAACGCTGGCGTATCTGCCGCACATAGTTCACGGGTTCCTGTCCCCGAACATAGCCATGCGCAGCACGCCTGGCGTACTCGGGCAATGACAGCTTTAACATTGCCAGTTCAACATTGTCGAACCACAGGTCACGATTCAGACCCATTTCCCCGGCAAGCTTGCGGGCATCCCGAACATGGCCTGCGCCTGCGTTATAGGCGGCTAATGCAAACCAAGTGCGTTGCGAAAGTGGCAGAGTCTGCGCAAAACGCTCTCTGCACCAAGCTAGATAAGACACTCCCGCATTCAGTCCAATATCTGGATCGTGTAACGCGCCAGCGTCGATACCCAGCTGGGCGGCGGTTCGCGGCATTACTTGCATCAAGCCCTTTGCGCCCGCTGATGACGTTCGCTCTGGTTTAAATCCGGATTCCTGATAAGCCTGCGCGACCAGAATGCGCCAATCGAAGTCATAGGTTGCGGCGAGTTCCTGGATCGCGTTGTCGTAAGGAGATAGGGTGCTGCCGGTAATTCGATGTGGTTCACGAACGGCAACTCGACGCGCATTACCGAAGTATTTCTGTTTAAGTAGATTGTAGTGTAAGCCCCGGTACACATCGCGAATGTACTCGTTTAGCGATTCTCTTAACGCGGGTTGGTCATCGTTTAGAACCCAGCCAATAGGGCTGCCTTTTTCATTTTCGCTGATTGCAATCGTTTCGCTGACGGTTTGTCCTGTTGCTTTTAGCGTTTCCATCAGATGCCCGTCTATGAGGGTTGCTGGCAAGGCTCCTGTGGCAACCTGTGCATAAAGTTCAAACGGCACCAAGTTAGAAGCGATGACGTCGATACCTGGCACTTGGTTGACCAGCGTTTGGCCGCTTTGCCAATGGCTGGTCTCAGGATTGAGGTGCAGGGTAAGCCGATCATCCGTTGGCGGATAGGCGACGCCGTCTGCCAACGCCAGCCATTCCATGGCGTACAGATATGGGCGGGTGAATGTCCAGCCTTTTACTTCGCGTTGTGTCGTTATCGTGATGGAACCAGAGACCACATCGCCGCGACCTTCGCGTAAATACTCGACCGCCTGTTGGCTATCCTTGGCGAGTATCACATCGGTCTCCAGATCGTGGCGCGCGGCGAAGTCACGAATCAGCTCGTACTCGAAGCCCATTAATTCGCCTTTATAGAGAAAGTAGGTTTGCTGACCGGGAATGGTAATCAGCCGGAGGTAGCCAGACTCTTTGATTGCGATGAAGTCACGTCGCTGGAATGCAACGCGATCGCCTAGATGTTGCTCGGTGATAAAACGGTCCAAGGCTTCACCTAGCGCCGGCGCAAATTTTCCATAGGTCCAACCTAACGGTCGCGCTGTGAATTTACGGATAAGTTTCAAGCTGGGATTTTCAGTCATTAGGGTGCGCGCGGCGACTGCATCCATGATGCTCTGATCAATTTCGCCGGCAGCTATTGCGTCGGCTACCAAGTCTGCAGACCAAGACGGTAAGGTCGTGAAGGTCAGCTCATTTTCCTCCGCCGTTGTCGCATAAGCGGTGCCGCCGGGGATACCTATCTTGGTACCTGCGGGACGGCCAATTAACCATTCTTCTGAGAAGGTCAGCGGTGGCGTAAAGTTGACGTGTTGCTGGCGCGACGGTGTGATGGAGATGTTCCCGATGGCGATATCCGCGTCGCCGTTGGGTACCACGCTCAGTAACTCTGTGAAGTTTTCGACGATAATCCAGCGTATAGAAACGCCGAGCTGTTCCGCGAATAATGCCGCTAAACGCTGATAACGGTCGAGGCTGATGCCTTCAGCTGGTAACGCCTGAAAACCAATCCATTTTTGTCGCGCAACACGTAACTGTCCGCTCGCGATGATATCTTCGAGGTCGCGCAGAGTGTTTGAAGCGGGCTTGATTGAAGCCAGTTGTGTTGGGGCTGCTGATGCCTCGTTAGTGCCTGCCTCAGAATCGGCGTTAGCGTTAGGGCCGGAATCGTTGCTGCAGGCGAAGAGCACAAAGAGCATGCTGAGGTAAAACGCCGGTAAGCATGGAATTCGCGTCACGAGCTGTCGGTAATGATTCACTATGAGGTTGGTCTTCAGTCATTTAGTAAGCGACAATTATAGCCGAGTTTGAGGCTCGCCAGGGCTCGCGCACTCGTGGCTTCGGGCCAGCTGGTTAAAGCGCATAACATTCTCTGATAGAGAGGCCCTGCGCACTGAATACAACAGACAAGCGTTTATACAAGCCCAGCGGTCATAGACGGCGAGCGTTAATTAAAGATTAGCGCGGACAACTGAAGTAAAGCCGGCAAAACAGGCAAGCAAAGCAGCAAAAGGAAAGGCAAAAGGAAAGGCAAAAGGAGTGATTCCCCATGCGCGCATTATTCGTAGCAATACTCAGCGGTCTGTTTATGGTCGCTTGTGAGCAACAGTCAATGACCGAGCAAACACAATTCGCTTATCCAGAGACTGAGCAACGGCCTGTAACCGATGTCTATTTCGGCATTGACGTGACAGATCCTTACCGTTGGTTGGAAGACGATATGAGCGAGGCGACCGGCGCCTGGGTTGACGCCCAGAATGTGGTTACCTTTGAGTACCTAGAAAAGCTGCCTGGCAAGCAACAGTTTGCCGCTAGTCTGGCGCGACTACTTGATTACGAGCGTGAAAGTGCGCCATTTGTTGAAGGGGACTATACCTACTTCCGACGTAACTCAGGCCTGCAAAATCAAGCGGTTATTTTTCGTCTCAACGCGGCGGGTGAGGAAAGCGTGTTCCTGGATCCCAACACGCTATCTGATGATGGCACGACGTCAATTGCTGCTTTGTCATTTTCGTCATCCGGCAAGCTCGCGGCTTATCAAAAAAGCGACGGCGGAGCGGATTGGCGTAGCGTTGAAGTGATCGACACTGAAACCCTTGAGGTAGTTGATCAAATCGACGATGTCAAATTCAGCGGCTTAGCCTGGCGGGGAGAGGCTGGCTTTTACTACTCTCGCTATGACTCGCCGGAAGGAAACGAGCTTACCGCCAAAACCGATCATCACCGCTTGTATTTCCACGAGTTAGGTACAGCCCAGACGGATGACGCGGTTATTTTTGGGGATGGTGAGGGCGAAAAATACCGCTATGTTTCCGGCTATGTGACAGAAGACCAGCAGTTTTTGGTGATTTATGCCAGCAATACAACTTCCGGTAATCGCCTTTTCATCAAAGATTTAAAGGTGCCCGGAGCCGAGCTCGTTGTTGTGGCTAATGATGAAATCTCAGATATCAGCATCGTGTTCAGCCAAGACGGTGTGCTATTTGCCCAAACCAATCGATCGGCACCCAATACTCGGTTGGTCCGCTTTACATTGGACGCAGCGCAACCAGAGCAATGGCAGGACGTTATCGGTGAAACAGAAAATGTGCTTAATGTTGCTGCAGCCGGAGGCAGTTTCTTTGCCCAATACATGGTGGATGCAATTGCGCAGGTCAAACAGTACTCGACTACGGGCGAGCTGGTTCGTGAGATTGATCTACCCGGCCCGGGCGACGCCGGCGGCTTCGGCGGCAAGGCCAGCGACGCCGTGACTTATTACAGTTTTGCGAATTACAAGACGCCGAGCACGCTGTTTCGTCTCGATATTGCGAGCGGCGAGTCCGTGGTTTATCGCGAGTCAAGAGCGCCGTTTGATTCCGCTGCGTATGTTTCTGAACAGATTTTTTATGCTTCAAAAGATGGCACTCAAGTGCCGATGATCATCACCCACCGAGCGGATCTGGATCCAAACAAAGCTCATCCAACTATTTTGTACGGTTACGGCGGTTTTAATGTCAGTTTAACGCCTAGCTTTTCAAGTAGCATGGCTGCATGGCTGGAAGCCGGTGGCGTTTATGCTGTGCCGAACATCCGTGGCGGTGGTGAATATGGCAAGGCCTGGCACGATGCCGGTACTCAATTGCGAAAACAAAATGTGTTTGACGACTTTATTGCTGCCGCCGAATATCTGATTGACAGTGGCATTACTGACGCAAACCATCTCGCGATCCGCGGCGGGAGTAATGGAGGCTTGTTGGTGGGGGCGGTTATGACACAGCGTCCGGACTTGATGGCAGTGGCTTTGCCGGCGGTCGGGGTGCTGGATATGCTGCGTTACCACACGTTTACAGCGGGCGCAGGTTGGGCCTACGACTACGGTACCGCTGAGCAATCAAAAGCGATGTTCCAATATCTATTAGGCTATTCGCCGGTACACAATGTTGTGGCCGGCACGGCCTATCCCGCTACGTTGGTCACCACCGGCGATCATGATGATCGCGTGGTGCCCGCGCACTCATTTAAGTTCGCAGCGCATCTGCAAGCCAAACAAGCGGGGCCTGCACCGGTACTGATTCGCATTGAAAAAGATGCCGGTCATGGAGCCGGCACACCTACTGAAAAAATCATTGATCAATATGCCGATATCTTTGCCTTCACGATGGCCAATATGCGCACCGAGTAAGTTGCCCTGTGCTAAGCCGTTGCCGGGACCGAAACGGAGAGCAATGCGTAACGAATAACCAGTCGTGTGCAAATGTCACAGCGCATCTAAAGGCAGACATGAGCGAGCCCTGCTAGTTCTGGGCCGAGACTTTTCGACATCGCTACGTCAGGTTTTATTCGGCATAGCGATTGCCCTGACGCTTGCTTTCGATTGGTCTAGCATGCTGGCGATCAGTTCGGTTAAGGGTTAACGTCCTTATCCGCGATCAACTTGGACCGCTCCATGACGTACACCTTATTCGGCTCCTATGCCTCCTATTACACCGCCAAAAGCCGTTCTTATCTGCGCAAAAAAAACATACCTTTTGTAGAGCGTTTGCCCAGCGCGCCAATCTTTCGTGACAAGGTGCGGCCCGCATCTGGCAGTCATCGCATTCCCCAGCTGCTCACGCCAGATGGTCAGGTGATTCAGGATACCGTCGCCATTCAGGATCATCTCGAGGAGCGTTTCCCGGCACTGCCGGCAATTCCGTCCACGCCCTGCCAGCGCGTTTATGTGCATCTTATGGAGCTAATGGCCAGCGAGGGTCTGCTGCGCCTGGCCTGGCAGCATCGTTGGATGTTTGATGAAAACTTCGCATTTGTGAAAAAAGATTTTGGTCGCTCGTTTCGACCGCAAGGCAGTGACGCGGATTTGGATAAATATGGCAATTTAATCGCGGACAGAATGATGAGTTACGGTCTGCCGGAATCCACGCCAGCGGCGCGGGATGCATTAGACGATGCTCTTTTGGAGCTGCTGGGTTTGTTCGAGTGCCATTTGATTGAGCATCCTTATTTCTTGGGCGGCCATCCCAGTGCAGCAGATTATGCGATTATGGGCGCACTGCACGCGCATATGGGACGAGATCCGGCGGGGTTGCGCGTGATGCAGAATCACGCACCGCGAGTATTCCGGTGGGTGGAGAACATGTTGGTGCCCGAGGTGCAATCGCCTGAGTTCCATAACACTCCGGTAGCCTATCTCGCCGATGACCTGGTGCCAGAGACCGCTTTGGCACTGTTGGGCTTTATCTTCCGCGAATATGGGCAAAGGTTTCTGCTCGGCGCGTTGGCTTTCAATCAGATGCTCGAAAAAGATTCACCCGAAGCAGGAAAAGTGCTGGATACCGAACGAGATCAGCCTCATTTGGCGGCGCAAACAATCTTTTACGGGGGGGCTCAGCATGAGCACGCCACCGATGTTTACGCGCTTTGGTTGACACAGCGGGCGCAACGGTTTTATCAGTCCTTAGATATACCGAGCCAGCAGGCCGTCCTTACCATGCTGAGCTCTTCGAACCTTAAGGAGTTGGTGGAATTACCGTTGCTGCGCGAAATCAAACGAATAAACAACCGTTTTGTCATTGCCTAAGGTCGTTTCTGCAAACGGCTTGGCCTCCTGAATTGCTTGGCAGCGAGCGTCGTGGCTTATAGGCTACGTCTCTCTCGCAACAGGAGGATCCGAGAATGCTGACATTACACTTTGCCCCAAATTCCCGCGCTGGTCGCATCGTTTGGCTGTTAGAAGAGCTTGAACTGCCATACGAATTGAACCGCATGGATTTTAGCCCGAAAGATTTAAAGTCTGACGAGCATCGTCAGCGGCATCCGCTTGGTCGTGTGCCTGTTTTAGATGATGGAGAGATCAGTATTTATGAGTCAGGTGCTATCGTTGAATACGTGCTAGAGAGGCATAAAAACGGTGGCCTCAAGCCTGCGGTAGACGCTTCTGAATATCCTTCCTACTTACAGTGGTTTCACTACTGCGAAGGAATGGTTATGCCACCGGTCAACACAATAGTCGTGCAGACACTACTGCTTCCGCCAGATCGGCGCGATGCGACGGTGTTAGGGCAAGCGCAAAAGCTGCTGACCAGAGCGCTTGCGCCAGTGGACGAAGCGTTAGCGGGTAAAGACTATTTGATTGGTGATTTTTCCGGTGCAGATATTATGCTCGGTCACGCTTGTTTTATGAGTAATCGACTCGGCTGTGTGACTGACGAAATGGCTAGCTTGAAAGGCTATGTCGAGCGATTGGCAGCCCGTCCCGCTTTCCAGAAAGCCATGGCGTCTTAGACTCGGTTTTGCCACAGCGGCTTCGGCTAAGTGTTAGATACGTTATCGAGTCAAGCCGCTGTATTTTCGCTAATTTCTGTCTCCCTTCTATTTCGGCTGTTTTTACAACGAACTGCAGTCGATCCGGCCATATGCCTAACCGGCGGTGATGTCGGCGGATGCAGGTATAACCACAAAAGTTGCGACCGGCGCTAACGCCAAATCATCAGGCCGCTAGGTACTGCTGGAAAGAGGTACTGCTGAAAAGAATCGCAGGTCACGTCAATGGTTATTTCAGGCCTTTGGGGCTTCTTTTAAGCAGTGTCTCGTTGACAGGGCTGAAGATCATGAAAATGATCGCACCGAAAACCATGGACGTTAAGGCGTCTAGAAAATAGGTTGCATGGCTGAATATGATGTCGGGCATGTTCAGCGATGGTAAAAAGATGATCAGGCCTAGTATCAGGAATGGAATGCGGCTGAAATGATTTAGATTCCATAGCGCAACTGTCACAACTAGGTGCAACAAAGTCGTAAGCAAAAAAATAATGGATGCAAAACCCTCGCCTAAAAGCGGTTCAGCATAAGCTAGAGACGCGTCCATGGCCGCTTGTAGTGAGGGACTTGTAAAGAGGATAGAGAAATAAGTAAGGCAAAACATTAGCCAATAACAGACGATCAGCGTTCTAAGAAGTGTGCTAGTGTTTTCCATAGCTCTCCCCCAAGCTCTATGGTGCAGCTTTAAAGCAACCGCTTACTGCTTCATTGCTCTTAAAACTGAGTGCATTTGCGGCACAACTCGATACGTCGATCGCCTACTTACGCAAGGAGATCAAAAAACGTTATGCAAATAAACGCGCTGGATTGACCATGGTCTTCATTTCCAACACGTTCCCATTCGGGTCGGTAATGAAAAATGTCTCTTGTTCGAATTCGGTGCCGACAAAACGGCGATATGGCTCATCCAGGTAATCAAAATTTGACTCTTGAATGCGTTGCTTCAACTTCTGAAAATCTTCCTCAGGCAAGTGAGCGCCGAAATGTGGGACGCTTACGTTTCCCATATCTACGTCATGGCGAACTTGGGTGAGGCGCTCTTCACTTTGGTGTAACGTTAACTCGTTGCCCCAGAAATTAATGTCGACCCAACGGCCTTCTTCCTGATTTCCTTCTTCACATCCCAAAATGTCGCAGTAAAAGCGCTTGGTCTCGCCTAAATCTCCAGCAGGTATCGCAAGGTGAAATGTGTTCGCCATAGTTGTTTACCGTAAATTGACTATGTGTATCAGATTTAACTGGGCCGTATCCGTAGATGATAACAGCACAATCAGCCAAAAATAAATTCCTCAATGTCTGCTAAAGCATTCTCTGAGCTTTTGCATAGATTGCTATATAGATTAGAAAACACAAGAGTTAGGCATGAAAAGTGGACAGAGGAATATGGGTGACTATCTCCTCTAGGCTTGGGCTAGGCTTGGACTAGGCTTGGGCTAGGTTTGGGCTACGCATCTGCAAGCGATGTTGTCCATTGTGGAGCTGACGAAGTGCTCCGCAAAGGCAGCGGCTTATCGCGGACCGACTAATGAATAACGCGGTATGCAGGACGAGGCTAGTAGCCGAGCATCGTCGTTGTGCCGTGAGCCACATCATTAGCTGCTCTAGTCCCTTATTCACGGGTCGCAGCAGTTCGCCACATTGCTCTCGCTGAACCGAATCAGCAGGTTGGTAAAGTCAGGCAGAGCGTGCAGCTGTATTGGCTTTCGTTTGGATTGGCAGTGGAGTGAAGGGTCGAACTCCAAGCACCTTTAAAAGGGCTTCACTGGTTTTGAAGACCAGGGCGCAGACCGCCGCGCAAACTCCACTGTAAAATCTCTATCGCCAGGTCTTTATCGCTTACCTTAAAAATGCAGTACCACTAATTGTTCGGTAAGGATTGTAGGGCCGGGGTTTGTAAAATCAAACCGAAACTCTGTGCTTTCTCCGGTGCTTTCTCCTGTGCTTTCTCCTGTGCTTTTTAAGGAGCAAGTTAAGCCAGTTAGTCATAAACGCGATAGCCATCCGCGACCGAGACGGGCTACAAAGCTTGTCGCAGTATCTTACGGAAGTTGCCTTCCCGACGTGTGAAACCACGGCTGTCGAAGTACTCAAGTATTTCAATCGCGATATTGCGGCCGATGCCGGTATGGTCGCGGAACTGCGCGACACTAAAGCCCTCGCCAGCGACTAATCCCAGTGCGGTTTTGGCCAGTTCCTGTAGCGTGGACTGCGGATAATAACGATGCTCCGCCACCCTCACGAGCAACCCGTATTTGACGAGCTGGTTGAGCGCAATTTCCAGTTCACCCTGGGCGAGTTTGAATTGCTTCGCTAAATCGCCGCTACTGGGTGCCTGTGGATGATTTAACAGAGGACCTAAACGCTTCCAAAGTACTTCCAAGTGCGTGGGTAGTGCTGCCTTATGGCCGGATAACTGATACCACCCGCCGACGTGATCGAGTTTGCCATCGCTCACCAGGTCATTTAAAAGACGCAGGCGCAGACGCGGTGGAATGAGTTTGGGCAATCCATTCTCACGCATTCCTTGCCCGCTTGTCGTTGCATCGACCTGTTGCGTATCTGGTGCCAGCGCCTCTTTGACCGCGTCTAGCGCGAGTTGCTTGTACTCGGACCAGACTTTCGCATGTATTAAATCTGAGTCTATGGTGAGGGTTTGTTGGCTTTGCTTGATTTCATTGATAACGCTGTCCGGCAGGTTTCGGAATCGCTGGAATGCCTTGATATCAACCGGCCCCGTGCTCAACAAATGATCTAGCGCGGCGGCTGCGGAGTCTGCCTGGTGAGCAGTAATCAGCCTTCGTCGTTGCGAAGTATTACGCTTTCTAACCAAGCCTTGTTCTGCGAACAAAATCTCGCCTCCCCCGATAGTTTGGTCGAGGCCTTGATCGCGCAGTATGAGTCGGTCGCCGTGTTGACAAACAATAGGTTGCTCCAGAACCAGATCGAAGTGCAGTTTCTCCGGGTCAGCCAGTTTCGAATGAGCCAGTCGCCCGGTGGTATGGCTGGTGTTGTGATAGATGTGTACCGGCAGCCAGTGTTTTATGCGTTGTTTTGCTTTTTCGGCGAAGCTGTTCGTCAGCTGCAAGCGAATGTGGAGGGTTTGATAACCGCTGCTGGGTTCGGTGAGCAGCCAATCCCCGCGGCTAAGTTCTTCTGGCGCTAGCCCCGTCAGATTGACCGCGCAGCGCTCACCACTCGACGCGTTGCTGGTGATTCGGTCCTGGGCACGAATACTGCGAACACGCACGGGTTTACCGCTAGGAAAGTGGTAGCAGGTTGATTCCACCTGGACTTGGCCACAATGTACGGTGCCGGTGGCTACCAGCCCGGCGCCCTTAATGGTGAAGGTGCGGTCTACGGCCAGGCGGAACAGCCGTTGGCCAACGGTTTGCTCGTTTTGTTTTTGCTGAGCGCGCAGGTGCATAAGTACCGATTCGATACTGCCCGGGTCTTGTGTGCTGGTAGTGAAAATTGGTGCATTTGCCAGAAAAGTGCTCGCGACTAACTGCCGGATTTCTTGTCGACATTGCTCTAGTCGTTCGGTGTCGCACACATCGCTTTTGCTCAAAACGATGCTGCCATGTTGCAGGCCAAGCAGATTTAGAATGTCCAAATGCTCACGGCTTTGCGGCATGGGTCCGTCGTCCGCTGCAATCACTAACAATGCATGCTGATGGTGTGCAATACCTGCCACCATGTTGTGTATAAATCGATGGTGTCCGGGTACGTCGACGAAGCCAATGGTGCCTGCATCGATATAAGCGAAACCCAGATCGATGGTTAACCCGCGGCGCTGCTCTTCCGCTAACCGATCGGTTTCGACACCGGACAAGGCTCGCACTAGGGCGGTTTTACCGTGATCGACATGGCCAGCTAGGGTGACGATCATTTGGACGGCTTGGATAACTCGGCCAGCTGGCGAGTCAGTTCATCCAAGGGTTCCGCGCCATGCATGTCCAACCAGACCAAGTCATCTTTGATCCGACCCACAACAGGCACCGGCAACTGTCGCAGAGCGGTGGCAATTTCAGTTGCGCTTCTGTCTTCATGACGAATGGTAACCGCAATGCTGGCGAGGTTTTGATCCGGCAAGGCACCGCTGCCGATTTGTGCCTCGCTAGATACGATTTGGCTAATAAATGCTGCTGGAAGCGCCGCACGGACTGTTTCGGCTCGCGCCAATAACGCTGTTTCAGACAATGTGAGCGTTCGGAGCAGCGGCAGTTTTGCGGTCAGGTGTTCTGGGTTTTCATATAGCTGCAGGGTGGCGTCCAAAATCGCCAAAGCGACTTTGTCGAGGCGGAGGGCGCGTTTCATTGGATTTTTGCGCAAAGGATCGACAAATGCTTTGGCACCTACAATGAAACCGGCCTGGACGCCGCCTAACAACTTATCTCCGCTAAAGGCCACAAGGTCAATGCCTTGCTTAAGGATGCTTTGCGGGGTGGGCTCGGGCGGTAGATTCCAGCGCGTCATATCGATGAGCGAGCCGCTGCCCAAGTCGACGCAACTAGGTAGGCTTGCGGCTGCGGCGATTTGGCCGAGTTCGGCCGCACCGACATCCTCAGTGAAGCCCGCGATGTGATAGTTGCTCGGATGGACTTTTAGCAGCATAGCAACTTCGTCAGTTACCTGGGCATAGTCGCTGCCGCGGGTGCGGTTTGTTGTGCCCACTTCGAGTAAGCCGCAGCCGGCTCGTTGCATGAGTTCCGGTAGGCGAAAGCTGCCGCCGATCTCCACCAGCTCGCCGCGCGAGACAGCGACTTTCTGATTCAGAGCAAATGTATTGAGCACAAGCATCAACGCTGCAGCGCAGTTGTTCACGATTGTTGCCGCTTCACAGCCAATCAACCGGCATAGACGCTGTTCGATGACGGCGTCGCGGTCACCACGCATGCCGGCGTCTAGGTCGTATTCGAGATTCATTGGGCGAGTCACGAGCGGTTCGATGTCTCGCCATAAGTCTGCGCTTAACAGCGCACGGCCTAAGTTGGTGTGAATGATGGTGCCAGTGAGGTTGAAAACGGGCGTGTAGCGCACTGGTCTGAGTATTTGATGCAGCGGCGCACAGTACGCGCTGGTATCCGTCGCCCAGTCTGGCGCTGTGCCTTCGGCGCGAAGGTCCGCCTGAATTTCACGCAATGCCTGCTTAACACTGGTTAATCCATAGCGCGCGGCAATTTCCTGGATCGCAGTATCTTGAATGATGCGGTCGAGGCCGGGGAGGTCCCTGAGTTGCGCCATATGGAATTCAGTCTGCTAAAAAATAGACCGCCATTGTAAGACCAGTACGGGACAAAAATGAACCAGGCCCGCTAATCCGTATCATAACGATCTGCGCGATCGATCGATGCGCGGATCCTCGCCGCTGCGGAGCCAGACAACCGCTCGGACAGACAACCAAAAAATTTTTGCAGGTCACAAACCCTTGGCAATAACGGAGCTGCTTGCCGCCGTGCTGCCACGCTCTGGGTAAAGTCTGCGCGCAGTTACCTTCGCGGTCTGCGCTTCGCTGCGTTGCCTACAAAAATTTTGGAATCGGTTGCTTGGGTCGGGTGCTTTTAAGCACGCTTGCATCAGAGCTTTAGGTCTTACCAGCAACTGCCAGCGGTAGGTGGCTTGAGTCGATTGTTTTGTGGCGTTACCGTAACAGCTGTCGAAATAAGGGGAAGGGAAATGGCACCAATACCAAAGGGTAGTAAGGTCGCAGTCACAGGGAGCGCTGGGTTTATCGGCAGTTGGGTCGTCAACCGTTTATTAGCGAAGGGTTACCGGGTCAACGCTTGCGTGCGCGATGCGGGCGATGTCGAAAAAACCCAATTTCTGCGCGATATGCCGGGTTATGCGACGGGCCGGCTCAAATTGTTCTCTGCGGACTTAGATCAGGAAGGCTGCTTTGACGACGCGTTCGCCGGCTGTCAGGGCGTGGCGCATCTTTCGCATGTCAGTGACTATGATGATCCAGACTACATGGTTCGCGTTTGCCAACACACCATCGATAGCGTCAACCGCGCGCAAACCGTTAACCGCGTGGTGGTGACGTCAAGCATCGCTGCTGTGATTTCGGAAGCTGACATCAAGGAAGTGCGCCGACGGCCGGTATTTTATGAAGAGCGGTATCCGGATGAAGAAAACCCAAAGCGGACACCGGAGCGCGGTCAGGGTTACTCAATGGGTAAGGTCGCCTTGGAACGTATGTTTAGCGATGCTGCGGCCGCCAATGGTGACTGGGACTGTATCGTAGTCTGTCCTGCCGATAACGTCGGCCCGATTCTCGCCAAGCATCAAAAAGAAAAAGGCCCTTGGCAGAGCATCATCGCCTCGATGCTAGCTGGTAAATACTACCAAACTGGCGCTTACAGACCCTGGATGACAGTGGATGTTAGAGATGACGCCGAATGTCATATCCGCATTCTAGAGAGCGTTGACGTTGCCAATGGCGAGCGCTATATCGCCTGGTCAACGGATGCTCGCAATGTGGAAGATGTGTGTGCCTCGATTGATCGTTTGTTGCCGGAGTTAGGCCACGCTACGCCTGCTGTAACGGACCCTTTTCCTGAGCGCATTCAGGCGCGTGAAGCAGAACTGAGGGAGATTTGGGCATGCGCGGAGTTGCGTAACGATAGAATTAAGCGGGTTACCGGAGTTGAGTTTAGGTCGTTGGACGAGTCAATTCGCGACTGCGTTGAATCGTTACTCACAGTAGGCCAAGTCGAACCCGTGTTGCGCGAGGGTTTTTCGTTACAAAAGTAGGGTTGCTCGACGTGGCGTTGGATACTTTGTCTAACCGGTGCTTAAATCTTTGCGCTTGTCCGACTTCACCAAGAGTTAGCCATGCCCGCTGTGATACTCGTCTAGGGTGTGCTGAGATAGAGCAATAGAGCAATAGAGCGGTACATTGGCATTGGGAAATAGCGCTACATTCGCGGGGCTATATGAATCGCAACATTTACGAAAACATAATAAAAACGTTAGTAAGGCATAGGAGTGCAACATGTCTAAGCCATCCCAGGTGGCCGCATTTATCGGTTTAGGCGTTATGGGTTATCCCATGGCCGGGCATTTGGCGCGTAACGGATTTTCTGTGCGAGTTTATAATCGAACCCGCACTAAGGCGGAGCAGTGGCTGGCCGAGTATGGCGACGCCGGTTTGCATGTTATCGCCGACACGCCTCGGGAAGCGGCCATTGGCGCCGACGTCACAATGCTGTGCGTGGGCAATGACGATGACGTTCGCTCGGTGGTGCTTGGCGCGGACGGTGCGTTGGCCGGTCTCGCAGCAGGCACATTGCTGATCGATCACACGACTGCTTCGAAGACTTTAGCTGAGACATTGAATGCTGCTTGCGCTCAAGCCAACGTCGGATTTCTAGACGCGCCGGTTTCCGGCGGCCAAGCGGGCGCAGAAAACGGTGCGCTGACTGTTATGATGGGAGGCGCGGCAGAGCACGCAGCGCAAGCCGAGGCATACATCGCTTGCTATGCTAAAAAGCAAGCCTTGCTCGGTCCTGCGGGAGCTGGCCAGCTGGCAAAGATGGTGAATCAGATCTGCATCGCTGGTGTTGTACAGGGCCTCGCAGAGGGGTTGCACTTTGCCCAGCAAGCCGGGCTCGATATTGATGCGGTGGTGGATGTCATTAGCCAAGGTGCGGCGCAATCTTGGCAGATGGTCAATCGCGCGCCCACCATGGCAAAAGATGAATATGAGTTCGGTTTTGCTGTGGATTGGATGCGCAAGGATTTAGGCATTGCCTTAGACACAGGTCGCGATCTGAACGCTAAGCTCCCCTTGACCGCTTTGGTCGATCAATTTTACGCGGATGTGCAGGCTATGGACGGCGGGCGCTGGGACACGTCCAGTCTATTGAGGCGGCTGAGGCCTCGAGATTAGCTTGGCCCACCTTTAAGTCCACCAAAGCAGCGAGTGCGTCAATGGCTAGGCTGATAGTCAGGTCGCGGCCTAAAATCCAGGTAAGCGAGTGCAAAGACAAGGTGAACAACCGGCTCAGTGCGGAATATGACTTTACCGGCAAAAGCTTAAACAGTTGCTCTACGCTATTTCGATAAAGTGCAATGATCACAGCGTGTTCAACCTGGCAAGAGCAATCGAGCAGCACAAAACGAGCAGGTACAAAAAAGGCCGCAGTAGCGGCCTTGGCTGGTTCAGGACGCAGATTAGCGTTGATTCACCGGGGTGTAGTCGCGACTCGTTGCACCATGATAGAGCTGACGCGGACGTCCGATTTTATAGGCGCCACTGATCATCTCATTCCAATGCGAAATCCAGCCTGGCGTGCGTCCAGTAGCGAAGATCACGGTAAACATCTCTACCGGAATGCCGATCGCTTTCAGAATGATGCCCGAGTAGAAGTCGACGTTTGGATACAGTCGCTTGGCTACAAAGTATTCGTCTTCCAATGCGATTCGCTCTAATTCTCTCGCCATCGCCAGAACGGGATCATTCTCTACGCCTAATTCTTCGAGTACTTCATGACAGGTCTGTTGCATGACTTTGGCGCGAGGGTCGTAGTTTTTATACACCCTATGACCGAAGCCCATGATGCGGAACGGGTCGTCTTTGTCCTTCGCTTTTGCAATGTACTGAGGGATATTGTCGACGCTGCCGATTTCGTCGAGCATGTTTAGCACCGCTTCGTTGGCGCCACCGTGGGAGGGGCCCCAAAGGGCGGCGATTCCTGCCGCGACGCTTGCAAATGGATTCGCGCCGGTTGAGCCCGCCAAACGCACGGTTGAGGTCGAGGCATTTTGCTCGTGATCCGCGTGTAATAGGAAAATGCGGTCCATGGCGCGCGCAATGGTTGGGCTCACGACGTATTCCTCACAGGGGGTCGCAAACATCATATGCAGGAAATTCTCGGCGTAACCTAAGTCGTTACGCGGATAAATGAAGGGCTGGCCCTGAGCGTGTTTGTAGCTCATCGCGGCAAGCGTTGGCATTTTTGCAATGAGTCGGTGTGCGGTGATCTTTCTATGCTCGGCGTTATCGATGTCGAGTGAGTCGTGATAGAAAGCAGACAATGCGCCGACGATACCGCACATAATCGCCATAGGGTGGGCGTCGGCCCGGAAGCCCTGGAAAAAGGTGCGAATCTGTTCGTTCACCATCGTGTGGTGTTTGATCGTGTCAACGAATTCCGCCTTGGCGGTTGCATCGGGCAGGTCGCCATTCAGCAGCAAGTAGCAGAGCTCCAAATAATCTGACTGCTCTGCAAGTTGATCTATGGGGTAACCGCGATGCAGCAAAATACCTTGGTCACCGTCGATATAGGTGATTTCTGAGTCGCAGGAAGCGGTGGAGACAAAGCCGGGGTCATAGGTGAAGTAACCTTGCGCGGTCAGTTTGCCGACGTCGATGACGTCAGGTCCAAGCGTGCCAGAATAGATCGGTAGTTCGATGGCGTCTTGGCCTTCGATGGAAAGGGTTGCCGTTTTACCAGTCGATTCGCTCATAAATCCTCCCAAAAGTGCCCGGACGTAGCGACAGGCCGGTGCTGCTGAATATTTCTCTAATCGAATTAAACGTCTAAATCGACTCGCTTGCGACCAACCATGGCCTTTCCAGGCGCAAGTCCTGCAGACTTGCCGGCCTCCGTTTTTTGCTGCTGTGTATGATTGACGAAACTGGAAGCTATTTCCAGAGCGTTTGTTATTCGTTGAAAAAAATATAGCGATTTTTGGCCCTGAGCGGGAAAACGTTTAGAATCCCGCGGCGAGCTGTGGGATGCGCGGTTGAAAAACGGAGCATTGCTTAGGGCGGAAGAACGATATTGAAGGATTTCAGGCGAATAAGCTTGACTAGTGGCCGTCCCCTACTAACATAGAGGTTTGGTCACGGCCTGTGACCGTCCTCGCCCTACACACTACAGTAATTCAAGATACTAACTACGGAAGAATCCTATGAAGGCGGATCGTCCTGTCCATCTTAATTTATTTCAGATCAGCTTCCCCTTGGCAGCTATCGTCTCGATTACTCACAGAATAACTGGCGTTGTGCTGTTCGCAGGCATGGCACTTGCTTTGTATGCGTTAGATTTAGCTCTGACTTCAGAGGCGGGGTACCTGGCAGCTGGCGAGTTGCTCGCTGCGCCATTACCTAAGCTTGTGATGCTCGCGCTGTTGTTCACGCTTACTTTTCATATCACTGCCGGAGTAAAACACCTGCTGCTGGATTTCCATGTCGGTGATTCCATTGCCGCATCACGTAATGGCGCGGCAATCGTGATTGTCGTTTCTGTAATCGTCACGGCTCTGTTGGGGGTGTCACTATGGTAACGCAGGTTCTTTCACTGACCCGGAGCGGGCTATCTGACTTTGTCGTACAGCGCGTCACCGCTGTTATCTTGACCCTATACACGTTTGTCGTGGTCGGCTTTTTTATTCTCAATGATGTCAATCATGTATCGCTGGTTGCTTTTTTCGGCAGCTTCCCCATGAAGATGGCATCAGTATTGGCGATCTTCGCGACGGTAGGACACGCCTGGGTGGGCTTATGGACGATTGGCACGGACTATTTACGGCCAGCTCACGTCGGCAGCATGGCGACCGTCATCCGGTTTGGCTACCAAGTGCTGTGCTTACTGGCAATGTTTGTATACCTCGTATGGGGCATAAACCTAATTTTGAATTTATAGGAAATAACGAATGGCTCAAATTCGCAAAATGGAGTTCGATGGCGTCATTGTAGGGGGCGGTGGCTCTGGCATGCGCGCAGCGCTGCAGCTAGCGCAGTCTGGTTTGAAAACTGCGGTAATCACCAAGGTCTTCCCGACTCGCTCGCACACAGTTTCTGCACAGGGCGGTATCACTTGCGCGATTGCCAGTGATGATCCTAATGACGACTGGCGTTGGCATATGTATGACACGGTCAAAGGCTCCGACTACATCGGCGACCAAGACGCGATTGAATACATGTGCTCTGAAGGACCGCAAGCTGTATTTGAACTGGAACATATGGGCCTGCCGTTTTCTCGAACCGATAACGGACGCATTTATCAGCGTCCATTCGGCGGTCAATCTAAAGACTTTGGCAAAGGCGGGCAGGCGGCTCGAACCTGTGCAGCGGCAGACCGGACCGGCCACGCGTTGTTACATACGCTGTATCAGGCAAACGTTAAAGCGAATACGACATTCCTAAATGAGTGGTTCGCCGTTGATCTGGTTAAAAACCAGGACGGCGCGATCATTGGGGTTGTCGCGATCTGCATTGAAACCGGCGAAGTGGTTTACGTAAATTCGAAAGCCACGGTTTTAGCGACCGGCGGGGCGGGCCGTATTTACGCATCCACTACAAATGCATTGATGTGCACAGGCGACGGCCAGGGCATGGCGCTACGTGCCGGCGTCCCAGCACAAGACATGGAAATGTGGCAATTCCACCCGACAGGCATCTACGGTGCCGGCACCTTGGTAACGGAAGGGTGTCGCGGGGAAGGTGGCTATCTAGTCAATAAAGATGGCGAACGCTTCATGGAGCGGTACGCGCCAAATGCCAAAGACCTCGCGGGACGTGACGTTGTTGCTCGCTCAATGATCATCGAAATTCTTGAAGGTCGTGGCTGCGGTCCTGATGGCGACCACGTGAAACTCAAGCTCGATCACTTAGGCGAAGAAGTCCTGAATAGTCGCTTGCCGGGTATTTTGGAACTGTCACGAACCTTTGCTCATGTCGACCCAGTGAAAGAGCCGATTCCGGTTGTGCCAACGTGCCACTACATGATGGGCGGAATTCCGACTCAAGTTAGCGGTCAGGCGCTCATGCAGGATCATGCGGGCAATGATGTTGCTGTTGACGGTTTATATGCTGCGGGCGAAGCCGCTTGTGTATCGGTCCATGGTGCCAATCGCTTAGGCGGCAACTCTTTGCTCGACCTGGTGGTGTTTGGCCGCGCCGCCGGTATCCACATCGAAGAAGTCATGCGCCAAGGCGTCTCTTACCGGGAAGCCAGCGATTCGGATTTGGAAGCGGCGATGACGCGTCTCAATCGATGGAACGAATCGACGGGTGGCGAATCTATCTACGATTTGAAGAAAGAACTGCAAACCACTATGCAAAACAGCTTCGGTGTGTTCCGCACCGAAACCAACATGCAAGAAGGCATTAAGCAACTAGAAGACCTGCGTGAGCGCATCGGTAATGCACACATGCCTGACAAATCGTCAGCTTTCAACACCGCTCGATTGGAAGCCCTGGAACTTGATAACCTGCTTGAAGTCGCTGAAGCGACGGCTATTGCAGCCGAGGCACGCAAAGAGAGCCGCGGCGCACATGCGCGTGACGATTTCCAGACACGTGATGATGACAACTGGCTGTGCCACTCCATGTTCGACCCAACCGATAAGAGCGTTGGCAAGCGCGGCGTGAACTTCGCGCCTAAGTCCATGGAAGCATTTGAACCGAAAGAACGAGTTTACTAACCCAAACTGAGTGCTGAGTTATGCGAGTAAGTGTGTATAGATATAACCCTGATGTGCACGAAGTGCCGACTTATCAGGACATGGAAGTCGATCTTCCTGATGGCAAGGATCTGATGGTGTTGGATGTTCTACATTTAATGAAGGACGATGACCCAACGCTAAGCTTTCGTCGCAGCTGCCGCGAAGGCGTATGCGGTTCGGATGGCATAAATATGAACGGTAAGAACGGCCTAGCGTGCATCACACCGGTTTCCGAGGTGGTGAAACGGGGTAAATTGGTACTAAGGCCGCTTCCGGGCTTACCCGTGGTGCGCGACTTGGTTGTAGATATGTCTCAGTTCTACAAGCAATACGCGAAGGTACAGCCGTATTTAGTGAACGATTCTGCGCCACCTGCACAAGAACGGTTGCAGTCTCCGGAAGAGCGCGAGGAGCTTGACGGCTTATACGAGTGCATCTTGTGTGCGTGCTGTTCGACCTCGTGCCCCTCATTTTGGTGGAATCCGGATAAGTTCATTGGTCCTGCCGGTTTGTTACAGGCCTACCGATTCCTGGCAGATTCTCGGGACACCGCAACTGATGAGCGTCTCGCCAATCTGGACGACCCCTTTAGCGTATTCCGTTGCAGAGGAATCATGAACTGCGTGAGTGTCTGCCCTAAAGGTTTGAATCCGACCCGGGCGATCGGCAAGATTCGTACCATGCTGATGCAGCGAGGCACCTAACAACGTGCGTTAACAATTCATCGGGTTATCGGCCCGATGAATATTTCCCTATCTAAACAATTCTTCAAAAAGGCGCCCGCCTGGCTACGGTCTCAGTCGCCAGCGTGGTTTGCATTGCCTCACATAACTGAGGGGGATGTTTCGAGGAAGAGGGAACGCAAAGAACCCAGCCTAAGACTCGCCTTCGAGATCTGCGACGGGCCTAAATCCCCACCCCCACCCCGGCATTACCTAAAAAACCGCCCGATCGACGATTAGTTTCGCTACTTAGGTGAATTTCGTATGTAAATAGTGCGAAAAATCAGTCTATTTATGGCGTGAGCACCCTCCAAATATTACAATCAGCCCATGTCCGTCAGCTGTTGCCACGCGCAACAATCCAAAGCAGTAAATCGCACAACAGACTTGCTGGTAAACCGTGCATCGAATGGGGCGCACTGCCCACAAGGAAAACGACGTTGTCTGAAGCCTATACGCAGCGCATGCAGCGCACTTCGCATTTGAGCGGCCAGAGTGCTGCTTATATCGAAGACCTTTACGAAACTTATTTAGCCAATCCAAACGACGTCACCGAAGAGTGGCGGCTGTATTTCGACACGTTGCCGAGAGTTAATGGTGACCTAGGTCGCGACACCCCTCGATCGACGGTGGTGCAACACTTCGAGCGTCTTGGACGCAATCGTTTAAAGGCGCAGCCGGAAAAAGTATCCACCCAGGTATCCAGCGAGCATCAGTCGCTGCAAATGCGGGTTCAGGATCTTGTATCTGCTTACCGACACCGTGGTCATAAGCGAGCCGATATCGACCCCTTGGGTATGATGGAGCGGCCCGCGGCACCAGTGCTGGACCTGGCTTATCACAATTTGTCGCCAGCCCATCTCGACGAAATTTTCCAGACCGGCACCTTTCATTATGAAGGCGGCTCGGCCTCGCTGCGTGATTTGATCGAAGCCTTAGAGCGAACTTATTGCGACTCTATTGGTGCCGAGTATATGCACATCGTCGACGCGTCAGAGCAGCTTTGGGTGCAGCGCCGCTTGGAGAGCGCACGCGGCCATGGTGCGTTTAACAGCGGCCAGAAGCTCATGATTTTGGAGCGCTTAATTGCCGCAGAAGGTTTGGAAAAGTATCTACATCGTCGTTACCCCGGCACGAAGCGTTTTGGTCTGGAAGGCGCGGAAGCGCTGATCCCTATGTTGCACGAGCTGCTGCAACGATTGGGCGGCCACGGCATTAAAGAATCCGTGATCGCGATGGCGCATCGTGGTCGATTAAATGTATTGGTTAACATCCTCGGCAAGAATCCGCGCGACCTGTTTGACGAGTTCGATGGCCACGTGCGCATTGAGAATGGTTCGGGAGATGTGAAGTATCACCAAGGTTTCTCCTCCAACGTGATGACGCCGGGCGGAGAGATGCACCTGGCGCTAATGTACAACCCATCCCACCTGGAAATCGTCGATCCAGTTGCGGAAGGGTCGGTGCGGGCACGTCAGGATCGACGTCGCGATTACACCGGTGATTTGGTGGCGCCGATCATTATCCATGGCGACGCGGCTTTCGCGGGCCAGGGTGTGGTTATGGAAACGTTTCAGATGTCGCAGACTCGCGGGTTTAAAACCGGGGGCAGCATTCACATCATCATCAATAATCAAATTGGTTTCACAACTCACCGGCAGATTGATGCGCGTTCGACAGAGTACTGCACAGAAGTAGCCAAGATGGTTCAAGCGCCAATCTTGCATGTGAATGGTGATGATCCTGAGGCCGTGATTTTCGCAACTCAGCTGGCCGCAGATTATCGCATGGCCTTCCATAAGGACGTGGTGATAGATCTGATTTGTTACCGCCGGCGCGGCCACAATGAATCCGAAGAGCCGATGAAAACACAGCCGCTGATGTATCAAAAGATCCGCAGCCATGAAAGTGTTTGCACGCTCTATTCCAGCGCGTTGATTGCGAATCAGGCAGTTCCGCAAGCAGAAATCGATGCATTGAACGCTCGCTACCGTGAGAAGTTGGAGGCGGGCGAAAGTGTTGCCTTGAGTCTGGTGCACGAGCCGGATACGCGCTTATTTGTCGACTGGGAACCGTATCTCGGACATGACTGGGATGCACCGGCAGACACCACTTTCCCAGCGACGCGGTTTGCTGAACTATCGCATCTGCTCGAAAGCACACCTGACGGATTTGTTCTGCATAAGCAAGTTACTAAGATATTGGAAGATCGTCATAAAATGGCAGCAGGCGCGATGCCGATCAATTGGGGTATGGGCGAAGTAATGGCCTATGCGACGCTGATTGATCAAGGTCATGCGGTTCGGCTGACCGGTCAAGATGTTGGCGTTGGTACCTTCTCACACAGACATGCCGCGTTCTTCAACCAAAAAGACGGACGTCGAGTCATACCTCTGAATCTATTGCGCGATGACGTCACCTTCGATATTTACGATTCTTTGTTGTCTGAAGAAGCGGTACTCGGGTTCGAGTACGGCTACTCGACCACGGCGCCCGGAACCCTGGTGGTTTGGGAAGCTCAGTTTGGTGACTTCGCCAACGGTGCTCAGGTTGTGATCGATCAGTTTATTAGCTCCGGGGAGGCGAAATGGGCGAGACTGTCAGGCTTAAGCATGTTGTTACCGCATGGTTATGAGGGGCAGGGTCCGGAGCATAGTTCGGCGCGTCTCGAGCGCTTCTTGCAGTTATGCGCGGAAAACAACATACAGGTGTGTGTGCCGTCAACGCCGGCGCAGGTATTTCATATGTTGCGGCGCCAGGCGATTCGCAAGGCGCGTAAGCCATTAGTTGCCATGACACCAAAGAGTTTGCTGCGTCATAAGATGGCAGTGTCGACCTTGGAAGAGCTGTGTGAGGGCCAGTTCCAAACGGTGATCGGCGACGCCGAGATCGACGCGGCTAAGGTCGATCGTCTGGTTGCGTGCAGCGGCAAAGTCTATTACGACTTGTTGGATGCGCGCCGCGAGGCAGGCCTGGAAAGTGTGGCTCTGGTTCGTATCGAGCAGTTGTATCCGTTTCCATATAGCGATTTGCGCCGCGAAATGAACCGCTACGAGAATCTAACTACACTGGTCTGGTGTCAGGAAGAGCCGAAAAACCAGGGAGCGTGGTTTGGTACACGGCACCGATTCCGTCGCGTTATCGAGCAACACGGGCACTCGCTCGATCTGGAATATGCGGGTCGTGATGCATTTGCAGCGCCTGCCGTAGGGTATGCAAGCAAGCACAGCGAACAACAAGAACAGTTAGTACACAGCGCGCTCTTTGGCGACGCTGGCAGCAAGTAGGACACATTATGGAAATCAAGGCCCCGACTTTTCCAGAATCTATTGCCGACGGCAGTATCGCGCAATGGCACTTTCAGGAAGGGGAGCATGTAAGCGCTGACGAAGTACTGGTTGATATTGAAACCGATAAGGTCGTCATTGAGGTTTTCGCGCCGGCTGCCGGCTTGTTGGAAAAGATATTAAAACCGGAAGGCGAAACCGTTCTGTCGGAAGAAGTGATCGCCATGTTTGTGGAAGGCGCTGCCGCAGTTGCTACCGACTCTGAGGCTGTTGGTGCGCCAGGAGCAGCAGAAACCGATGCGGCGGTTGAAACCGCGGCGGTTGGTGGTAGCGCGAACCCAGCCGCCAAGAAGCTTGCTGCAGAGTTAGACGTTGATTTAGCAACGGTCGCAGGCACAGGTCGCGACGGTCGGATCATCAAAGAAGATGTGACTCGCGCTGCGGCAACCAAAGCTGAGGTTGCTTCGGCGAACTCAGCGCCAGCCGTTACTCAAACTGCTGCTTCCGAGGTAGCTGCCTCGACTGGTACTGTGAGCTTGGACGAGCAACTGCTCGGCGAGCGCGTCGAGCGACGTGTGCCCATGACTAGGCTTCGTGCAAGCATCGCTAAGCGATTAGTCGAGGCGCAGCAAAACGCCGCGATGCTGACTACATTCAATGAAGCCGATATGGCACCCATTATGGCGCTGCGTAAAAAATATCAGCCAGATTTCCAAAAAGCGCACAACGATACGCGCCTTGGTTTTATGTCCTTCTTTGTGCGTGCGGCGACAGAGGCGCTCAAACGATTTCCTTCTGTAAACGCGAGCATTGATGGCGATGATATCGTCTATCATGGTTTCTATGATATCGGGGTGGCAGTTTCCACCGAGCGTGGCCTGGTCGTGCCAGTCGTGCGAAACGCTGATGCGTTGAGTTTTGCGCAAATTGAAGATCAGATCATTGCATATGGTGAAAAGGCGCGTGCGGGTAAGTTAAGCCTTGAAGATATGTCGGGCGGCACGTTTACCATTTCGAATGGCGGAATTTTTGGTTCGTTGTTGTCCACGCCGATTTTGAATGCACCGCAAACCGGCGTATTGGGTATGCATAATATTGTCGAGCGCCCGGTGGTGGTCGACGGTGAAATCGTGATTCGTCCGATGATGTATCTCGCACTTTCCTATGACCACCGTCTCATCGATGGTCGCGAGGCAGTCCAGTTTCTAGTCACCATGAAAGGCATGTTGGAAGATCCAGCACGCATCTTACTGGAGCTATAGCCATGTCTACTGAGTTCGATGTCATTGTTATTGGTGCCGGGCCGGCCGGGTATCACGCCGCCATTCGTGCGGCTCAGTTGGGTTTCTCAACGGCTTGCATTAATAAGATGCAGGACAAAGCCGGCGAGCCGGTTATGGGAGGCACATGTTTAAATTGGGGGTGCATCCCATCCAAAGCATTGTTAGACGCGTCGCATAAATTTCACGAAGCCCAGCATCAGTTTGCTGACTTAGGCATTAAGGTTACCGGCGTAAGCGCTGACGTACCGCGTATGATCGCGCGCAAGGATGAGGTGGTGAAAGGCCTCACTGGTGGTGTTAGCGCATTGTTTCAAGGTAACGGCGTGACGGTGCTGCCTGGGACAGGTCGCCTGCATGCCAATTGTCAGGTTGCTTATCAGCCGTTTACTGGCGAGGAGCAGATGCTACAAGGCAAGCATGTCATTCTGGCACCGGGTTCTGTGCCGGTCGAGATTCCGCCCGCACCACTGACAGATGATGTAGTTGTTGATTCAACCGGCGCCTTGGAATTTACCGATGCCCCGGCCCGCCTGGGCGTAATTGGCGCCGGCGTTATCGGTCTCGAACTGGGCAGCGTTTGGAATCGGCTCGGGTCCGAGGTGGTGGTTCTCGAGGCGTTGGATGAATTTTTGCCCATGGCCGACCAACGCGTAAGCCGCGACGCACAGCGCATTATGAAGGGTCAGGGTCTGGATATCCGTTTGGGTGCGCGCGTCACTGCCACGGAGGTTCGAGGGCGCGGCAAGAAGCGCACTGTTATGGTGACTTACCAAGATAAGGATGCCGAGCACCAACTCGAATTCGATCGCCTGATCGTCGCAGTCGGTCGCCGGCCTTACACCGAAGGACTGTTGGCTGCAGATGCGGGCGTCAACCTAGATGAACGCGGTTTTTTATACGTGAACGATCTGTGCCAAACGGATGCGCCGAACGTTTACGCTGTCGGCGATGTTGTGCGTGGACCAATGCTGGCGCATAAAGGCATGGAAGAGGGTGTGATGGTTGCGGAGCGTATCGCTGGCCACAAACCTCTGGTTAATTATGAAACGGTTCCAAGCGTGATTTATACACACCCGGAAATCGCCTGGGTTGGACGTACTGAGCAGGAATTAAAAGCAGCCGGCGAAAACTATCGAGTGGGAACCTTCCCATTCGCCGCGAATGGACGTGCGCTGGCCGCAAATGAGACCGAGGGAATGGTTAAGCTTATCGCGGATGCGGAAACCGATCGTATTTTGGGCGTGCACGTTTTGGGGGCGCAGGCTTCGGAGATCGTGGCTCAGGCTGTGATCAGCATGGAGTTCGACGCTTCGGCAGAAGATTTGGGACTTATTATGTTTGCTCACCCGACGCTTTCTGAAGGTGTTCATGAGGCGGCATTGGGCGCATCCGGACATGCCATTCATATGGTAAACAGACCACAGCGCAAGTAACGCGGTAGACTATTTTAGTTAGTGATCAGTCGAAGATTTATACCAACCAAAGAAGGGGAGGCACCACGGATCCATGAATTTACATGAATATCAGGCCAAGGGTTTATTTGCCGATTACGGGTTACCCGTATCGGAAGGCTATGCAGTCGATACGGCGGACGAAGCAGTCGCAGCAGCGGAGCGCATCGGCGGCGACCGCTGGGTGGTTAAAGTACAGGTGCACGCGGGCGGTCGGGGCAAGGCCGGCGGCGTTAAATTGGCGGATAGCCTCGACGAAATTCGCGATTTTGCCAATCACTGGATTGGCAAAAATCTGGTCACCATTCAAACGGACGAGAATGGTCAGCCGGTTAGCAAAATATATGTGGAAAGCTGTACGGATATTGATCGAGAGCTATATCTCTCTGCGGTGATTGATCGTGGTACGCGACGCATTGTGTTTATGGCGTCTACCGAGGGTGGCGTCGAGATCGAGCAGGTTGCTGAAGAGACACCGGAAAAGATTTTACGTGCGATTGTTGATCCGTACGTCGGTGCGCAACCTTATCAGGGCCGAGACTTGGCTTTTCAGTTAGGGCTGGAGGGGCAGCAAATTCGCCAGTTCACTAATCTCTTTATGGGGCTAGCGAAATTGTTTGAAGACACGGATTGCTCGTTGTTGGAGATTAATCCGTTGGTCATTACGACTACAGGTGATGTGCATTGTTTGGATGCCAAGATTAATATTGATGGCAACGCGCTCTACCGTCAGCCTGCTATTGCCGAGATGAATGATCCAAGTCAGGAAGATGCCCGCGAAGCAGAGGCCGCCGAGTTCAATCTGAATTACGTCGCCTTAGACGGCAACATCGGTTGCATGGTGAACGGTGCCGGTTTGGCGATGGGTACCATGGATCTGGTGAAGTTACATGGCGGTAGTCCTGCCAATTTCCTTGATGTGGGTGGTGGTGCGACGAAAGAAACCGTAACCGAGGCGTTCAAGATCATTCTTTCTGACGATGCGGTTAAGGCTGTTCTCATCAATATTTTTGGTGGCATCGTCAGTTGCGTAACCATCGCCGACGGCATTATTGGCGCTGTTAAAGAGGTCGGTGTGCAGGTTCCGGTTGTTGTGCGTTTTGAAGGCAACAACGCGGCTGCTGGTCGCCAGGCATTAACTGACAGTGGATTGAATATTATCCCCGGCGAATCGTTAGTGGATGCAGCCGAAAAAGTCGTCGCTGCAGCGGGAGGTCAAGCATGAGTATTTTGATAGACAAAAGTACCAAAGTGATTTGCCAGGGCTTTACTGGTTCGCAAGGAACACTGCATAGCGAACAGGCCCTTGCTTACGGCACTCAGTTAGTTGGCGGCGTTACGCCCGGTAAGGGCGGCACAGAGCACCTTGGCCTGCCGGTGTTTGATACGGTGGCCCAGGCTGTCGCAGCGACCGGTGCGACAGCCAGTGTGATTTATGTGCCAGCGGGTTTTTGCAAAGATTCGATTTTGGAGGCACTCGATGCTGGCATTGAGTTGATTGTCTGCATTACCGAAGGTATCCCCACCTTGGATATGTTGGCGGTAAAAGCGCGTCTAGAGATTTCTAGCGCACGCATGATTGGTCCGAACTGCCCGGGAGTGATTACGCCTGGCGAATGCAAGATAGGCATTATGCCTGGCGATATTCATTTGGCGGGTAAAGTCGGAATCGTATCGCGTTCGGGCACGTTAACTTATGAAGCGGTCAAGCAAACTACGGATCGCGGTTATGGCCAAAGCTCTTGCGTAGGCATTGGTGGAGACCCCATCCCTGGCAGTAATTTCATTGATATTCTCGAGATGTTTGAGAACGACCCGGCGACCGCGGCCATAGTAATGGTCGGCGAAATCGGCGGAAACGCCGAAGAGGATGCCGCAGCGTATATCAAAGCAAACGTTACCAAACCTGTAGTCGGCTACATTGCGGGTGTTACCGCGCCGCCGGGTAAGCGTATGGGCCACGCCGGCGCGATCATCGCTGGCGGCAAAGGCACCGCCGACGATAAATTTGCCGCACTGCAGGATGCAGGGGTGAAAACGGTACGCAGTCTAGCCGATATTGGCGAAGCTTTGGCCGAGATCACCGGTTGGGAATAACTCAGTCGTTGCGGTGACAGAAAGCCCATATTTTGATTGGCTCGGAACGGCAGGAAAGCGGGGATGGTAATGGCGACATGCATCCCCTTAAGCCGCGATCAACAATTTCCGATTCGGAAGCTG
>MDTB01179729.1_pt1 | contig 30668 bp, 20 predicted proteins | sample 811161 | NCBI WGS metagenome assembly MDTB01 (sample SAMN05326650, study PRJNA326480) | marine metagenome | isolation source: seawater | place: Mediterranean Sea | collected 2009 | reverse complement strand
CAGTCTTGAATTTACAGAAGGTAGTGGCAGACGAGATCGGTGTCTTGAAGGTAATTCCCGACCGACGGATCAGGGACCAATCACAAAGAATTGAAACAACCCTTGGAATTCAGGGCCTCTTTGCTGATAAGCACCTTTGGAATGTCTCTGATCGGTATGACTTTGATTCGCTGAGGGTCGGTATCCAACCCTTCACTGCAGATTTCAGGGGGTTTCTTTTTCAAGATCAGCAGCCTGGTATTCGTTTGTTTGGCTCCCGGGATAACAACAAAATTCAATACAACGTCGCTTGGTTTAGGAGATTAGAGAAATTTACGAACAATGGACTCAATAAAATTGACTTTGATCTCCGTCGAGATGACGTCTTTGTCGCGAATGTGTACTGGCAAGATGTGTTTGTTTTAGGGCACACCGCGCAAGTCACGGCTGTATACAATCGAAACCGTGAGAAGGGACGGGTTAAGTTTGATGACAACGGTTTCATTGCGCGCCCAGCATCGCTGTTCGCAGAGCGATTCGCCCGGGACTATGACGTCACTTATATTGGCTTCAATACCGATGGGCATCTTCGCCGGATGAATCTCACGACCAGCGCCTATTACGCAGTGGGGCAGCAGACCAATGAGCAATTCCGAGGTGCTGAAGATAAAATCAGCGCTTACTTCGGTGCTTTCGAATTAGGCTTTGATGACAATTGGATCCGGTATCGCTTGTCAGGTCTTTATGCCAGTGGTGATCCTGACCCGTTTGATGATCGTGCCGAGGGATTTGACGCGATCTTTGAAAATCCAATGTTTGCAGGTGCGGACACCAGCTTTTGGATTCGTCAGCCGGTACCGCTCATTGGGGGCGGTGCTGTGGGCTTGTCGGGTCGAAATGGCGTGTTGAATAGTCTCAGGTCGTCCAAGGAGCAAGGGCAATCTAATTTTATTAATCCAGGAACGATGCTTTTAGGCCTGGGAATAGATGCAGATTTAACACCGGAGACAAGGCTAACACTCAACGCGAACCAGATTTGGTTTCAGGACACGGCGGTTTTGAGCGCGGCAAGGAATCAGGGTGCTATCGATAAAAGTATCGGTACCGATCTGTCGTTGGCTCTGACTTGGCGCCCCTACATGATTCAGAACATCGTTTTTCGACTGTCTGGCGCTGCGTTGATACCGGGCGAAGGCTACGAGAGTCTGTTGGGTCAGGGTGAGCGGACAGCGTATTCATTTTTGTTGAATATGGTGTTGAGTTACTAGTTGAACTACGGCGGTTGTGGTGTCTTCTGACACTGCGATGGCTGATTACAGAAGAGTTTGGATGACGTTTTCATGAGAGATGCCCAAGTCATTGGCCCGAGAGTTTCTACCGTTCGATTCACAGTAGTGAGTTCGCTGATTGTTCTGCATTTGGCGCTTTCAGTCTGCTCGAACTCGGTGAGGGCGAGTGAGGCGCCTAAAGCGGTTGAACGCAGTTATGCGTTTTTTCCAGCTGCCCCAGCGGAACAAACAAGAGCCGCCGCTCAGGGTAAAAGCGCGGGGTGTTTGTCGTGTCACCTGGAAACAGATGAAAAGACGATGCATACAAACCCTGGTGTGGTTTTGGGTTGTACAGATTGTCATGGTGGCGATGCTTCGGTTTTCCGAGCTTCAGAAACTACCCCAGATTCAACTGAGTTCAGAGAGACTTTAGAGCGGGCGCACGTGCTTCCACTGTTTCCCTATGAGTGGCATTTTCCGCACTCTGAAAATCCAGAAGGTAGCTATGCCCTGTTGAATCGAGAAAGCCCTGAATTCATTCGGTTTGTTAACCCCTCTGATTATAGGGTGGTTGAGGAAGGTTGCGGTGCCTGCCACTTGAGCACCATTCAAGCCGCCAAGCGGAGTATTATGGCGACCGGCGCGATGCTTTGGGGTGGCGCAGCGTATAACAATGGTATTTTGCCTTTTAAAAACTATAACCTCGGTGAGGCCTACACTCGTGATGGAGAGCCTGCGGCTATTGTTGGTCCGCCACTTAAACAAGCCCTGCTGGCCCAAAAGGAATACGGTGTTCAACCTTACTTAGCGCCTCTACCCGCTTGGGAAACGGTCAAGCCAGGAGATGTTTTTCGCGTATTTGAGCGAGGCGGCAGAAATATACTCAATACTTTTCCTGAGGTGGGTCTGCCCAATTCTCTGGGTTTAATCCAACGCTTGGAAGAGCCAGGCCGGCCGGATATCCGTCAGTCCAATCGAGGTCCTGGAACAGGGCAGCGAATTTCGGTGCCTTTGATCAATATCACTAAAACACGATTGAATGATCCGCTGATGTGGTTCTTGGGGACCAATGAACAGCCTGGGGACTACAGGACGTCGGGATGTGGTTCGTGCCACATTGTTTATGCCAACGACCGGGATCCCCGGCACTCTGGACAATGGGCTAAATTCGGTCATCAAGGGCAGAGCGCCACGTTGGATCCTACGATCGATAAATCCGAGAGTGGTCATCCAATTAAGCATGTCTTCAGTCGTGCGATTCCGACCGCCCAGTGCATGTCTTGTCACATGCATCAGCCGAACATGTTTATGAACAGCTATTTAGGCTACACGATGTGGGATTACGAATCCGACGCAAAAAAAATGTGGCCTGCTGATCAGCGGTATCCGTCAGATCATGAAATTCGAACGATCAATGAAAGAAACCCCGAGGGCGCTGCACCTCGAGGGTTGTGGTCTGATCCTGAATTTCTCGCCTCAGTTTGGGAAAAGAATGATGAGATGGATAATACGCAATTCGCCGATTATCACGGTCATGGTTGGAACTTTAGAGCTATTTTTAGAAAAGATCGGCGTGGCAACTTGCTCAATGATGTCGGCGAAATCGTTGAGCATGATGACCCAGAGAAGTTCGATAAAGCAGTCCACATGTCCTCTGTCCATGTTGATGTCGGCATGCACTGTGTGGATTGCCATTTTTCTCAGGACTCTCACGGCAATGGCCATATCTATACGCAAGTCGCTGATGCGGTCGAAATCGATTGCAAGGATTGTCATGGAACAGCCGATGAGTACCCGTCGCTTGTAACTTCTGGGCCGGCGTCTCCTCCCGATGGCAACGACTTATCCTTGCTGCGTAATCCTGATGGCAAACCGAGATTCGAATGGGTTGACGGCAAGCTATTGCAGAGGAGTCTTTTAAACCCGGGTCTCGAGTGGGAGATGAGTTTGGTCAAAGATTCAGTGACGCCGGGTCATGGTGAATTCAATCAAAAGGCGGCCCGTGCAAAATTAATGTCGAATGACACCAAGACTCAAAATTGGGGCTCTAGGGTGACCGCTGATCAACGTGCACATCGTGATGAAAAAATGGAATGCTATAGCTGTCATACGTCTTGGACGACCAGCTGCGGGGGTTGTCATTTGCCGATAGAAGCAAATTGGAAGACAGAACGAAATCATTACGAGGGAGGGGAGACGCGAAACTATGCAACTTATAACCCTCAAGTCGCCCGTGATCAGATATTCATGCTCGGGCGGCGGGGGGACATCAATGGTGGGAGAATTGCCCCGATTCGATCGACCTCTGCTTTGGTTCTTTCATCGACAAATGCCAATAGAGAGAAAATCTATATTCAACAGCCGCCGATATCATCAGCTGGCTATAGCTCCCAAGCCATTAATCCGCATTTTCCGCATACGGTCCGGAAAACAGAGACCCGCAACTGCAGTGACTGTCATTTATCAGAAGATGGGGACAACAATGCAATCATGGCGCAAACGCTAGGTTTGGGTGGTGACTACATCGATTTTATGGGTCATTACGTTTATGCCGGCGGGGCAAAAGCCATTGAAGCAATCCAAGTGACTGAGTGGGAAGAACCCCAGGCCGTTATTGGTTCTTACCTGCATGGTGTGGCCTATCCGGATTGGTTCCAAAAACATCAGACTAACGGACTGAGGTTAACTGAAAATCATCGAGAACAGATTGATGGGACGGTTGGATGCCTTCAGCACAGAGGGGAATATCTCTTTGCTGCAACTGGCGCCGACGGTTTTCAGGTGTTTGATATTGCCTCCATCGCAAACAAAGGGGTGAGTGATAGAATTCTCACAGGCCCCTTCAGCCCCTTGGGTCACAACACCCAGGTCGAGACACGCAACGCGACTTGCCTATCGTTGATAACAACGCAACCTATTGCGCCAGAGCGTAATCAAGGGGAATTAATGCGTGAAGTCAATCAAGAGCGAGAAACCCATGCGATCTATAACTACGCTGTAATCACGGATGCTCAAGAAGGCCTTATTCTGGTCGACATCAATACCTTAGCTGATGGTGAGCCTCGTAATAACTTTTTGATGCGCGCTCTGACTTGGAACGAGGCTGGGGTCCTAGATGGTGCTCGTCACATCACGATGGGCGGCTATTTGGCGTATGTGCTGACATCTGAGAGTCTTGTAATCCTTGATCTCGCCAATCCCCTGAAACCTCGAGTCCGCTCAAAAATCGTGCTGGAAGATGGCAGGGCATCGAGCCTCCAGTTGAGATACCTCTTTGTGACCCACGAAAGCGGTTTAAGCGTGGTGAATGTTAGCGATCCAGATCATCCAGCGTTAGTAGAAAACAATACCATTGCCTTTAAGAATGCTCGTGGATTGGCGGTTGCTAGATCCTGGGTTTATGTCGCGGCGGGCGAGCAAGGGCTTGCGATTATCGATGCGGAGCGGCCTGAGAAGCTATCTCTGCATCACATGGTTGGCGTGGAAAAAGGGGTCGCAGATGCTTATGATGTTTCGATCGCGCACACCAACGCCTCTTTGTTTGCTTATGTGGCAGATGGTGATCAAGGACTCAAGGTACTGCAGCTGACTGATCCGGAGTCAGTGCCTGGATTCTATGGCTTTGCGCCAGTCCCGAATCCCAATCTAATTGCACATCTTCAGACAAAAGAAGGACTTTTTGCCGTCACCCGGGGACTTGAACGGGACCGTGCGGTCGATGAGACAGGGGAGCAAGTCGCGGTGTTTGGCCGTTTAGGCTCCGGCCCGTTGACCCGAAGTGATATGGATACTTTGTTGCTGGATGACAACGGTGAACCTTGGTTCGTCAAAGATACGCCAGGCACGGGAGCGCTTCTACCCAGAGGGGTGCTTTTCAGTGAGTCGAATACGTTCAAGACAGCGCGGGGGACAGGCCTTGAGTCTCACTCCAGGTCCTCGCCATCCGCCCAATGATAATGATGAGGTGAGACTTTGATTAGGTTTTGGCTTTTAGGGTTTGTTGCGGTAATGGTCATGGGCTCAGGAGATGTGGCTGCGCGTGATATTTCAGAGCCTTTACTGCCAGAAGCGGATGGACAAAAGCATCTCGGCGTTGCGAGCTGTGCCTCTTCGGTCTGTCATGGTGCTCCCCTTGAGAGGCAAAGCACGACAGTGCTGCAAAACGAGTACGTTACCTGGAGCCGCCATGACCATCACTCCGGGGCGTATAACACATTGCTGAACGCTGCTTCTGCACGGATTGCCACGAATCTAGGCCTGGGGAATGCAAAGGATGCCGCAATTTGCTTAGATTGCCACGCGGACAATGTTGCTGATGAATTCCGCGGTCCTGAATTCGATTTAACCGATGGGGTTGGCTGTGAAGCTTGCCACGGCGGCAGTGAGTCTTGGATTGCGAGCCACGTGCTACCCAAGCCTGAGCGGAGCGTCCATCAGGAAATCAGCTTTTACCCCACACATTCTCCCGAGGACTTGGGGAGGCTTTGTTTATCCTGTCATTTGGGAACGGAAAACAAATTAACAACCCATCGGCTGATGGGGGCTGGTCATCCAAGGTTGTCTTTCGAGCTGGTCACTTTTCTTGAATTGCTTCCACCGCATTGGGCTAGAGATGACGATTACAAATTACGTAAATCTGAGACCGATCTGGTTGGTCTATGGGTCAGTGGTCAATTGACCGCCGCAGATGAAATGCTGGAGTTGATAGAGCAACACACCGCCGATGAATTCCAACTGATCCCTGAGATCGCACTCTTTGACTGCCATGCTTGTCACCATGCAATGACAGAGCAGCGATGGAGAAATTTCGCATTGACTCAGGGTGTCGACCCAGGAGCACTCCGCATTAATCTGGCGCCGTTTGCTTTTCTGATCCCTATTGCTGAGGGACTAGAAACCGCTAGCAGTAAACCGATGCTCGAGTCGGTTCGGGTTTTGAATCGCTCGACCGGTGGATCTCGCGCGGAATTTAAGCTTGCCTTGGCAAAAATGAGCACCGAGCTTAGGGAAGTCAGATCAAGTGCATCTAGAGCATTAGATCCCTCTATGAGAATGCGGATGCTTAGATCTCTTGCCGAAAATGCGGCGGCGGGTGATTATCACGATTACGCTTTGGCAGAACAGGCTGCAATGGCAATGAACTTGATGCTTCGCAGTTTGAATCTTTGGGATGCCACTAGACCCAAAATGCAGGCGGTGTTTGCGACCTTGGAGAGTGAAACTGACTATCAACCGGCTGCTTTTGTGCGATCTGCGAGCGACCTACTTGAAGAGATTTAATCGCCGCGTATCCGTGCTGAAGCGAACTCTGGATAGTTTCGATCGGTTCTAGGTCGGGCTTTCCCACGCTAGGAATTGAATGAAGCTGATCAGACAGAAATTTTTACCAGGGTGATCGATGAAAACGGTATTGTTTGATTTGGATGGTACCTTGTGCGATTCCGAGGTGGGTATCGGAGAATCACTCATCTTTGCGATGCGCCAGATGGGCTACTCCGTTCCATCAGCGTCGCAAATTCGCGGGATTATTGGTCCGCCTTTTGCCGTTGGGTTACCAAGAATCGGAGTCCTGCCGGAGGATATTGAGAAAGTGATTGCAGTTTACCGCGATCATTATCAGCGCGAAGGAGCGTTAAGGAGTACGGCTTATTCGGGTATCACCGATCTGTTGCAAACCCTGACAGAGCAAGGCCTAACGCTTGGGGTCGCCACTTCAAAGCCGGAAGCATCAGCCTTCCCGATTTTGGACCATCTGGGAATGTCACCCTTTTTTCGAGTCCGGGCCGGGGCGACCTTGGATGACCGCCGAAGCCGAAAAGCGGACGTGATCGCCCATGCGCTCGATCAACTCAGGAACCAAGGTCAGTCGGTGGAAAAAGATGATGTTTTGATGGTTGGCGACCGTGAACATGATGTGATCGGTGCCCAGAGCCATGGACTTTCTTGTGTAGGCGTCTTGTGGGGCTATGGCAGCGAAGCCGAATTCTTAGCGGCAGGCGCAACAACGGTTGTCTCCACAACCACCGAATTGGGGCAATGGATCTCCCTCTGGGCGGGCTAATCCTTATGCTTTTACTTGTTGAAGGTGTTGCAGAGGTGGGTTGGGTTTTTGCTGTGCCAAGGCTCATACATGCAACGTTTATAGCCCACGTTTAACACCGAATTGTTGATTGTGGGGCTCGGAAGATCAGCTGAGGGTATTGCTGGATAGCTTATCTCTTCTATCTCCTAGCTTAAGCGGCGTTTTTAGGTTCTGGGAGCAGTTCCGTTGTAGGGTCGATCAGGAGATTCTCGCTCAGGTCATTTGGTTTTGGAGGCGAGCCCCGATCCTTGGCGGTAGAAAGCCGGCTGCCCCAAAGAATTGTTGGCCCTACTGTCAAATATTTTTCAAAACCCTCAGGTTTGTCGAAGATAGAGCTTCCGTGTTGGGATAATGGTTTGCATTAATGGGGGTGAGTCGTCCATTATTGGGCAGCGAGCACCCAGAGTTGGCAGCAATGCTTGGCCCAATGGTTTAAAAGCGATTTTGGTGCCATGAGCGCTCGACATCAGAAGCAAAACCAATAGATTGAGTTTCATCACAGTGAGCGCGAATAAGGAACCTGAACAAACATGAACGTTGAAAATAAAGTTACGCCGAATCAAGAGCAGATCGAGGGTTTTTTCGAACCGGGCCCAGAGGGCCCGATCTATATGCTGAACCTCCTCAAGTTTAAAGAAAATGCTGTTTATGAAGACGGTATCGCATCTGAGTTGAGCGGAGCAGAGGCCTACGCACTCTACGCCGCAGAAGTCTCTAAAATTTTAATCACGCTCGGTGGTGGGGGAATGTTCAATGCAAAAGTCGAACGGTTAGTGCTGGGTGACGTGGAAGAGCTCTGGGATACGATCGCCATAGCAATGTACCCGAGTCGGCAGGCGATGATCGCGATGATGCAGTCCCCTGAGTACCAAGCGATTCATCATCATAGGGATGCAGGTCTGGCGGGCCAGCTGAACATCGAGACAACGGAGGCCAGGGGCTTGTGGCTCGGCGAAGCCGGTTTTAGTTCAATCTAATCTTGATTGGCCAAATGCGCTCTGGTCGCTGGCTGGAAGCCGCACTGCGTGCTGACCGATAGGCTAGCTACAAAGTCGCCAGCAATGCCTCGGTTATGACGATGAGATTCAGCGACTTGTTATTTCAGCGTGAACTCAATCTGCAGTGATTTAAGGGCCCTGAGTAAACAGTGCGGGTGATAGTCAAATTGATTAGCTGGGGTAAAACGTGCTGTTTCAACGCGATCTAAGAATGTTTTAAAGCCCCACCAAAGTTCTCGTCTTGCCAGGGGAGCGCCAAGGCAATGGTGTATTCCTGACCCAAATGCGAGATGGGCACCTGGCTTTTTACGGTTTAAATCGATTTCTGCCGGGCAGGAAAACTGACTGTCGTCTCGATTGGCGGCCCCGTAGCGGACCCCAATTAAGGCACCTTCTGGAATATCAGTATCGCCGATGGTGGTATTTTCGGTTGCTCGGCGCAGTAGCATTTGCACCGGAGACTCGAGCCTTAAAACTTCTTCGATGAAGGGACGCAGATACGTTTCTTGGTCGGTGTTGAGTTGCTCCCAGACCCCCGGGTTCTCAATGAGCAGTTTGATGCCTGCAGATAATGCATTGGTGGTGGTTTCGCTGCCACCCACAAAGGTATCCGCCATCATCTCAGCGTGAAGCTCCTCATTGCTGAGCGTTCTGCCCCATTCTGGGATTTCTCGATTGACGAGATCAGATAATAAGGAATCATCAGGATGGGCTCGCAGGCGATCAAAGATGGGCTGGAAATAATGCTGCGCCTCAATCTCTTTTTCGATGCAGGCGATTTCTTCGTCCTCAGAGAGCATCATGCTGATGCGTTTAAAAAAAGCATCGGTCCAGGACTTGATGAGCCATAGATCCTCAGTCGGGGCGCCCATCTGTTTGACAATGATGGTCAGGGGTAGCGGCACAGCCATCGCTTGGACCCAGTCGCATTGGCCTTGAGCGGAAAAATTCTCAAACAAGGATTCCGCTGTCTCCTGGACGAAGGGGTCCATTGCATTGATTTTGGCTGGCCGGAAGGCTTCGTTGAACATCGCCCGCATCTGCTTGTGGTTGGGCTCATCTCGGCCAATGAGGGTCGCACTGGGTAGCCAACCTTGAGTTTCAAACAGTGTGTTGACGTTTTTTTGCCGAGGGCTCTGTGGATCGCTGGCGCGTCGCGTTTTACCGCTGAATGTTTGAGGATGTTGGAGCACGTGACGAACATCCTCAAATCTTGAGACGTGAAAGATATTAGTCGTTGGGTCTTGATAGACGGGTGCTTCTTGTCGGAGTTCAGCGTAATGCTGAAATGGATCGTTCTGCAAGTCTGGGTCAAAAAAGTTAATGTTGATGCTCAAGGGATTTCCTCAGATATCGCGAAGCTTCAAATTAACGAGTCTGCTTAATGTTGGCAACAGTTGATACAATGATTGTTTCTGAATTGAGTGCTTAGGGTCTTGCCGCACCCTAATCGCCTTTTGAGTGTCGGCGGGTAATCACTAGCCTCTTGATGATCTCCTTCTTTGGATTCGTGCTTAGGGCAGGGTCTAAAGCAACTCACGAATATCGGAGGGGCTCCTCGCCCTGCCAGCTGTTTGCAGCATGAGCGATGAAGTCAAAGCGCGCCCGAGTTGCCGTTGTTTTGGTCACGATCTCAAGCAGTGAACCGAGAAGAGGCCGAGTATCGATATAAGCAAAAGAAACGCTGCGGCTTTGGCCCGCGTTGATGACGGGATAGCCAGCTTGCTCAAAAAACCTCAATTCTGCCTCAAAGTTATCCGTCCAAGAACCCACGTGATGAAAAGTTTGGCCCAAACCTTCTGGAACAAGATCTCGTAGGCATTTTGCTCATAGAGCGGTTGAATGAGCTCAATCTGTAGCGGTCCCGCTTGGGAGATCCCGATCCGCATGGAAAGATCCGAGGGCGCGCCATAGTAGGTAACCCGGTTGAAGGTTTGGTACTCATACTCTTTGATGAAAAAAGGACCAACGCCTAATTTCTCTGTCCAGATTTTGCACGCGGCCTCAAGGTCGTCGACGACCCATGCGTTCTGGAAAATAGTTCGGTTTAAAGTGGGTGGCATCACGCATCAGCCTCTTTGCTCAAGATGACTCAATAATATCAATATTTTAGTGACTTCGACTTTTAGCGATTGCTTCAGTCGATCAAAGGTCGAGCCTAACCAGGGGCTCAACATTCAGGCCATCGGACCTGTAACCAAAATCGAACTATCGTTTACTCTGAGCGAAACCTACTGGAAACTTATTTAGATTTTGGCGGTTCATCAAGGTATCGCTACGAGCCTTTGAGGACACCCAAACGCGAATGGTGCGCCCCTCCCTCTTGCACCATGTTTGGGTATCCTCGACTTATCGCACATTCTTTCTGACGAAATGGCATGAAAATCGTCTTCTTTGGTCAGTCCTGTCCCCGCTTGGCAGGTTTAGGTCGCTGCACAGTACGAGGGTCTTCGATGCCGCTGAGGTTTATTCTCTGGGGTGAACAGTTTCGTTCATGATAAGCCTGTACTTAGGCCGCGAGTTTAAAAGCGTTGCAAAGCACGCCAGGATTTGAGGTAGATAGGGGAGAAGGGTTCGTTTAGTCAACTGATTCAGTTCAACGCTCCACTCTAGGGACTGAGCATGAGAACTGACTGAAAGCATTGAGTGAAAGCAATGATCCAAAAAATCGTTCAGTCAATGACGGATGGTTTTCACTAAAAGTTAGATCAGCAAAGCCAAACCGGATAACCCTAAATCGTGATTTCGTGTGTAAGTCCGCTTCGGGTAGAAACTGGGCTAAACAGTTAGATTGCAGGCGCCGGACGTGGAGCGCGGAGTGCGTTGCTAGGTTACAAGGTTTGGACTGATCGCTCTTGAATCGTCATGCTAAGCTAAAGAAGCCAAGATTTCTTCGAAAGGATACGAGTCGTGCCGAAATATCGCGATGTCAATCAATCGGCAGATCTGAAGATTGATCTAAAGGATACCGATCGGCCGTTGGCCGAAACGCTTAATCCTAACTTTAGATATGCGCTCTTTTCGCCGATCGCGAAAGGCGGGAAATCGCTCATTCAGTCCTGCACGGATATGTACTTGGCCAGACGGGTTTGTTACAAATCTCTGCGCCAGGAGTTCGCCAGTGATGTCACAGAGCAGCGAAGGTTGCTTCGCGAGGCTCGGGTTACAGCAATTTTGCAGCATCCCAATATTGTTCCAACCTATGACCTGGGCCGAGATGCCCGAGGCCATTATTACTTCACGATGAAGCTCGTCCATGGCTACACCCTTCGAGAAGTTTTGGATTACAGAGAGCGCTATGATCTAACCCAGCTGATCAACGTGATTGAGCAGGTTGCGCAGGCGCTCTTTTACGCGCACTCAAAAGGGGTGATCCATCGTGACGTCAAACCAGAAAATGTTCTGGTGGGTCCATTCGGAGAGGTCGTGATACTCGACTGGGGACTGGCCAAAGTGTGGCAGAGCGCCGAGCCTGAAGACGTGAGTCCTAGGCCTGATCTCAATCCAGAACGAGATCTATCGATGACCCACCATGGCGAGGTTCAAGGTACCATCAGCTATATGTCGCCAGAGCAATTAGAAAATCATGCCGACATCGACAATCGAGCAGATGTCTATAGTATTGGCGCGCTGCTTTTCGAGATTTTAACAGGGCAAAATGCAGTGACGGGAGAGACGATGGCAGAATTAGCGCACAGCGTTCGCTGTGATGCGCCTGCGAAACCTTCCAGTTTGTCTCGACTTAAAATTCCAGCACTGCTCGAGGACCTCGCCATGAAATGTCTCGAAAAGAAAGCCGATCAGAGAGTCCAAAATATGGACGACGTTCTGCGAATACTCGCCCAGAACTGGCAGATGACTTAGTCGGTCTGTACTCGACAGAGCAGCGCCGTGATATTGTCTGGGCCGCCGCCGCTGAGCGCGAGATCGATGAGCGAAACAGCAGTTGTCTCAAGATTGGTATGAGCGGCTCTGAGCGCTGTTTCGATATCGTGATCAGACACGACGCTGGTTAAACCATCGGTGGTTAGGAGAACAAGGTCGTCCTTTTCGAGCTGAAGGTGCCCGTTAGCCGCCTCAAATACCTGATTGCCACCCAGGCTCTTGGTTAGAATATGGGCATCACCTGGACTGGCTCTGCGACCTGTCTGGTTTTTTTCTTCCAAAAGCGTGTGGTCTCGCGTTAGCTGAAGTAACCCGTCACGGTGACTGAATCGATAGATTCTCGAGTCCCCCGCCCAAGCATAGAGTAATTTATTTTCCGGAGTGATTGCGGCGCAGGTCATGGTTGTCCGCATTCCCTGATGCTCCCTCGAGGTTTTTTGATGGTTGATGAGCGCAAGATTGCAGTCTTTGATCGCCTGGGCGATTTGATCTGAATCAGTAATCGTCAGAAGTGCTGGGTTTTGGGCAAGGTGGTTGATCGCCATTCGGCTGCAGAAACCGCCATGGCGGTATCCACCAAGCCCATCCGCGATGGCAAACAGACCATCGGACTCCCTGAGGAAAAATGCATCTTCGTTATGGGCACGAACAAGACCTTGGTGGGTCTGACCGGCTAAGGTGAGACGGTCGATGTTCAGCGCTGGCACGGATTCGAGATCGTCAAAAAGTCGCTCATCTCAATGCCATTCATAAGCCCAATCTACAGGCCAGAGCTCTGACGGCGAATGAGCTTTCCAGGCAGGGCTCCGGTGGCTCGGCCCTCACGGTAGATCACATCGCCTGCGACCACGGTCAGCTCGAGTCCATCAGCGTTTTGTAAAAAGCGCTTACCGCCGGCGGGTAAATCCTGCACGATATGGGGCGTTTTGAGTTTCAGGGCTTCAAGGTCAATGACGTTGATGTCGGCTTTGAGTCCTACTTTGATCATGCCCCGATCGTTGAGCGAATAGAGTTCCGCAGGCTGCTGGGTCAGCATTCGAATGCCCTGGCTCAGCTCAATCTTTGCTTTTTGTTTGACCCACTTTGTGATCAGGTACAAGTTTGCGCTGGCATCACAGATGGATCCAACGTGAGCACCGCCATCTCCCAGTGCAGCCACGGTATGAGGATGCTGCAAGAGCTCTGGAATACCATCGGCGTAGTTTGCTGCAGGAATGTAGATAAGATTTGTGCCCGCGTTGCCAAGGAGATAATCATACAGCCAGGACTGAGGGTCTTTGCCTTCAGCATCGGCCCGAGCTTGAACCGAATCGGTGGGTTCAGGCAGGTATTCAATGGGGTCAACCATGGGATACATCTTGTTGTATTTGTCGTTGAATATTTTGACAAAGATGTGGGGGTTTATATTGGATTCGCCCAATATTGCAGCCTTTGTTTCTGGATCGGTTAATCGGTCCAGGCGTTCCTCAACGGGCAATTCGCTGAGCGCTAGATATGTTGGGCGACGATAAAAGGGATTCATAGAGGAAGGCATACCCATCATCATCCCAACCGGGCGGGATAAGACTTGTCCTCGAATATCAAGGCCACGGGTTTGTGCGGCCTCCACCATCGAGAGCTGCTCTCTCCAAAGCTCGGGTTGATTGTCGAGTTGAAGCAGGGTAAAGGTACCTTTGGCGCCGGTTGCTTTGCAAGTGTCCTCTAAAATACTGAATTCGTCAGCGGGATCGTCCCAATCGGAAATCAACTGAAAGACGTGCCCTTGCTCCCCCGACAACGTTTTGCCTAGGGCTTTAAGCTCCTGGGTGGCTGCTTTGTAAGTGGGAATGAGTGAGCCATCGCTGCTTCGGTGTACCAATGTCCGGCTGGTCGAAAACCCAACGGCTCCTGCAGCCATGCCTTCTGCGAGTAAAGCCTGCATGGCCTTAATATCTTCAGCTGTGGCGGGCTCCCGGTTAACAGCGCGCTCGCCCATTACAAAGACTCGTAAGGGGCCATGGGGATATAAGGCGGCAACGTCGATATCACGGGGTTTACGATCCAGGCTGTCCAGAAATTCGGGGAAGCTTTCCCAATCCCAAGGCAAGCCCTCGTTCATCGCGGTTTCCGGAATCTCCTCGACGCCTTCCATCAGCTGAATCAAAACCTCGTGATCGGTGTTCCGGCAGGGGGCAAAGCCAACACCGCAGTTTCCCATGACCACGGTGGTGGTTCCTAAATTTGAAGAGGGCGCCAAATGCTGGTCCCAGGTCGCTTGGCCATCGTAATGGGTGTGCACGTCGATGAAGCCCGGCGTCACGATTTTCCCAGAAGCATCGATCGTTTCGTTGGCAGAGTGTCCGGAAAGCGCGCCGATGGCTTCTATAACACCGTTTTTGATGCCGATATCTTGGTGCTCGGGCGCGGCGCCAGACCCGTCATAGATCTGGCCATTTCGGATAAGGATATCGAAATGGGTCATAGCGATTGCTCTGCGTATAAGGTTGCCCTGAATGTAGCGCTTAATGCCCAAGAAATCTAGGGAGGGCTTGTGCTTACCCCAGATATAACTCGAGATGGCTTGAGCCTGGAAGCGATTTATCGCTCAGGACAATGACTCAACGATCTCAGGGCCAAATTTGGGGTATTCGTCGAGAATTTTGTCTCCAATTGCAGCTTTTAGTGGTGCGAGCCAAGGCTCGAAGGGCTGGTAAGCATTCAGGCCTGATTGGTAGATGGGTTGCCTAACTTGCTCAGAACTCGGCGTGCGAACGCTGCGCTCGGTGCGATGAAAATCGAGACAAGCCGCATCAAAAGGTAAGTCGCAAAAATCAAGAATTCTCCGCACTTGGGTTTCGAGGTCAAAGACCACCGCCTCGTGATGAACAGTTAAGATATAGTCTGGAAGGACGGTATTCCAGTGTTTCATCAGGTCCATGTAATCTTGATAATATTGACCGATATCCTCGAGTCCATAACTGAACTCTTGGCCGCTTGCGAAAAGCTGTTTATAACCACTGAAGCAACAGGCCAATGGGTGCCTGCGGGCATCAATGATCTTAGCATTGGGCAAAATCAGCTTAATCAAGCCAATGTGCCTGAAGTTGTTGGGCATTTTGTCGATGAAGTAGGGCGCGCTGGCCCGGTGTATGCGCGTATCGTCAAGATATTTCTGGCCCATTTCCCTCAGCACATCCTCAGGAATAGTGGTCAGGCACGCTGGGTATTGAGGATCATCCTGAAGCCGCCTGCGACCATCTAGCTCAAACGCAAAAGCCGCGATGTTGGGCAGTTCTTGAGTGCCATCTACCAGGGGATGGGAAGCTAAAATCTGCTCCAGTAAGGTCGATCCTGCTCGCGGTAATCCCACGATAAAAATGGGGTCAGGCGCTGTGATACCCGACTGTGACCGGTTACTGAACAGCTTAGAGTGACAGACCTTGTGCTGCAGTTTGAGCCGATTGCTGAGCAGCTCGCTGTCGAAGCCAATGGCCGCCTGTTTTATGGTGTTGCCGGTTTTGTAGAACTGAAAGGACTGCTCGAAATCTTGTTGATCTTCGAAGTGTTTGCCAAGTGCAAAATTGAGATGAATTTGATCAATGCTGGGGACGGCGTCGCTGCCAACAAAGCCCAGCATCTGATCGACTTCTGCCGCGTCAAATCGGTAAGTTTTTAAATTGGCTAGGCTCCAATAAGCATCACCAAAACTTGACCGCGCACCGTAGGCGTCTCTGTAAGCGGCGATCGCGAGCTCGGATTGATCGATGGTTTTCAGTGCATGTCCCTTAAGCAAATGGACTTGAGCAGGGTCAGGTACTTTTGGCGTGACGTGTTCATAAATTCCAATGGCCTCTTCGAATCGGCCGATGGCAACACATTGATTGGCATACGCCGTTTGGTGCCTGACGTTGTTGGGGTCCTTTTCAAGCAAATGTTCCGCCTCTTGGAACGCTTGCTCATACTTTTGACGCTTATAGAGTACGCCCATATAGTCATAACGGGCGAGCAGGTTTTCTGGTTCGAAGGCCACGGCATTCTCAAGCAGGATTTCTGCATCGTCGAGCACCTCGGTTTGGATACCTAGATAGGCCAACAACCGCATACCCTCGACGTGTCTGGGATTGCGTCTAAGGAAGAGCCTGCAGAGCTGCTCAGCGCCAGCCAAACGGCCCTCGTTAATGAGGTCCCGAACCTGCAGAAGTGCTTTCGGGAGTGCCCCAAGGTTCTCGATTTGCTGCGCCGACTCTATTTGAATGAGTGGGTGATCCTGAGGGTTGGTGAGCTCGTTGAGGGCCTTCCAGCTGCCAATCAAAGCATCGTTGAGGGTGACAGCGGCTCTGAAAGCGGATATCGCTTGCTGGGTTTGATCGAGGGATTTGAGGGTATACCCCATCTCCTGGTGTCCGCGGGCATACCGAGGAAAGTCTTCAATCAGCGCATCTAATGTGGACTTTGCCGAGTCGAGTTTCTTCAGGTAGCGCAGACAAACACAGTAATAATAGCGTGTCTCGCGATCCCCCGGTGTTTCTATAAGTTGTTGAGAGAGCAAAGCTGACGCTGCAGATATGTCTCCCGCAGCGAGCTTTTCTTTGGCTGAACGTGTTGATTCAGGAATGGGTTCGGCTTGGCGCATGATGTCTTTAAGATCTTGGTTTCACGACAGATCTTATCATGCGCCAATACCGAGGGGCTTAATTCATGTCGTAAGAGACACGAAGACCCATGGTTCGTGGACGGTTGGTGGTAATACGCTCGAAGAAATCCTGGCGATTAATGTGCAGTTGAGCCCGCTCATCAGTTAGGTTGCTGACAAACAGCTCAACACCCCAGCCATCGCTGAGGTTTTCAACACCAATCGAGGCATCTACGATACCGTAGCTGTCTTGCATGGTGTTGGGCTCATCGACCGTATCAACAATAGAGTTGAGGGCTTCACCGGCGTACTTATACCCAAATTGCCAATGAGCACCTAAATCGTTACTCATTTCCCACTCGTACCGAGCGCGAAGACTGACTTGAGTTTCAGGCGTCAGCGGCAACATGGATCCGGCATCTGCAACAACGATATCAAACGCAGGGTCAACGAAGACAAGCTCAGTGTCGTTGAAGGATGCTGCAGCATAGAATGTCAGTTGTTCGTTCACAGACCAGACTAAATCACCTTCGATGCCGCTGATTTCGGCGTTACCGCCGTTGTCGACGATCGTTAGGATCGAAATATTCTGGGAATCGAATTGAGAGACCTGGATGTCCTCCCAATCAATTCTGTAGATCGAACCATTGAATCGAACGGCGCCATCAGCCAGCGTGGCTTTCCAACCAATTTCCATATTCTCGAGAGAATCTGACTCGAAGACATAAGGCAGGCAGTATCCTGGGAATCCAGAAGCATTGCTGGGTATCGCGACTTCGTTGCCACAATTTGTACCGTCGTCTCTTATATTTTGAGCATTGGCACTATAAACACCGCCTTTTTGCGCCGCGGCACGATTAAAACCAGGAGGACGGTAGCCTTCAGACCAGGTTGCGAAAATCAACGTATCTGAGTTTTCCGGCTGCCATGATGCGGTAAATCGCATGATGGTGTCTGTCACATTCAGAGGTTGTAATTCTGCAAAGTTGGTCTGATAGTCTCGACCACCGGTCAGCGCAGGCCTGATATCGTTGGTGGGGTCTGCATCATCGACGAAGAGTGGCCGATTACCGTAGCGCCATGCGCCGTATCCGGTAAATCCGTAGTCTAGATCATAGTAGCGTGCTCCGACGGCCAGAGAGAGGCTATCGGTGACGTCCAAAGTGATTTCTCCAAAGAGGGCAGTCTGTTCCTCCGTTCGAGTGTTATCGTTCCGGAATTGCGTCGAGTCTGTGAGCAGGCCTCGAGCATTGGCTTCAGAATTTTCGAAAGTACCGCTTGTTCTGATGTCGATGGGCGAAAATCCTGCATCCATAGGTGCTTGATAGTTAAAGTCGCCCACGTGCAAGATTTCAAAGTCTTCAAAGAAGACGCCGCCCTGCATATTGAGTCGACCATCCCAGTTGGTTGCGACACGAAATTCATGGGTCCAACGCGTGTTTTCGTTTTCGATTCTGGCTGCGTTTGCTGGCGTTCCACACTCAACAACCCCGGGATCACCGCCGATGGTTGGATCAAACGTGTAGAAGGTGCTTGGATCATAGTCGGTGTTGTAGCCTGTGCCGAGGCCATTGTAGTAGCCTCCGACAAGATACTCGCACTGGTAGCCAGAAATGAATGCGCCGATGTTGGTGTAGCCGGTGTAGTCGATGTTGGCTGTGACGTCCCGATCAAGGAAGGCACCGGTGTAGACAACATCAAGGACGCCGATCCGACCCTCAATCGTCCAAGCTGTTTGATTAAAATCATCGTTGAGGAAGTCATCGCTATAGCGTGATACCTGAAGATCATCCAGCATTGGATCGTAATCGAAAACCCCTTCCGTGGAGAGGCTTTGAGCGGTGTGTTGCAGTAGGAGACTCCAATCATCGTTGATCAAGTATTTGATACCGATGCGGGCTCCGGCGTAATGCGCGTCGTTGAAATCGTCTTCAACGAGTCCCGCATTGTTAGCAACGGCTTTGTTGACCGGAACAGTCAAACCATCTGGGCCCACAACGGTCCCATTGGCAAAGACAGTACCTGCAGCGTAAGTAATGGAATCCCCAGGGAATGTAGGATTAATGCTGCTGTCGGCTTGGAAAGTGCCAGCAACATTATCGATGAAGCCGCCTTGACGATCATTGTAGAGCGCGACTCGCGCGGCCATCTTGCCTTCCATGATTGGGAAGTTCAGCATCAGCTCACCAGAATTGCTGTCTTCGCCACCCGAAGTCTGGGACCAGCTGCCGTTAAAGCTCGCGTCAAACTCGTCAATGACGGGTTTGTTGGTGATTAAACGAACCGTGCCTGCCATAGAACTTGCACCGTAGAGGGTCCCTTGAGGACCAGGCAGTACCTCGATGCGCTCCATGTCGCTGATGTAGACATCAAGATTACGTCCACCGGCGGTAACAGGTTGCTCATCAAGATAAAGCGCAACGTTGGGGGCAGAACCTTGAGACTCCGCAACGGTGATGTTGATGGCATCAACGGCCGCGCCGCGAATATAGATTTCGTTCTGTCCAGGGCCACGGCCACCGGCATTGACGTTCGGGAGATATTTCACGTAGTCAGAGAATTCTTGGATGTTTTGGTCTTCTAGCTCTCTGGACCCAATGGCTTGTATCGTAACCGGCGCATCCTGGAGCGGAACAGCGCGTTTGGTTGCGGTTACGATGATTTCTTCGATTTCTGCCGTGGCTTGCTGACCTGATGCCGCAAGGGCTGCAAGGATAGCAACGTTAAGCTTTTTTTTCTGAAACATTCGGACGCCTCTTAGTTAATCAGATGTCATTATAGGGGAGATTAGAGAACAATGCACATTGACTAGGCCACCAAGACTTTCGATATATAAACTATTGATTATAATCTTTTATTATATTTTATAGCCGTTCGTATTCGAAGTAATTGTGCTGACGAATGACGCTCTGAGACGTCGATTCAGATCTCTGTTCTCAAGGATGATTCGTGCTTCATTGTTTTCTGATGGGTCGAGGGTCGATCGAGGGCTCAATCGTTAGGGGTTTCTCTTGAGCTGCGGGCAAGGTTAAAAAAGTAACAAGATCAGGTCGTGCTGCTGGCATCGCTATTGGTGGGCAGCGGTTCCTCCGGGGTGTTCAGCATAAGCTATACTCCTTCCGGGCTTTACTACCTGATTCCCATCGAGCTTCATTACCTCATAGCTTGATGAACCCCGAGCTTGATGAACTCCGAGCTTAATGACCTTCCAGCTCGAAGACCTTCCAGCTTGAAGACTCAGGGGAGAATCAACTCGGTCCTTTTAGGCCCCAATTTTTAGGCGACCCGAATTAAATGTTCCGATCTCGGCGATTGGAAAGCGGTCTGAGCCCACGGGACAAGGCTGATTTTGGACCCGCCTTTGCTGAAGGCTCCCGGCGCTCGGGCTAGCCGGATTGCTCAGCGCGTAGCAATTGATGCTCTCGAATGAGGCCCAAAAGCAAACTGATGGTCATCAAAATGATGATCAGAGTAAACGGGAAGGCGCTGGCCAGAGAGAGGGCCTGGACTGAGGATAGGCCGCCCCCTAAGAGCAAAGCGATACCGATCATGCCGAGTGAAATACACCAGAAAATGCGCTGAAACAGCGGCGTTTTGATCTTGCCGCCAGCGGCCATGGTATCGACGACGAGGGAGCCCGAATCCATCGAAGTGACGAAGAAGATGATCACTAAAAACAACCCCAATATCGAGGTAATTAAGGATCCTGGGAACTGTTCCAAGAAGATAAACAACGTCAATTCCGGCTGAAAATTACGTACGCTCTCCGCGACTGCGGTGACGTCCTCTTCGAAAAACTGCAGAATTGCGGTGTGGCCAAATATGGTCATCCAAAGCATAAAGATCAGCGATGGCGCCAGCAGTGCGCCGAGCACAAACTCTCGGACCGTACGACCTGTCGAGATTCTTGCAATGAACATTCCGACAAACGGTGAAAAGGCGATCCACCAAGACCAATAAAAGGTCGTCCAATCATGCATAAAATAATAGTCTTCTCGCCCAGACCAGCTACTGAGCACTGGCAGGTATTCTAGATAGGCCAATGAGTACCCGAAAAAATAGCCCAGGGTCTCCATGACCGGCGTCATAAAAAGAACAAACAAGCCCAAAATCACTGCCAGCACCATGTTGATTTCGCTGAGACGCTTGATGCCCCCATCAAGTCCTCGAACAACCGAAATAAGAGCAAGTCCTGTAATGATGCCCACTAAGACAATATTGGTGTAATCACCTGTTGGTAGTTCAAAAAGGTAGTTCAGACCTCCGGAGGCCTGCTCTGCGCCGTAACCGAGGGAGGTTGCTAAACCGAACAGCGTGGCAAAGATGGCAAGTATGTCGATGATGTGCCCAGGCCAACCCCAGATTCGCTCGCCGAAGATTGGATAGAGCGCGGAGCGCATCAGGAGTGGCAGACCTTTGTTGTAACAGAAAAACGACAAAGACAATCCAATCACGACGTAGACAGCCCAAGGATGAAAGGCCCAATGATAAATGGTTGCTGCCATCGCGAGATCGCGCAGGGCTTGTGAATCAAGGTCTGTCTCGCCGAGCGGGGGCGTGATGGCGTGGTTCATCGGTTCTAGAACGCCATAAAACATAATCCCAATACCGATGCCCGCGGCAAACAACATCGAAACCCAACTCAGTAGATGGTAGCGCGCGACTGCATCTTGCCCGCCGATGCGGATGCGACCCAAGGGTGAAAATGCCAACGCCACACAGAAGATCAGAAATCCATTCATGCTGTACATGAAAAACCAGTCGAGTTCCTGGGTCAGAAAAAAGCGTAACGCGCTGAAGTTTTCAGCGGCCTGGTTTGGAAACAACAATGTGACCAGGACAAAGACCACAATGGTGATACTACTGATTAAAAAAACCGGGTTATGAATATCAAGGCCGAGGCCTTGAAGATTGTCTTGCCCAACCTCGTAATCAGAGGTGTATAAATCTTCGAGCGCAGAAAGCTCGTTAGCTTCAGGAGGGTTTAAAGACACAGTAGGCTACCCGCGAAATCAGTGCAAACCGTAACACGAGTCCCCATCAGAGTCACATTGTGTATGAATGATCCATCCAATTGGGCTTAGCGCTTGCTTTGATTTGGCCACCAAACGGCGCAATCAGCGGCGCTTGGCATAGCCCGTCGTCAAGCCCTGCTTCAGCAGGAAAGCCTGCGCACTAGGCGGCCTAAGTTCTGCTGGCAAGAATCTCTGCTTCGAAGTCGGCGAGTTTGTCCTTACCAAAAAACATAGCATCACCGGCGAAAAAGGTCGGGGAACCAAAATTGCCCCGTGCCACGGATCGCTCTGTGTTGGCGATGAGTCCCGACTTGATGTCCGGCATGGACGCGCCTTCGAAGATTTCATCTGCAGGTAGACCTGATTCCATTAAGGCTGCGTGAAAAACTTCGGGCTCATCCATTTTCTTGGGGACCGCCCACATGTGGTGATACACCGCATTGATGTAGTCAAAGCAATACGCCTGGCTTTGGGAAAAAACAGCGCCCCGCATCAGCATGAGGGTATTGATAGGGAAATCTGGGTTCCGCTCATAGGCTGTAATCTGGTGAGCGCGCAAAAACCGCTGGGTCTCAATTTGGGCATATTCGGGCTTATTGAGGATGCCTTGCATCGAGACACCGGGTGAGACGTTGTTGGTGGCCTTGAAAACGCCACCTAAAAGAATGGGAACATACGTGATGGCTTGACCGATACGTGCTTCAAGCTGGGGCAAAACAAGGTGGCTAAGATAGGCGTTTGGGCTGCCAAAATCGTAGTGAAATTCTAGTTCCATAAAGCGCTCGCTAATGATTGGGATTGACTGTGAATGTTGCTTGAATGACGGGATGAGCCGGGTTAAGTATGCTAGGGTTTGTGGGCCTAGGCAATGCTGCCGGCGCTTAAAAAAGCGGAGGAAGTTTGAATGTCAGTCAGCCAACAACCAGAGGATCCAGCCGTTGCGCTTGATACTGGCACCGATGAACTGCTTTGCCGCGTCGCTGATGGTGTCGCTCTGGTTACTCTGAATAAACCGCATAAAAAAAATGCGCTTGGCGATGAATTGACGCCGGCGTTACGTGCGCTGTTACCTGTGCTTGAGCAAGATGCCCGCGTGGGCTGCATTTTATTGACTGGAGCCGGCGATGCTTTTTGTGCGGGCGGCGATGTCTCGGAAATGGGCCAGAGCAACCCATCGGCGAAGCCTTCAGCAGAGTCCCCGGCCCCGGCAAGTGTTGAACAACGGGTTGCGACGCTGACGGAGAAGCAAATGCAACTGACTCACCGCCTTTATCACCTAAAGAAAATTACGATCGCAGCATTGCCAGGCGCGGCAGCCGGTGCGGGATTGTCGATTGCCTTGGCCTGCGATTTGCGGGTGGGCTCCGAACGGGCTTTTATTACAACCGCCTTTCGCAATATTGGGCTGTCGGGTGATTACGGCGCGAGCTGGTTTTTATCCCGGCTTGTTGGCCTGGGTCGAGCCAAAGCGCTGTTTTATCGCGCAGACCGGCTCGATGCGGCGACCTGCGAGGCGTGGGGTATCTTTAATGCTGTCTTCAGTGAAGCGACTTTTCGGGAGGACAGCTTGGCCTACGCCAAAGGCATTGCTCAGGGGCCGCGTCAGGCGTTGACTTTGATGAAGGCGAATTTACAAGCGGGGTCCGAACAGGATCTGAGCAGCAGTTTGGCGCTCGAAGCGAAGCATCTCATAGCGTGCTCTGGAACCGCCGAATCAAAAGAAGCAATTCGAGCGTTCATGGAAAAGCGACCTCCGAATTTTGGTGTTTGAAACCCCAGCGTGAGGCTGCTGCAATAGCACGGTTGATGACAGTTTCGGGCAAGTACCGTGAGATTGTGGACCGGGGAGGATTTTGGGGCTAGCAGCAGGATGGTAGAGGCCGGATTTGCTGATTTCGACGGGGTCATAATTTCGCTCAGGTCTATCGATTCCGGCACAACAGGGAGCTTATGATGTCTACTAATGAACAAGTCGTCAAAAATTTTATAGAGGCTTGGTCTCGGCTTGATCCCGCTGAGCTGGCTGGTTTTTTTCATGAGTCAGGGGTGTATCACAATATGCCAGCCAAGCCAGTTGAAGGCCGTGAGACCGTACAGACTTTCATCTCAGGTTTTATCAGCACTTGGACCGAAACCGATTGGGAGATTTTGTCCTTGTTCGGGGAGGGCGACTGGGTGATGTGGGAACGTATTGACCGGACGAAGACGACCCAAGGGGAGGTCGATTTGCCGTGTTGCGGTGTATTTCAAATGGAATCATGCCAAATCAAGCTTTGGCGGGATTACTTTGATATGGGACCCTACTTGCGCGCAATGGCGACTTGAGGTGCTCTTTCCAGTGACGCCTTGGTTGGATCAAGCGCCTCAATGAAAAGGAGATCAAGTTGCCGCCGGCAAATGCTTGCGCCGAGATTCATCTAGGACGTCATTGATCAATAAAGATATGGTCAAAAGGCTGAGAACAGTGATTTAATGACCTTGAAAGTCGGGTTGGCGTTTTTCCAGAAAAGCTCGGACCCCTTCTCGTCCGTCCCTCGACATTGCGCATTCAGCAATGGCGCGTGTCTCATGCTCCATTTGGGTCTCGAGGCCTTGGTTAAAGCTATCGTTCAGCAGGGATTTTACCGCACCCAAAGCGCGGGTAGGCCCTTGGCATAGCTGAGCGATTAATTGATGGGTTTCCTCAACCAAGGCGTCGGCTGCAACAGCTCGATTGATCAAGCCCCATTGCTCGGCTTCAGACGCCGAAAGGATGCGGTTAGTCAACATCAGTTCTCTGGCTTTTCGGTCGCCGATACGACGGGGTAGAAAGTAAGTTGAACTGCCGTCCGGTGATAAGCCGGCCTGGGTATAAGCCATTGTAAATTTCGCAGATTCTGCGGCGATCGATAAGTCCGCGGCGACCGCAAGGCTAAAACCAGCCCCCGCGGCTGTTCCTTGAATCGAAGCAACAACAGGTGCTTTGAGGCGAGTGAGGCGACTGATTCCATGATGAAGATCGCCAGCCATTTCACGAATCATGGCTCCAACGTCATCGCCTGCTGCACCAAATTCACCAATGTCTCCTCCTGCACAAAAAAGCTTACCCTCGGCGTTGATCAAAACAGCGCGCAAGCCGCGGTGCTCTTCGCAGGCAATTGCCGCCAAGTTTAATTCTCTCGCCATTCGTGGATTCATTGCGTTGGCAGCTTCGGGCCGGGCAAGTGTTATCGTGGCGAGCGAATCTTTGATCGTAAATTTTAAGGTTTCGAACTCTTGATCCATAAGGTGCTTCTCGTTAACCGTTGAGTGAGCAATATACCAAAAGTATCGGCTCTTGGAAGGTGCCAGCTTTCTTTGAGAAACGTTCTGATTTTAGGCCGTATTGTGTAGACTCTAGGCAGACCGAACGAGGAGGAGCCCAATGAGCGAAGCACTAGCGAAACCAGCCAGACCCGATCCAGAATCTGCGCCGTTGGATGAACTCGATCTTTTTTTACCGGATCTTTTTCATGATGATTATCACGTCAAGGTGTTTGAGCGACTGCGAGCGGAGGACCCTGTTTTTCATCAGGAAGTCGAAGAACTTGGTTCAACCTGGAACGTTACGCGCTACGAAGACATTATGGCGGTGGATACCGATCATGAAACTTTTTCTTCGGATGGATCGATCGTTGCGACGGATCAGGATGAAGATTTTGCGTTGCCCATGTTTATTGCAATGGATCCGCCGCGTCATGACCAGCAGCGTCGAGAGGTCAATGGTGTTGTTGCACCACGTAATCTTGCGGTGATGGAGGAGACGATTCGCGGGCGGGTTCAGACGATTCTTGCTGGGCTGCCCATTGGCGAAACCTTCAACTGGGTTGACGAGGTATCGATTGAGCTGACCACCCAGATGTTGGCGACCCTGTTTGATTTTCCATTTGAAGATCGCCATAAGTTAACCCGTTGGAGCGATGTGGCCACGGCGGATGATCAGTCAGGCATCATTGAAAGTGAAGAGCAGCGGCGAGAAGAATTGATCGAATGCCTGATGTACTTCACCGAGCTTTGGAATCAGCGGGTGAATCAACCCCCCGCGATGGACCTTGTCTCGATGTTGGCGCATGGGGAGTCGACAAAGAATATGGATCCGATGGAATACCTTGGAAACCTGGTGTTGCTGATCGTTGGGGGTAACGACACGACGCGAAATTCGATTACCGGTGGGGTTCGCTTCCTGAATCAATTTCCGGATGAATATCGCAAGCTCACTGACAATCCCGGGTTGATTCCCAACATGGTGCCCGAAATTATTCGATTTCAGACGCCTTTGGCTTATATGCGCCGCACAACGACAAAAGACGTTGTTTTGGGTGGAAAACACATACCAAAGGGCGGCCGGGTCCTGATGTGGTATGTCTCGGGCAATCGGGACAGTCAAATGATCGATCAAGCCGACCGGTTCTGGATTGATCGGCCCAAGGCGCGCCAGCAGTTGAGTTTTGGTTTTGGTATTCACCGATGCATGGGCAATCGTCTCGCAGAAATGCAGCTTCGAGTGTTATGGGAAGAAATACTGACAAAGTTTGAGCGAGTCGAAGTGGTTGGCGAGCCGTCCTATGTAAATTCTAATTTCGTCAAGGGTTACTCGCATCTTCCCGTCAGATTGCACGCAAAATAGCGAGAGATTCAGCCGGTTCAGTCATCACTGAGAGAGCCGTGAGCGAGTCTTGAAAGATAGGATTGGCATCGGATGACGCACAACGGTAGTTATTGGTTCGACAGCCTTGCGCCGGACGACCTTGGCTTAGCGGCTGAACCAATGCCCACTCAAGTTGACGTGGCAATAATCGGTGGCGGCTATACCGGTCTTTGGATGGCCTACTATCTGAGCGAATACTGTCCTCACCTTAAGGTTGCAATTTTAGAGGCTGAAGTGTTTGGGTTCGGCGCCAGCGGTCGCAACGGAGGATGGTGCATGGGCACGTCCCATGATGTCGAGGCGCTATTGAGTCAAGTGTCCACTCGGGCCACCGGTCTGCGATTGGCCCGAGCGATGCATGCGACAGTCGATGAGATCGCTCGCGTCGCGGATCACGAGCAAATCGATTGCCATTTTGAAAAAGGTGGCAACTTGATGGTGGCAACAAGCCCGTTCCAAGTTACCCAACTGCAAGACGAATTAAAGCATTTACACCAAGTCGGCTTTACCGAGGCTGACTATCGGTGGCTCGATGCGCCTGAGTCTCGGGCGCGGGTTGGAACTGCCAGTAACTTTGGCGCGATGTTTACGCCCCATTGTGCTGCGATCCATCCCGCTCGATTGGCTAGGGGTTTAGCCCATCGATTAAAAGCCAGAGGGGTTCTCTGCCTTGAATCGACGAAGGTGACCGGTTACGTTTCTGGACGGGTCGAGACCAATCGCGGTGAACTTCGTGCAGACAAAATCCTCCGCGCCACCGAAGGCTTTACCCCCACCCTGAAAGGCCAAAAACGAGCGGTTTTACCGATCTACTCAATGATGGTGGCGACAGAGCCGCTCCCTGGGTCGGTGTGGGATGAGATTGGACTCGTCCACCGTGAAACCTTTGGGGATCCTAGACGGGTGGTGATCTATGGCCAACGAACTGCGGATGACCGGTTGGCGTTCGGCGGGCGAGGCGGTTACTACTTTGGTTCCAAAGTTAAGCCTGTGATCCCAGGGGATGATCCAGGACTTGATTCGGTCGCCCAATCCTTGAGAGACCTGTTTCCAGTGCTGGTTGATTACAAAATGACCCATCGCTGGGGTGGTCCCCTTGGGGTGAACCGGCATTGGCGACCGACTGTAACGTTTGATCCGGAAACGGGCCTTGGATCTGCTGGCGGCTATGTGGGTGAGGGGGTCGCTGCTTCCAATCTAGCGGCAAGAATTTTGGTCGACTTAGTCCGCGGTGAGGATTCGGAGATCTTAGGCTTGCCTTGGGTTGACGATCTTGCACGGAACTGGGAGCTCGAACCGGTACGCTTTTTAGGTGCTCGGATATTGCAATACGCAGCGGAGCGTGCAGATGCTAGCGAGGCTGAATTGGGTCGACCTGCGCGGTTTTGGGACGGTTTGTTTAACCGATTTGTTGATTGAATGGGAAAAGAGAAAGGAGCGATGCAATGTTAGATTTACACTACTGGCCGACACCTAATGGTAAAAAGGTCACGATACAGTTGGAAGAGTGTGGGGTAGAGTATCGAGTGGTGCCTTGTAACATAGGTCGGGGTGATCAGTTTACAGACGCGTTTTTATCCATCAATCCCAATAATCGAATGCCAGCATTGGTCGATCATGCGCCCGCCGATGGCGGCCCGCCGATCTCGATCTTTGAATCAGGCGCCATGATGCTCTATTTGGCTGAAAAAACCGGCCAATTTATGCCAAGTGATCCCCGGGGCAAGTATGAAGTGGTGCAGTGGGTCGTCTGGCAAATGGCCAATCAGGGGCCTAAGACCGGGGAGTGTGGTCACTTTCGCAGGTTGGGGGATACTGAAGGCGATCAATCCTATGCGGTGGCCCGATTTACTGACGAGGTCAACCGGTTTTACGGGGTGCTCAACAACCAGCTTTACAATCAGCCTTATCTTTGTGGTGACCACTACACCATTGCCGACATGATCTGTTATCCCTGGTGTGTAAACTGGGCAGGGCAAGGTCAGGACATCAATGAGTTCAAATATTTCAAACGTTGGTTCGATGAATTATCGGATAGACCGGCCGTACAGCGAGGAATGGCGGTCGGAAGCGACCTGCGTAATGACCCTGCTGCCATGTCGCCTGAAGAGCTCGCCAGTCTCAAGGCGATGCTCTACAACCAGCGTGCTCGGCCCGCACCGGATCAAGGTGGCTTGCTCTGATTGGGGCGCTCATGAGGTCAAGGCGCACAGCGCATATCTACCTCGATGACGCTTTTTTTGATTTCAACAGCTCGAGGACAAAGGGTGGTTGGAAAGCTTTCCGGGTTTTCCGTCGGTAAAGGTGTAGGTTCCTTGGCCGAGAAGGCATTTTGGGGTCAGTAAAAGCCTTTCTCTTTGCCATCACAGACCTATTGCCCTCGCCGGAAGCTTACCTTGTGGCCCGATGCCATTTGATGGCAGATTTATTCAAACGTTCGAACAGTCCACCAGGGGAAGTATTCGGGCATATCGCTCGAGACTTTTCCTGGAAAAACCGGTGCCCGCTTTTCTAGAAAGGATTCAACCCCTTCAATGGCGTCTGCAGATTTACCGCGGTAGTAGATGCCTCGTGAGTCCACTTTATGGGCTTCCATGGGATGATCGGCGCCGAGCATTCGCCACATCATTTGACGGATAAGAGCGACGGAGACGGGTGAGGTGGATTCGGCAAATTCGTGCGCAAGATCGATCGCTGCGGGCATCAGGTCAGCCGGTTTATGAACGCTGCGGACGAGACCCCCGGCTTTTGCTTCTTCCGCGCCAAAAACCCGACCCGAGAAGGTCCACTCGAGGGCTTGTTGGATACCGACAATTCGAGGCAGGAACCAGCTCGAGCACGCCTCGGGCACCACTGCTCTTTTCGAGAAGACGAAACCGTAACGCGCTTCCTCAGACGCCAGGCGAACGTCTGTTGCACATTGGAGTGTTGCCCCGACGCCGACGGCGGGACCGTTACAGGCTGAAATGATCGGTTTTAGCGACTCGAATATTCGCAGGGTCAACACGCCACCGCCGTCTCGGCGTAATCCACCCTCTCTTCCAGGGGCATCGTTGTTAAAGGTATTACCGCCCCCGGAAAGGTCGGCGCCCGCGCAGAAGCCTCGGCCCGCGCCGGTGAAGATGATGGCTCTGATCTCGTCATCGGCATCCGCGGCATCGAGGGCAGAGATGATTTCGGCCTGCATTTGCCCGGTATAGGCATTGAGTTTGTCTGGCCGGTCCAGTGTAACCGTCAGGACGGGACCATTTTTATCGTAAATGATTTGTTCAAAGTTCATGGGTTTTCCTAGGCGTAGTGTTGAATGAAATCAGTAAACAGCGCGCGTTGTGCGTGAGAGCCTCCAAGTGACTGCAATTCCGGCAGGGCTTTTTGTAAATAGTGCACCCCGACGGCAGGTTCTTCGCTGGCAATGTGAATAATGCCCGATGCGAGGTCGGTGCCAATGCGCTGACAAAGTTTTGCTTGCTCCATCGAACCAACACTCCAAAGCTCAAAGGGCGCGATCAGCGCTGGGTCAGCGGCTTTGCCTGTGGTTCTCGCTTGTACCATCAAGTAATGCAGCGCGATAAAAAGCAGCTCTTGATCGGTGGTGCGATGCTGAAAGTCCGTCAGCGCAAACCAACGATCGCCCACGTCAATGCCTTTCATTTCGAGTCGCCAGAGCAAACTTGCTGCATTGCAAACATCGAGATAAAAATCATCGCTTAAACAATCCGTGAGCTCTTGATCATAAAGATGGAGGGCTTCGCTGAGGCGGTTTTGTCCAATGAACATCAGCGCTTTGTGCCAAATCAAATGGTTCCGAAAATTATTAGTCTGATCCCAGTGTCGATCGCACTGTTCTAGCCATTCAATGCCTGCACTGTAGTTTTTTTGCATCTCGTGAACGTGCCCAACCGCATGCGCCGCCCACATATCCATAGGCTCGGCTGCGACTGCTGCCTCACCGCAGGCCAGCGCGTCAGAGTAGTCACCGCATTCTTCGTGGCCAAAACTCAACATGCCCAGGACAAAACTTCTCCAAGGATGATCCTGAGGAAAATGTGGTAGCGACCGAGCGACAGAATCACGCATGCGGGCAACATCGCCACGATAGAAGTGTAGATGATTTGCGGCTTTGAGCGCGATCAGATCAGAAGGATCGTTAATAAGAATCTGGT
>MDTB01037119.1_pt1 | contig 30668 bp, 21 predicted proteins | sample 811161 | NCBI WGS metagenome assembly MDTB01 (sample SAMN05326650, study PRJNA326480) | marine metagenome | isolation source: seawater | place: Mediterranean Sea | collected 2009 | reverse complement strand
TTTTTTGATGCATCCAATATCTGTTATAAATTATTCTAAGTTATATTTGAATAATATGAATATATATGATAGAGTAAATTTACATAATGTAGATTTTATAGAAAGTTTTTTCTTGGATAAAAATAAATTTATACCAAGATATAATATTATTGAAAATGAAGATGAGTTTGATTCTACATTTAAAAAAATGAAAATAATTAATACAATTGTTTTTAAAGAAGAAAATAGAATTGAAGATAGACGAACAAATGAAACATATGTAGATTTTTTAAATAAAATGATTCCAACAACAAAATCCATATTTTTAAGTTTAATCAAAAATAAATTACAGTTAGATAAAACATTATCATATCATAAAATTATAGATTATTTGGAACCTTTTTTAATATACAATAATCATATTACATATAAACAATACGAACAAATATTAAATTTTGTTGAAATATCTTGTAATAATTATTTAAAACGCACAATTAAAAATGTATTTGACATGAATATGTTTATGCAATTAAATATGATATCATATAAAGTTCCTTCTAGATTATTAAATTTTTTTGATAAAAAGGATGAATTAGAGAAAATGGATAAAAAATGGTATTCATTAAATGATGATATATCACCGAATGAATATATAAAACAAATTATATCTGCTGATAATGGTAGATTATTAAATGATGGTATTACATTAAGTGGGGTTGCATTAATACAAACGATAGACATAGATAATAAACTGAATGAATTAAAAGAAAAATTAGATAATGATAGGGAGAAATTTTTAAGCGATAGAGAAAATAATTGTAATGTATTTACATTAGCTAAGAGATTTAAAAATATAGACGAGTTATCAAAAGATAAATCAGAATCTGTATTTGATAAAGAATATGATGATACGCGTTATGATATATATGATGAATTAAGTCATATAAAAAATATTAATAATAAAGAAGAACGTAAAAAAACATTATCAATGCATTTAATGACTGAGATGGGAATAAGTGCTAGAAATGCTGAAAGAGACTCTGATGCAATGGTTAATGGTTTTAAAAAAGTAATTGATGGTGATTATGCGGTGTTAGATATGGGTGACTATGATTATAGATATTATATAAGAAAATCAAATAAATGGCATTTGGATAATGAATTTAATGGTAAATTTATAGACGAAGTTGGTTTTTGTAATGTTCAAAAGAATTGTTTAAATATAAATAAATCTTGTACATCAAAGGAAGAAGGTAAATTGATGATGGAGAATGAATTGATTTCGGATATAATGAATAATATAGAAGTTGATTTTAAAGAAAATATAGATAAATTAATAGATCAAATAAAAAATAGTTTGCAAAATAATATGAAAAACATGATTACCTTAAAAAAATATAATTATAACAAGTTTTTGAAATATGATAATGAAAAATATTTATTTTCTGAAATGTTGGATGAGGATATTGAGTTTGAAGTTTCACCATATATTACTTTGAGAGATATGATATTAGGTCAAAATGATATCATAAAAAAATACGATGATATATTGAAATTTATAGAAATGTATTGTACATATAAATATACAGAAGGTGTTGAAAATATACATGATAAATATTGGTATTATTGCAATGAAACCAATTTAATTTTACTTCCTACATTTTATAAAGAATTAGCAGAAGCTTTTAAGAATGATAACTATAAATCTGTATTAGATAATATATGTAAAGAAAGGGGAACATTAAGTGATAATGGTGATAAAATTGTAGATAAATATAGTGGACATATAATAAAAAATATTAATTATGAAAACGTAGAAATGTATGAAAAATCAGGTAAAAAAATTATTTCCCATGAAATATTAGATTTAACGATAGATGAAATCAGAAAAGAAGAAGAAGATGAAATTTTAAAAGAAGAAAAAGCAGAATATAAAACAGAAACGGCAAAATTAATAGTTAATATATTAGAAACTTTTGATAAAAACTTAGGAATAAATGTTAGTAATTACTATCCTAATATAGTTAGAATAGTTACAGAATTAATAGATAAAAAATTATCAAGTGTAAAAATATATAATGAAAAAAGAAAGAAGGCAGCAAAAGAGGGTAAAAAAATGCAAAAATATGATAAAGCATTTAATAAATTGATTATTTATTTTACTATTTCGTGTTATATAATTATTATTCAATCTTCTATACCTCATATTATAAAAGGCAAAGGTTTTCATGGTTGTAAAGAATCTTTTATAGGTTATCCATTTGAAAAATCTAAACAATATGGAATTATAGAATATATTACTTGTGTAGCTTTAAAATTAGCATATAAAACATCGGATGATGGTAAAATGTCACCTTGGACTTTATTACCCAAATTAACAAAGAAAAATTCTGAAAAGAAGAAAAAAGATACAGTAGAAAGAATAACAAAATATATAAAAGAAATATTTTTAAAAATACCAGAAATAATCAGTTTGATGAAAAAAAAACAATTATGGTTAGAGAAAAACGAAGTAATTACAATGGAAGATATATTAGCGGATAAATGGCAAGCATTTTTACCTATATTAGAAACATTTGAATTAACAAAATTGAATGATGTAGGTAGTTCATTTGAATCATCCTTAATAAAATCATATAAAGATGGTAATAAAAATTATTTAAAATTAATGGGTAAATTATATGGTAAAATAATAAAATTTTCTTTATCTTTTCAATCATCAATGCAAAAAATCATTGATAAACAACCTTTAATATTAAAATCTTTGGGTGATGTTCATTTTCTTGAAAATGCTTGTTGTGACGATAATTCGAATGTATCTAGTTATGAATATTTTATAAATAAAAGTGATACAATAGAAAAGTACAATATAATAACAAATAAATTAACAAATATGTATAATAAATTTATATCATTACAAACACCATTATTTAATTCATTAGAAGATACAAAAATCTATCATAAAAAACATATAGAGGAGTTTGATGAAAAAACAATATATACAGCATTAATGAAATATTGTTATTTTAATTCAGGAATAGAATTAGATAATAAATTAAAACAAGTGTGTATTAATAATATTAGTGAATATACAGAAAATGATACATTGGAAGAAAAAATAAAAATATTAAAAAATGAAGGCCATAATTATTCAAATGCATCATTAAAATTATTATTAAAAATTTTACACAAAGAAAATATTGTTAAAAATAAAACTGTTGATGAAAATTTTCATCCAAAAAATACATTTGAAAAACAATTAAAGTATATGAATGAGAAAAATGAAAAAATAGATTATATTGAATTAATAACATCCAAATTAGAAGAAATTTTTGATAGACACGAATCACATTATAAAGATTCTAGGGACGAAGATATAGATGAATTGACTTTTTTATTAAAAAAGACATCTAATAAATTAAAGGAAAACTTAATTGAAAATTTAAAAAAAGTAAAAAAAAGTAAAAAAGCTATTGCTTTTATAAATGAATTAGATGACTATGCGGATAAGGGTGATAATATATTTATGAAAATAGAAGATGAAAGTGGTTATTTTAATCATATTATGTTATTAAATATGGTAGAAGATATAACAAATATATTTCCAAATATAATATTAAAAAAAATGAATTATCAAAAAAAAGCTATTAGAGTTCCAGACCATTGGAAATTAAGTATAAATCATCAATCGGATGTAAAAAATATAATTTCACAAGAATTCATAACATTGAAAAAATTTTATGGAAATGAAAAATTAGAATCAATATTAAAAAAAATTCAAATAAAAACAATAGATATTATAGAATTTGTAAAAAAAATACCATTTTTTCCAGAATTCTTAGATTATAAAACAATATGTAACGGAAAATTAATATATAATCTTACAAAATTTATTTTATTAGCTGTTTCAAGTTTATATTATAAAATAGTAGATGAAATGTATGATGAAAATAACATTGATAGAATCATTAGAGGTGAAAAAACAGCAATATATAATAATGTATCGTTATTATTAGTTTGTTATTATGATATATTTTCTAAAAATAAAAAAATATTGAATAAATCAAATAAAACTATTATGGAGGAAGTATTAAAAGCAAAAGACAAAGAAAAAACACATATAACAAAAACATATGAAGATTTAACAAGAGAACAACGTAAAGTTGTAAAAGTGATGCAAAATCATAAATTGGGCGATTGGAGTTTAGGAGAAAGTAAAGCAGTTTACATGTATGATCCAAATCAATATGATAAAGAAAGAGAACATATTGAAAAAATGGCAATAATGGAATTGAATAAAGGTATTAAGGATGATGTTACGGGTATGTTAAGAGATGTTTATGATATGGATGATATTTTTGCTGAACAGCAAATAGAAGCCAGAATTCAAGATGAAAAGAATAATATTTCGCATTTACCAGATGATGATGATTATGGAGATTTTGATGGCGATGAATTTGATTAATAATAATATTAAAGATTTAGTAAATATTATTATTTTATAAAGTTTTCTATATATAATTTATTATGATTAAAAATGTTATAAGAAATAATAAAGCCTCATTTGCTATTCTTTTATTTATTATGTTTTTTGTATTATTTCAATTATCAGAACCAGCCTTTTTATATGATAATGACGGTGCATTACGTCAATTTGGATTAGGAATGAAAAATAAAACCATTTTACCAATTTGGTTGTTATCTATATTTTTAGCAATAATAAGTTATTTATTGATATTATACTATTTGTCGTTTTCAAAAATGTATTAAATAATTAATAATTATAGATTATTATTAATTATTTCAGATTATATGCATTTTATTGTGCCAAAGAACCAGCTTCTTGTGCACCTTGATTTGCCAAAGAACCAGCTTCTTGTGCACCTTGATTTGCCAAAGAACCAGCTTTACTTGATATATCATATGTTGAATCTATAATTTTTTGTAATTGATTTCCGTCGGTTTCACAATCTATTACATTTAAAATTTGACTAACATTTGTACTTAGGAACATAAATCCTGCTAAAACCATCCAACTAAAATATGCGACTGCATCTCTAACTGCTAATATTTTTTTTAAATTTTTAATCCCATTTGTACTATTTTTTATAAATATAGCATTTTCACTTGGATCTTGTATTTTTAGAGCTTCTTCTGTCCAATCCTCTACTGTTTTAATAATAGGTGTTTTATCTTTATATTTTTGAATATTTTCAATATCATTTTCAATAGTTTGTGACGACATCGAATTTAATAAAATAGATGGTTCTTCTGATATTTTTTGTGATATTTCAGAACCTTTAGATGGGTCTAATAAAACATACGATAATTTTTCATCGAGTTTAAAACCATCAAATGATATTACTATATTTCCTAATACATTTGCAAATGGTTCTAAGAATCCTGGTAATACTTCTAATACAAATTTTGTTAATAAAATAAACATTATAAAATTAGTTATAACAATTGATATACTTTTCATTATTTGACTAGTAGGACAAACTTTGAAAGATAAACTATTAGTATAATAAATATTAAATAATATATAAATAATATAAACTATTACTACTCCTGTAGTATGAAATTTTTCTTTATTTTCTGGTTTAAAATAGGTTATATTTTCAAACCACAAAACACCTATTATGATAAAACAAACAATGTTAACAATAATAGGTACAATAGGTTCTATTAATACTGGTCCATCCATCGCATTTTTTAATTTATTAGTTTGTTTTTTTAATTCATCTTTTGCTTTATCTGTTGCTTGCATATAAATATTAATTATAATTTATTAATTTATATTTATTATATTAAATCTACTCATTTTCTTTATTTTCTCCAGGGATTCCTTCATTAAATTCGGTATTTTCTAAATCTTCCATATTTTTATCTTTTTCATCAGGATTAGTTTTACATTCTTTTATATTATAAATCATATTATATGCAGAAGATATTGCTAATGCACCTGCCATCATAATCCATATCATTTCACCTATCATATCTTTCAGTGCAACTAATTTATATAATTTATTTACATCTCCTTGTTCTGGATCAATAATAGGTGGATTACCTTTTTTTAGTTTATCTATAACTGATGAGAAATTATGCGTAGTTATTAAATTAAGTAATAAGGATGGATCGTCATATACTTTTTTTACTATATCATCACCTTCTGATTCACTTAATAATAAATTATTTAATGCTTTTTTTATACCAAAAATACTAGCTACTAAAAATCCAATAGTATTAGCAAATGGTTGTTTAAATCCAGGAAATAGTTTCAATAATACTACAATCATTAACACATACATACCATTTGTAATTATTGCTATTTTTAATTCTTCAGGATGTTGGCTACCACCACATATTCGTTTGGTTAACATAGTATAAGTTGTATATTGTTGAACAATAATAAGTATTGCAAATACTATAGAAAAAATGGTTAATAATAATTTACTATATTTTACTTTGCTATCAACCACAAAAAAGCGAATTGTATAATATAGTAATAATGTTCCTGCTCCAGCTATTATTGTTGTAGCAGGATTTGTTGCTGCTTCTTCTGGACTAACTTTATTTGTATTTGAATCCATATATAAATTGTGTATAATTTAATTTGAAATTATAATTGTATATTTTAAATGAATAGTATTGGTCCTAGTTTAACAGAACCCGGAACAACCTATTTTTTAAAACAAACATTAAAACAATGTCATACTAAAAAAATAATATTAAATGATAATATTATTAATTTAGCATTATTTTTAGGATTTTGTGTTTTATTTGGTGTATTTTTAATATATAAACATCAAACAAAACCGGATGAAGAGGCATTAAAAAAAAAAGAAGAATTAAAAAAAACATATATATTATCAAAAATTAAAGAAGTGAATGAAAAACATCAAGAAAAATACAATAAAATGATTACTGATTTACCTAAATTTGAAAGTAATTTTGAAATACTTCATAAAAAATTTTATGATGTTTAATTATAATGAGTAAAAAAGATGATGTATTTGAATTAATTGATAAATTTTATGAATATAAAAGCAATTATGAAGATAAATACAATAATATAAAAACAAAAAAAGACTATAAAACAATGGATCGAAAAGGTAAAAAAGCCAAATTATTAAATTTTAAAAAAAAATGTATAAATTGCGGTAATGTAGGTGGAACCTTTTTTTCTACTAAAAATCATATATTAGAATGTTATTGTAATGCTGAAAAAACATCCGAAAAATGTAAATTTCATATAAAAATTCAATTAGGTAGAATAAATAATGTAATTCAATACAAAGAACTTATAAAAGAAAATATAGAAGAAATTAAAGCGGATATTATGAAACTTAAATTAGATTTATTGTTTAATTTAGAAAAAGAGGATATTGTATTAAGAGAATTTGAATTGCATAAAGATGAATTAGAAGAACAGGAAAAATATTTAACTATTTTTAATGAAGTTATTGAAAAAAACTATATATTTGAAAAAGATACGGATGAAGAAAAAATAAAAGATTCTAGAAAAAATCTAATTAAATCATTAAATATTCGAATAAAAAATGATATTAATTATTACAATAAATTATTAAAACAGTATAAAACAGAAGAAAATGAAAACATTTTAAAAGATGCTATTACAACATATATTGAAAGTATATTACCATTAATGGAACAAAAATTTGAAATACAATATCAAACATATGTTGTAGAAGATAAAAAAGAAGATAATGTTATGAAAAAAGTGATATACAATCAATTTATTAATGATTTTAATAAGCAAGTTCAATTAAATGAAACAAAACATCGTATTCTTATAAATAATAAATAATAATAATAAAATAGTATATTTATATATATGAAATTTTTAAATATTCCTGTTTTTATAATAGCTTTATCTATTGGTTTATTTCTATCATACGCAGTAAATCCAAAAGCAAATATAATATATGTTTATCCAAATCCTGAAACAGAGGATAAAATATTATATAAAGATAAATCAGATACTTGTTATAAATTTGTATCAAAAGAAGTAAAATGTCCAAATGATATAACTAAAATTAGAGCCTATAATATTCAGTAAATAATATTTGATTATACTATATGTACGTACGTAGACTTTTATATAGTAATTTTGGAAGAATAGTCATATCAATTTTATTAGGTTTAGGTTTAGCTACCATATTTAGAAAAGTGTGCAAAGATAGAAAATGTTTAGTATTTAAAGCTCCAAAATTAGATAAGGTTAAAGGTCAAGTATTTAAATTTGATGGTAAATGTTATAAATATAGAGAAGAAGCTACCAAATGTGATCCAAATAAAAGAATTGTAGATTTTTAATTGCGTATTATATAATATTTCCCAATGTATGTAAATATTATATGAGTGGAACCAGCTCAATTCAACAATTGCCTAATGAAATGACTCAAAATATCGCTATGAAAGTGGAAGAAAAAGTAAATCCTATGAATAAACAACAAATGCCACAACAACAAATGATGCAACAACAAATGCCACAACAACAAATGCCACAACAACAAATGGCGCAACAACAAATGATGCAACAACAAATACCACAACAAATGATGCCACAAATGTCACAACAAATGGCGCCACAAATGCAAAATACAATTGTATCTCAACAACCACAAATGAATACGGTTGCACAAGGATTACAACATTTACAACAATCTACCGATTTACCTAGTAGAGATATACCTATGAATACTGAACATATTACTCATGATAATACTGTTCGGCCTAATTATGTTCCTGAATCCAATGCACCTGATTATATTCAGGATGAAGAATCTTTTCAAGAAATGATTGATATGAATAAAAAACAAAACAGAGAAATGTTTGAAATAAATGAATTATATGATGAATTAACAACTCCTATTTTAGTAATGAGTTTATATTTCATTTTTCAATTACCATTTTTACAAAAATTAATGTTAAAACATGTTCCTAGTTTATTTACTAATGATAATAATTTGAGTTTATCAGGATATATTTTAAAAACTATTCTTTTTGGTGGAAGTTTCTATGGTTTAACAAAATTAATAAGATATGTTAGTGAATTAGAATAAACTTATAATATTTAATTATTTGTATATTATAAGTATGAATGATATAACTTTTCCAAAAAAAAGAAAATCTAGGAGAAAAAATAAAAGAAAAAGATTAAATAATAAATATACAAAAAAATTAGCATTAAATGATTTTGATTTACAAAAAGGAGGAGATAGTGCTTTATGGGCATTTGCTCCATTTGCTATGATATTTTTACCTGTTCTAATACCTATGATGTTATTAGCACCTTTATGGATACCACTTTTTTGTATGTATTGTTTATTGATGATGGCTAAAGATATGGCTATTGAAGGATTTAATAAAGTTAAAATATTTATGAAAACTGGTAAATTTTCATATAATAAAGAATCTTTTACGAAAGTTCATATAAAACTTTTTAAAGATGGTATGAAAACAAATACACGTGAATTAGAAAGAATAGCAAAAAATATGAATATTAAATCAGGAGATAAATTGTCGGATGAACAACAAAAAGAAGTCGTTGAAAGAATGTGGATTAGAAGCAATCAACATAATTCAGGTTATTATTTTAAAGTTGTAAGCGGAAAAATAAAAAAATTAACAAAAGTTGAAGAAAAAGAGAAAAAAGAATATGAGAAACTACAAGGTGAAGAGAAATTAAAATCAGCAAAAGATAGTCTAGAATCGATGGAAGGTAGTTTGGAATCAGTAAAAAAAAAAATAGAAGAATTTAATAAAGAAATAAAAGAAAATCCTGAAAAAATAAAAAAATTGGAAGCTGAATTGAATGAAGCATATGAAAAATTACCTAAAGGCGGATTTTTTTCAAAAGGTCGTCCAAAAAAAGGAGAAATATTTAAGAACACAAAAAATAAAGAAGAATACAATGATGCAGGTATAGCATATAATCAAGTAGTATCAAAATTAAATTATCAAAAAAAAGAACGAATAGAAGATTTAAATTATAAAATTAAAGAAGAAAACAAAACAATAGAAAGATACAAAAAAGATATAGAAGCTAAGAAAAAAGAAATAGCTGAATTGGAAAAAAAACTAGGTAGTGAAGGTAAAAAAGATGATAAAAAAGATGATAAAAAAGATGATAAAAAAGATGATAAAAAAGATGATAAAAAAGATGATAAAAAAGGTGGTGGTGATGAAAATTTATATTATCAATATGGTGGTGGTCCAGGAAAAATGTTTGGTTCATTGCAAGGTATATTCGCTCATATAGCTAATTTAGGTGGTATAAAAGATTTTGGTGCTTTATGGAAAAGTATCAAAGAAAAATTTATGAATTTGATAAAATCTGTAACTGGAATTGACTTGGGCAGTAAAAAGGGTGGTGGTCCTATAGATTTTAACATGGAAGGTGGTAATATGATGCAGAAAGCAAAAAACGTGACATTTATTGGAAAAATTCCAAAAATATTGTCTGAGATGAAAAGCAAAATATACAGATTAATAGCAGATTTTAATAATACTCCTTTAAAACAAAGTGGAGGAGAAGGAGAAAAAAAAGAAGGAGAAGGAGATAGTAAGGTATCAAGGTCTAAATTATCTATCTCTGATTTGGTTGGTGTTAAAAATGTAATATTTGATAAAATAAAAGGTTTAATAAAAAGTTTTAAAAATAAATTACCAAAAGATAAACAAGATAAATTTAGCAAATTTATTGATAATGTTAAACCTTTTATAACTAACTTAATGAATAAAGCAAAAAAGTTAGGCAGTGCTGGATTAGGAAAAATGAAAGGTTTTATGAGTTCGGCTAAGGGTGTAGGTAGTAATTTTACGGGAAAAGCATTTAGTAGTGATAGTAAAGTAAACGATGGAACATCGGCTGAAGGAACAGATGATGGAGGTACGGCTAGTGGAATGGCTGGTAAAGTTAGTGGAATGGCTGGTAAAGCTAGTGGAATGGCTGGTAAAGCTAAAGGCGCTATAAAAGTAGATGGAATTGGTTCTAAGTTAATGGGTATAGGAACTTCTAGTTTTAAAATAGGTGCTAATATGTTTAAAATGGCAATGAGTTCATTTATTAGTGTAATGAATCATATTTCAGAACCTATGAGAAGAAAATATACAAGAAGATTAACTAATGATGGTTCTTCATCCAATACAACTAGAAGAAAAAGACCAAGATTATTTGAAGGTATTGGTAAACGAGCTTTTGATGTATATAAAGATGTTAGAAGTGGTAATTTTAAAGGCGCATATGGTAAAATTAAAAATAGAGGTCGTGAATTAGTAGATATGGCAAAGGAAAAGGGACAAGCATTAGCAAAAAAATATAAAGGAGATGGAACTGTTCCTGGTCTTGGCGAAGGTGCTTATGGTAGAATAATGAAGGTTGGTAAAAAATTTGTATCAGGTGATGTTTCTGGTGCATTAGGTGATATAAATAGACGACGCAAAGAACTAACTAATATGGCAATGAATAGACCACAAGTTCCGCGGCAACAACCTCAGCAACAACAACAGCCTCAGCAACAACAACAGCCTCAGCAACAACAACAACCAATGCAACAACAGCCATCCGTAGATCAAGTTCAAGTTAAAAAATTAAAGCAACCTGAAATAGAAATTAAGGGAGAACAATGGAAAAGGGAGAATCGATTGTTGCATGAAATGTTAAAAGATATTACAGAAATTCATAATAAATTAGTAGATCAAAATGGGTTTGAAAAAGCTAGATTGGCAGCATTAACAGTTGGAACAGGAGAAGAAAATAATAAATACAAATTACCAAAAAAAACGATGGAGAAAAATGAGGGGAACAAAACCGCTAGAATGCTTATTTTGCAAAAAATAAAAGAATTGAAGGAGAATGATTTTAGTTTTTTAAATGATTTTAAAAAAAAAGCAGAAGAAGGAAAAATTAAAAATATAGAGGATCTGAAAAAAACCGCGGCAGCGGAACTTCCAAATATGAAGCATGGTTATGATATTATAGTAGGATTGTTAGACAAACTTGATGAATTTTCAGAAATAAATAAAGAAAGTAATTTAAAATGGTTTGAAAAAATAAAAAAACATTATATAGTTAGTGGGGGTCTAGTTTCAAATAGGGTAAGAAATATGTTGATAAAACAAGGTGAATTAGAAAAATATAAAGATGATATTAATGTACAACAAAATAAAATAGAAATAAAAAAAGGCTTTATGCAAGGTGAAGAATTCAAAAAAAACCCATTGCTGTATAATATAAACATTCGACCATGTAATAGTAAAGATTGTTCAGAACAATTTGCTGAAGGTACTGTGTGGTCATTTGGAAAATCTACAACCCGTGATCAATCATTTGCCATAGAAATATATAAACCATATAATTCTAGCGATGATGAAATTAAAAAAATAATTAATATATTAGATGATGAAAAATTATCAGATATTATTAAACCAAATCAAACAACCTTTAAAAAAAATGCAAAAACAAATAGTATTACAAATATAAAACACGCTAAAATAGATACAAAAAAAAAATATATGTTTGTTCCTTGTGTTCCGCCTAGAAATATGCATTTAATTAGTGAAGAAAATACAAATACAGAATTACATACTGATTCAGAGAGATGTTCAGAAAATGATTGGGATTTATTTATTAAACTATGGCAACATTCTGGAGATGATGAAATGGCTTTAAAATTTATGAAAAGAATGTATTTTTCTGATAGTCAATTAATGCTTCGATTAATAACCTTGGATAAAGATACTGAAAAAGAATGGAAAAATGACGAAACAATGCATAAAAAAACAATGAAAATACTTGAAGATGAAAAAAAGAAAGATAAATATAAAGAAACAAATGCATTACATTATCTTTTAAAAAATCAAAATAATTATAAAAAATTTGATAAATTAGAAATGTTTAAACTATTGATAGAAAAAGGCCAAGATATAAAGGTGAAAGATAAAGAAGGCATATCATTATTACAAATGGCTTTGTCTCCTAGCACATCCAATATAGATATTGCTGAATATTTAATACAATCAGATGATAGTTTATTAAAGGATGTTGATTCTAATAAAAAAACATTGTTACATTATGCTGTTACACGAAAAGATGCTGAAAATATAATAAAATTAATATTAGAAAAAGGAACGATAGATATTAATGAAGTTGATGAAAATGGTAAAACTGCATTAGATTATTCAATAAATAAAAAATACAAAAAATTATTGACAGACAAAGGTGCAAAAACAAAAAAAGAATTAAATAAAAAAGGAGGAAAGAAAAAAACGATGAGAAAAAGAAAAAAGAAAAACCGAAAAAAAAGAACTAGAAAAAAGATAAGAATGCGTCTAAAAAAGAAACGTAAACATAAAAAATCTAGAAAGCATTATTAAGTAAATATTATAAATTTAACTTATAATATTTAGTATATATATATAATGGCAACATCAAACGTAGAGGAAAAGAAAGAAGAAAAAGATATATATGCATACTTAAAGAATCCAAAAATACAAAAAATATTTAAATTGGGAGAGAAAAATCCAGAATTCTTGAAAAAAATAAATAATATGAAAAATGATGGTAAATTCAGATCATATAGCGATAAAGCATTAGACGATTTTTATAAAAAATCAATAAAAAATATGCCATCCTCGTTAACTACAATCAAAGAAGAAGAATGGAAATCGGCTGTTTCTGAACGAATAGATAATTTATTAAAAAAAAATAAACCTGGAACACTTAAAAAACCTGGTAAAGATAAATTATTAAAACAAGATGGTTCGCGAGGAACACCATTACATCATGCAGTTGAATATTTTGCTCCTTTAGATATTATAAAAAAAATGTATGAAGCGTCGAAAGATTCTTTAAAAGTTAGAAAAAAAATGTCTAGAGAAACTGTTTTACATAGAGCAGCATATTTAAATAGAACAGATATAATACCTTTCATATTAAAAGAATGGCCTGATAGTGTTAAAGTTACAAATAAAAGAGTTGAAACACCATACGATGTAGCTGAATCTAGAAATAATAAAGAAGCAATGGATTTATTAAAAGATATTACTGAAAAAAGCAAAAAAGAAGAAGAAGGAAAAAAAGAAGAAGAAGGAAAAAAAGAAGAAGAAGGAAAAAAGGGAAAGAAAAAGAAAAAAATGAGTAAAAGGGCATTAAGGAAATTAAAAAAGAAAACAGCAAAAGCGAATAATGCTGTTGCTGCTATGAAACGATATATGAGAAGGAAACCAAAAACGAAAAAAAAGCCTGCGAAAAGTGGAGAAGAAAAAGCAGAAAAAGAAGAGGAAAAAAAGGTGGATGAAGCAATACAAGGAGATCCAATTATAGTTAAAAATCAAAAAAAAGAAGCAGAAGAAGAAGCAAAAGAAAATATGGAAAAACTTAATGAAGGAAGTGAAATATTAGAAATAGTAAAAAAAGAATATGGTATAGTTAGTAAAGAGTATAAAATGGTAGAAAAACATATATTAAATCCGAATAAAGATTCAAGAATACAATTAGGTGGTGGTATTGTATTAGATAATATTAAAGATAAAGAAAATAAAAAACGTTTAATAGAATTATTAGATAATTATGACAAATGGATAGAATCTAGAAAACCAAAACCAAAAAAACATCCAGATGATGAAAAATTAATAAAATTAATTGGTAAAAAACGTGCTGAATTAAATTCTGGTTCAACATCTGGTTCAACATCTGGTTCAACATCTGGTTCAACATCTGGTTCAACATCTGGTTCAATTGGTATAGGATTTAAAGGCGATGAATTTGCTAGAAAAATATATGGAATTTTAAGAAGCGCAGGGATGACTGGATATGAAATAGCTAGATTCTTTGTAAAAAATGGTTTAGAATTATCTAAAAATGTTATATCTCCTATACATCATAGTATACAACAAGGAAGAAGAAGAACAATAAAAAGAAATCCAATAAATAGACCAAAAATATATAATACTATTATTAACAGAATAAATAAAGGTGGTGTTAAAAATAAAACTAGAAAATCGAATAGAAAAACTCGGAAATTAAATTATTAAGTTTATATTTCAAAAACAAAAACCAAGATATATTTATAATGGCTGATATCAGTTATAAATATATGCCTATATCTATATTTGATGTTCAAAAAATGGGTAAAAAAGGTATTAGAGGAAAAAGAAATTGGAGTAAAAAGAAAGCAATACCTTCTAGTAGAGCAACATATAGTCCATTTCCACCGGATGTTGCTGAATGGTGTGCAATGTATTTCTTAAGAGATAAAAATAATATATTTGATCCATTCGCTGGTTGGGGTGAGAGACATAAAGCAATATTAGACGCTAGTAAAAATTATATAGGATTTGATATTAGTGAAAAAGCAATTGAAAATGCAAAAAAAATGTTTGGTGTTGACAATATATTAGCGAATTCATTGGTGGATGAAATACCTGTTCACGATGGATTGTTAACTTGTCCACCATATTGGAATTTAGAAAAATATGATAGCAAAGAAGGATTAGATAGAACAAATACTTGGGAAGGTTTTTTAGAAGATTATTTGAAAATTTGGAAAAGGGTAACAAAAAAAGCCGAAAAAGGGGCAAAATATTGTATCATGGTTGGTGATTGGAGAAAAAAAAATGTATTTTATGATTTGACATACCAGACGGAAAAAGCTATGGAACAATGCGGTATGATACCATTTGATAAAGTTATATTGTCTTATAAAAAAATATCTCCTATATCAATGTTATTACCACAATGTAAACGATTTGGATATTCATCAAAAGTTCATCAATATTTATTAATTTATGAAAAAGCATAATACATATTAAGTTATAAATATGTATTATTCTATTATAAAATTATTTTTTTCCTCTTGAACGTTTTTTCTTTTTTTTCTTCCTTTTTCTTCTTCTTGTTCGTTTTCTTCGTTTTTTTGTTTTATTTCTACCTTTTCTACGTCTTTTTTTTCTAGAACGTCTAGATTTTTTTCTTTTTCGTGTTCTTTTCTTTTTCTTTTTTTTACCTCCTCCAACTAAATCAAATAATGTAAAATCACTTGTATCTTCTAATTCATCACCAGCTCCTCCTCTTCTAGTCTTTTTGATTGGATTTGTATCCGTTTCTGTAATAGTAGCATCACCTTCCACTTCTTCTTCTTCTTCACGTTTTCTTTTTTTATTTTTATTCAATCTTTGAACCAATACTGTTTTTTTACCCCTTGAATTAAGTCCCTGCTTTTTGGCTTCCTCTCGCAAATCTCGTACTCTCCAATCATTATAATCTGATTCCATTTCCACATCATCATCTCCATCTTCATCTCCAGCACCATCTTCATCCATTTGACTACCTTGACTCTCTTGACTCTCTTCATTCGCTTGACTCTCTTGACTCTCTTCATTCGCTTGACTCTTTTGACTACTCATCAGTGCATCTCCATCTTCATCTTCATCATCATCTTCATCATCCGTTTTCCTTTCCTCCATTACTACATCAGAACTCTTGCTTTCACTTCGTTTATCTTTCAATGCCTTTATTAATTCCCACGTCGGAACATCATTAATATCTCTCCCTCTTCGAATTGCATTTGCATTACTTAACTTTAAAAATTCCTGTTCAAGTGTAGGTCGATCCATTTGGTCAATAGGATCACTACTGTTATTAGGAGACATCATCATAGATTGTTGTTGTTGTTGTTGTTGTGTTGGTGGTGGTAGTAGTTGTTGATCCTGTGTAACTTTTTGAACTCCAACTGGAATGTCAACCATACCACTCTCTCGTAAATTAAATTCTGTATAAGTTTCAATATATGTTATTAATTCATTATTAATTTCGTCATCCCAAGAGCTTGCTCTTCTATCTATTATACTATCGTGCTTTCCTTTTATTTCATCATCATCATTTTTAGCTGCACGTTGTAATTGATTATATTTTGAGATTCTATTTTTATAACTATCAAATGAAACAACCGTCGAAGGTTTTGTTCTATTTCTTACTTCTTTATCATCATCAGGTGGTAAAATGGTTAATAAATCATCATTATTCATCTCTTGCCATTCTTCATGATTTGGACCAGTTGTATGAAATATCCATCGAATTGCTTTTTTTTTGTCTTCTTCTCCTCTACCTAATAATTCATTTAATTTTTGTTCTGCAAAGTTTTTAATTTCTTGTGATTTTTCATGTTTTTTGGGTTGTACGTTACGTTGTTCTTCAGAGTATTTAACAGGATCTATACGGAATTGATTATAAGTGGCGTGAATTATTTTATAAATTTTCTTCTGAGCCTCCTGGCTCAAACTTTTAAATTGTGGTAGATTAATTCCAAAAGCTTGTAATATACCAGTTGGATCCATATTTACCTTTGTTAATAATGCATCAGATACATTATTTATTTTTCGTAATGAATCATCCACTTGATTATAGGCTTCTTTTGAATATAAAATTTCAAATTTATTTATATCTTGTTCATCCTTTATTATGTTATATAAATATTGATGAACAGTTGGTGTTAAAAGAGTAGAAGTAAATAATCTTTCATATGCATTTGCTTCTCCAACTGTCTCTCTTTTTCGTTGCATGCCTTCCATAAAAGGTTTTAAAACTCTATTTACTATATCATCAATTTGTTTAATTCTTAATATAACAGGAACTGCCGTCTCACTTCCACTATCATCATTTTGATATAACCAATGATTTTCTAAATTAATTGCACGTTCTTCTTCTTGTTTTTTATAAGCCAGCTTCTCTTCTGGATTCATAGCATCAATTTCTGCTTGTGTTTTTTGTTCAAAACCAGAACCTTCTCCCCGGTGTTTTGAAAATAATTCATAAAATGCAGCTCCAGGCTGATGCATTTTTTCAATAGAATTTACAATATTGTCTATTTCTGTATCAATATTCTTAAAATAATCATCAAATGGTATATCTGTGTTTTGTAGTCTTTGTTCAACCTTATATGTTAAAGATGTAATTTGAATCATTTGTTCAATTAATTCTCTTAAATAACCTAGATTTTCTCCACCGTGTTCTTTATCGTCTCCTACTATTCTACCTTCAGTTTGTGACATCCATTTTATTAATTTGATAAAAGGTTTATATATAATTCTGAAAGGATGTAATACTTTTTCAACCAAGGTTAATTCATTATAATTAGTAGCATATGAATCAGGATCTGTATGGTATATATGATCTATTTTTAACGCTATTGTTTCATAATTTGTCAACAATCGATTCAATTGTTCCCAATCAGTATTTGTCACACGTGGATTTTGAGCAACATTTGATCCTGGAACATCGAATTGGTCCATTGTTGTCTTTATTTCTTTTAACAATATTTCTATATCTTGTTTGACTTTAATCAGTTCTAAATAATGATTACGAAGTTCTTGAGATTTAACATAAGAACGATCTAATGGTGGTGCACTTGCCATAGAAGTCATAATATATATATTAGATATATTAAAACTCGTATATAACATAAAAAAATAAAGTTTTATTTTATTAATGTTAGATACAATTAAAAAATTGGCTGATAATTTTCCAATTCCGAAAAATCCTAAAGATATAGATGTTGTTATAGAAGGTGGTTGTTTTAATGGATTATATTCATTAGGTGCTTTGTTATTAATAAAAGAATTAGAACATAGAAAATATTTTAAAATACATAGAGTATCTGGTGCAAGTATAGGAACAATTATGGGATTTGCATATTTATCTGATTCATTATTGGATGTTCCAAATTATTTCAAAAAAATCCGAAAATGTTTCAAAAAAAATATTAATTTATCTATAGTGAAAAAGATAATGGAAGAACACTGTATGAATTTATCAGATGAACAATTTAATATATTAAAAACAGAAAAACTATATATATCCTATACTAAAAACGGAATTCAAAAAATAAGAGATACATTTAAAAGTAGAAAGCAATTATTAGACTCTATATTAAAAAGTATACATATACCATATTTAACAACAGGCGAATATTATCATATATCTGGAAAAAATAAATATTTAGATGGAGGTCAACCGTATATTTTTAATAATAGAGATGAAAATGATGAAAGAAAAATATTATATTTGGATAATTCTAATATATTAACAATGTTTTCTATAAAAAGTGAATTAAATAGTGATGGTAGAATTATAGAAGGCGCATTAGAATGTTACAATTATTTATTAAAAAATAAACGCGGATTTCTTTGTAGTTATATACATAAATGGACTATGTATGATTATGCATCTGTTAGAATAAAACGTATTTTTTGTTTAATTTTAATTTATTTTATGTATTTTTTGGAAAATTATGGACCTGTGTTATTTGGTAATATGTATAATACAGAAATATATAGAACAATAAAATCTTTTAGCACTTGCTGTATTAAAGATTTTATTTTATATAAATGTTTATAATTAAAAATTGAAAAATCGTTTGGATTTATTCTTCTTCTTCTTCTTCTTTTTTTTAATTTTTTTAGTGGTTGATTTATTTGATTTTTTCTTTTTTATAGTCTTTTTCTTTTTTCTTTTTTTTGTAGTCTTTTTTGTAGTCTTTTTTTCGTTTTTTTCTTTTGGGACATAACGTAAAAAATACCAATTCCATTCTTTTGAATTTCTATTACCCTTATATTTTTCAAACAATTTTGTTTTTTCAGCTCTAATGTCTTCTTTTGTTATTTGATTACCATAACAATTAATACTGAACCTTCTTAATATACCACGTTGTGCTAATCTATTCTTTTCTTGAACTCTATATAAAAATTCACTCATACATATAATTCGGTCATTGTTATAATATTCTCTATCACTGTAAAGAAAAGTTAAATAAAAACTAAGCATTGTATCTAATGTGGCAATTCTAATATTTTTCCCTGTAATATTAACTACATTATAACTATGACAAGCTAATGGTTCATATATAAATGCGATTGCTTCTGGTCCAGCTTTGACTTCACAATGAGGTGCTAATACTTCTCCAATACCTTTATGTTTTTTTATAGAAATATCTTTAATACCAATATCGGTTAATCTTTCTTTTAATATTCTAGCAGTGCCTTCTGGATCTTCTGATAATACATCAAAATCAGGTATTTTTGGAATTTCTTTTTTTGATAAATTTTTTATGTTTTTTAAATACATTCGGTTAGCAAATGCTCCAAAAAATACACAACCTTGGTCAATTAAAGAATTTTTTGTTGTTAAAAAGATTTGTTCTTCAATAGTATCAAGGAAAATGTCTTCATCATTAATAGTTATTTGTTTTCCTCCTTTCATAATATCTTTTTTCAATCCATATTCAAAAAGACGCTGGATCATATTAATATTACAATTTTTACCTCTCAATGGATAATGTTTATTTAATAAAGATAATCTTTTTAATACTTTTTCCCATCTACTAACATCTCCTGCTGGTCTAGATAATTCTAAATACATTGACATCCTTAAATAATTTACAGAACAATAATAGATTCCATCTACAGCAATAGAAGTTTTCATGATTTTATTGTATAATTTTACAGGCAAAGCAGTAATATCTGCGATTGGTAATTGATTCACAAATACTTTGAATGTTCCGCCGTGCATCCCTGATTTCGCTTCAACTTCTTCAAATCCTTCACCGTAATATATATCAGCTAATTCTTTTGCATCTTTTAATGGTGTTGGTGAATAAAAATCATAATCAGGTAATTCTACATTTTTATTATAAAATTGATCATTAATTGGTAAGATATTGTTAATAGCTGTTCCACCATAACATATTCTTCTTTTTTTTCTTAAAAATTGTTCTACAATATCAACAATTTTTGTTACTTCAGGTGATTTTAATAATTTTTTACCTTGAACATTACCTATTTTATCAACAGCTGCACGTAAAATTTCTAATTCTTTTTCTTGAAAAGAACGTTTTACCATTAATATATAATTAGATTTTTATATATTAATTTAATTATGGTTTTTTATACATTGTTTTTCTATCTAAAACTTTACATTCAGTTTTTATTACTTTTCCATTTTCTTCTTTTTCATTAGGTAATTGAACTACTCTTGGAAATTTATCATCATCTTTATCACAACGGGGTGGATTAAATATCCATTTACCTTTATTTCTATCAAAATATTGACGCACACATTTATTAGTTACATCACAAGGATCAACCTTAGTTTTAATAACAGGTGAAATTTTTTCTTCATATTTCCATAGATTTTCCTTACGTCGAACTACATAATTTTTTTCGAAAAATCCAAAAAATCCATATCCTTTTGTTTCTTTAATACCTTCCTCTTGTGCTTCTTGTTTACCAATTGTTCTAGAACCTAAATTTTTTGTTTTAGATAATGGTTCTATACATTTAGCACATCTTACATTCCATAACATAAAATTAATTCCATTATGTTTACTATTTTCTAAATGAGGTTGTGATTGTTCGTTTTGAAATAAATTAGTATTATCGGGTTTAATTATTGATAAATCTGTTATTTGTTCTTGAGGAGAAATTGCATATCCAGCACTATCGCCACCATTTCCTAAGTAACTTGAGTCATATACTTGTAGATTTTTACCTACTGCTAAATTAATAAATGGTGCAAATGGTGATTTTCCACCTTCATAATTATTACAATAATCTTCAACCATTATAAATACTTTTCTCGATAATTCATTAGAATAAATATCTGTATATTTTAATTTATCTAAATCTGCTGTTCGATTTGTACCCCAATAACCATATTTGGTCTTATCTGGTAAATATTGTTTAAGTTCTTTAACATCATCTGCTAATAATGAATATATTCTAGCATCCGGTGATTTAATACGTAAATTAATAAATAAAGGTAAATTGCTATATTTATGACCTTTAAATCCGTACATTGCTATATTTTTAAATGCTTGTTTTACATTAACAGTTCCTCTAGGATATTCTGTTATCATAGTAGGTTGTTTTTTGGTTTTTGGACAAATATTTTTTAATTTCATATTACTACTACCTATTACTGCTATTTTACCTGGAACACTAGTTGTTTTCTTTGGATCATTATTAGTTTCCATATAAATTTCAAAATCTACAACTCTAAATCCAGCTTTTAACACCCATTTTAAGTTTTCAATATTTGCTATATTTGGTTCTATACCAAAACAAGAATTATAACTACCTGCTATATGATTATTTATTAATAAATTATTACTATTAATTTTTCTATTTTCTAAACCTTCTATTAATCTTTCACCAATAAATCCAGATTTACCACCTTTTAAAGGTGCTTGAAATTCTATTTGTTCTGTATTTTCATCTACATTAGTTACTACATTTAACAATGCTTCTCCTAGGGTTTTATCACTCTCTTCCTTTATATATATAATAGATCCTGTGATAAGATATATTAAAAACATAATTAATGTATTTATTCGCCATTGATAACAACCTACTTTTTGCCATAAATGTGCAATAAAAATAAGTAATATAACACCTATAACTATTAAAAAATATTGAAACTCTGTTGGTTCGGACATTGTATATATATATATTAGATTTAGAAATTTAAAATAAACATTTCTATATTATTTTTTTAAATTATTAATTAAAAATATAATATTTATTTTTATTATTATGACCGGTGGTTTAATGAATTTAACAGCAGTAGGTAATGAGAATATAATATTGAATGGTAATCCTAAGAAAACATATTTCAAAGCAACATATAATAAACATACAAATTTTGGATTACAAAGATTTCGTATAGATTTTGAAGGAAATCGAGTATTAAATTATACTACACCAACAGTTTTAGATTTTAAAATACCTAGATATGCAGAATTATTGCATGATACTTATGTTTGTGTTACTTTACCGGATATTTGGAGTCCATTAAAATATGATGGTGATGCCGAATTAGGCAGAAATTTAATCCCTTATGAATTTCAATGGGTAGAAGAAATTGGCTCTAATATGATACAAGAAATTGAAATATATAGTGGTGGTACTACGTTATCCAAATATTCTGGTGAGTATTTAGCTTGTATTAAAGAAAGAGATTTAACAACTGAGAAAAAAGAACTATGGAATAAAATGACAGGTAATGTTCCTGAATTATATGATCCAGGTAATGCTCATGGTAATGTAAATGTTTATCCAAATGCAATGTATGTAGACGAAACAGGAGTTGAACCAACTATAAGAAGTAGAAAAATATATATTCCTATTGAAGCTTTTTTTTGTGATTCGAGTAAATTAGCATTACCATTAGTAGCATTACAATATCAAGAAGTATCTATAAGAATAACATTCAGACCTACATTTCAATTATATACTATTAATAATATCAATGATATTCAAGATGATACGTGTATTAGTTATAGAATAGCACCTAATCCAAATGATACAGATAATCAATTTTGGAGATTTTTACAACCACCTAGAGATTTTGCTGCTTCAACTGAATTATATAATAATTCACGAAATGATTGGAATTCAGATGTTCACTTGATAAGCACTTATGTTTTTTTAGGACAAGATGAAAGAAGAATGTTCGCACAACAATCACATGATATGTTAATTAAACAAGTAAAAGAATATGAATTTTTAGGTACATCCGGATCAAAATTAGTTAGTATGGAAAGTCGTGATTTAGTTTCAGGTTTTATGTTTCGATTTAGACGTAGTGATGCCCATTTAAGAAATCAATGGTCTAATTATACAAATTGGGCTTATCAAAATGTATTACCTCAAATGGCTACACAAGAATTACCTTTATTTAATAATACAGAAATTCCTAATCCAAATAATTTTCATATAACTGGTGCAATAGGTGCTTATGCATATAATCAAAAAGATATATTAGTAAATATGGGTTTAATAATGGGAGGTGTTTATAGAGAAAATGTTTTAGATTCTGGTATTTATAATTATATTGAAAAATATACTAGAACAACAGGTGGTGCAAAAGATGGTTTATATTGTTATAATTTTTGTTTAAATAGTAATAAAAAACATTATCAACCATCCGGTGCTATGAATGTTAATCGATTTGCTGAAGTAACTGTTGAATTTAATACATATGAACCACCTTTAAATCCCACAGGTTCATTTGTAGATTATGTTTGTGATACTAATTCAAATCCTATTGGATTTCGTAAAACAACGGGTGATTTAAATAATTTTAATTATGATTTAAAAATATTCGAAGAAAGATATAATGTTATTAAAATAACTGGTGGTAAAATTGGTATGATGATGGCTAATTAATTATTTCGCTCGCTGTCTCATTTTCCTTCTTTTTCTTTGTAATCGTCTAACTCTCTTTTTTCTCCATTTCCAACGCATCATCGCTGTGGATTTTTTAAATCTACAAGAATGTGACATATAATATATATAAATTTATATTTTTATATATTTTATAAATCGAATTAAAATAATACTAATAAATTATATCAAATGAATAATGATATACAAATTTCAAATGTAGATGGATTAAAATTATTAGAAAAAATGAAAAATAATTCAGTTGATTTAATTTTAACAGACCCACCGTATATAATATCCAAAAAAAGTGGTATGAATGATTTTGAAAAAATAGTAAAAAATATAGAAAAGGATAACAAAAATGCAAAAACAGAAGAAGAATGGAAAAATTATAAAACAAAAAATAATTTACAAGATGATAAATATAAAAATAATTATATTAAGTATGGTCATAAATTAGGTAAAAAATATGCATTTAAAACAGATTATGGTGAATGGGATAAGTTATTTACAATGGATCAATTAGAAAAATTTATTGAAATGTATTATAAAAAATTAAGAAAAGGTGGGACAGTTATCATTTGGTTTGATTTATGGAAGATAACACCTTTAAAAGATTTATTAGAAAAATATAAATTTAAACAAATTCGAATGATAGAATGGGTCAAAACAAATCCTATGCCCTTGAATCAACACGTAAATTATTTAACAAATGCTAGAGAAATAGCATTATTAGCAGTAAAAGGTGGAAAACCGACATTTAATTCTAAATATGATAGAGGTATTTATACTTATCCGATTGTATCTGGTAAAAGAAAACATCCAACGCAAAAAAATTTAAAATTATTTGAAGAATTAATTGAAAAACATAGTGATGAAGGTGATTTGATAGTAGATACTTTTCTAGGAAGTGGCACCACAGCATTTGCTGCTAAAAATACAAAAAGACGTTTTATTGGTAGTGAAATAGACAAAAAATATTATGATAAAATAAAAATGAATAGTGGATCAAAATAATTTTTCAGAATTATTTATTATATATGATTTGGGTATGTTAACTCCAAGTCTAGGATCTTTTCCTTTTTTTTCTTTATCATATTGATTTTTAAGTCTAGGAGTTATATATTCAAATACTTTATCACCAGATATTTTATACATTTCTTTAATATGTCCTTCTTCAAATCTAGCATAATAATGATTTTTATATTTACATATTTTTTCATTTCTTAAATACTCTATTTCTTTTTCCCAACTATCATGAACAGAAATACCATTATACGTAGCATTAATATTTTTTTGAGTTGTAGATTTATATTCTACTGGAATAGTCATTTCTTTATCTTCATAGCCATCAGCACCTGCTAATTTAGGTGCTACTTTGTGTCCTAATTTATTTGCCATATATATTTCTTTTGCTCTAGCATAACAAAAAGGATCACCCCATTTATTCTCTTTACATAATTTATACATTTGTTCATATAATTCTGCAAATTTTTTTTCAGGAGATTTTATTATTCGATTCATTATAATTATTATTGTTATAATTATAATTAATCGATTTTATTTATGGTTTAAAATCCCATATAGCATTATAATGTATTGGTCCTCTAGCAGGATTAGGATTTTCTGGTTTATATTTTATAGTATAACCTTGTTTTGAACCACCTAATCTATTATCTGTGGTTCCAAATATTCCTGTTGTTTGTTTATGAGCAAATAAGCGACTCTTAGCATAAATAGATGAATCTGCTGTTTTTGTATAATTATTTTTTATTGAATATAAATCTCTCCCCATTTCGTCAACTTCTACTAAAGATTTGGGACAAGTTTTTAAACAATGAGCTTCTGTATTTCTACATCCATCCCTATTTACATTATATGGATTATTTTTATTACTTTTATCATAATTTACATAGTCTGGAGAGTCTCTATCTTTACAAGTGTATCCACATTTTCTGAAAAATTTATCTTCTCCACCAATTACCATTCGTATTATATCTTTTTCACAAAATTCATTCAAATTTCTTGGTTGTATACAATTTAATGGACATTTCATATTTCCGGCTCCACCAGGAACAATTACTTGTTCTTCGCTCATACCACCACTACCACTTGATGTAGATGACTCTTGTCCTTCAGAAGGAACACCAGAACTAGCAGCACTAGACACCGAACTACTTGAACCTTGTGCTATTGGTTCATTTGAAACTTTAAAACTATTTTCTTTTATTCTTCTTAAGCCTTTTACAAAATCGTCCATTAATTTTTGTTTTGCTTGTTTTGCACCACTAGTTGTATATCCTAATTCCATTGCCATTTGATTCATTATATTTCTACCACAATTTTTCTTCTTTCTTCTACCAGTAATTGAATAATAATCATCTCCCTTGATAGAATCTAATGTAAATTCACTAGCAAATTTATCCATTATTTCATTTCCTTGCATACCATTTAATATATTTAAATGCATTTCATAAAAAGCTTTTGTAGGACAGCGTTTCCATCCTGTCCATAAATTTTCAAATAATGGTCTCATATATATTTTTAATTTTTTCGTATCTACTTTATTTGACCTTGGTTTTATGACTCTTCTTTTATCTGCTTTCATTGTTACCAAATATTTTCTTATTCTTTCTTTAGCATTATTTAATGCTGCTCCAGATGATGTATCACCCATATTTGTATTACCTTCTTTATAAGTAAATTTGAATTTCATACCACTTAAAGAATCTTTTATAAAATTTTGCATATTAGATATTATTCCTCTATTTTTAGATTTTATCTTCTTGTTTAACTTCACCTTATTTTTAAAACCTTCTTTTTTAGGTTTTTGTTTAGGCTTTTCTCTTGGTATAAATTTAATATAATCTACCTTTCTTCTTCCTCTGCCTGTTCCGTCTGCTTCTGTATTATAATCCGCATAATTTACACCTACTACTTTTAATTGACCGGATGATACACCCTCATCTTTTAAATCATGGATTAATTTTTCATTTATATATATTTTCACATCATGTTCTTCTACTGATAATTCATTTGGATCTACTTTTTCACCTCTTCTTATAGCATATCTAATTACATAAGGACCTTGTTCTAACATTCTTTTATATTTTTTACCACTTTTTCCTTTAAAAATGGAACCATCCGCAGAATATCCATCTCTATATACACCGGTTGTCATACCAATATTATTTGCATCTGTTGAAATACCCCAATTTCCTTGAACCGTGCTATGTAATACTTGACCAGATGGAACTGATATTTCTATATCATAATTATCTAAATTTGGTAAGGTTATTGGAGCAAATTCATTTGATTTTATTAATTTTTCTCTATGAGCAACAAAATTATCTTTCATATTTGGATATTCACCTGTATTGTACCATATAATCATATCTCCTAAGAAATTATATGATATCCATACTATAATAATAAATACCCACAATACCCATAACTTTGTTGCTACATTATATATCTTAGTTAATGCATTCCAAATAACACTTCCTATTAATCGTAAAGCTTCAAGTATCATATATATATTTATTAATATTTTATATGATAGAATTATAATAATTTACTTTTTTTTCTTCCTCCCTCCTCCCCAATTGTTTTCTCTTAATGTATTACCATCCCAAAAATCTTCTCTTTCATGTGGCAAACGTCTATCACAATTTAATCCTTCTTCTATATGTTCTGGTCTTTGAAAACTAGGATTTTTTTTAGTTAATAAGTGAAAAACAGCTATTAGAACCAATAACATTAAAGATATTTTTAATATTTTTTTATTAAACATATATATTATCTAATTATTTATTATTTCACTCCTAAATAATTAAATATTTAGATAATTTATATATAGAATGACAAAAGATGATCTTGATAAAAAAGCAAAAAATATGATAAAATTAAATGAATTATTTATTGATGGTAAAAGAGAAGGATTTTATGATAAAAAAAAATTTAAAATTCCAATATTAGATAACCTTATTAATAAAAAAAAACAACAAAAAAAAACTATTGAAGGCTTTGGTGGAGAGGGAAGTGAAGCTACAACGACAATAAGAGATGATAAATGTGTTAAATGGTCAGAATTAGATAATGATAAATGGAATGCCGATAATCCAATTAGTGATGCATTTCCTGATGATGATTTAGGTGATCATAATAAATGTAGAAATCCTGATAAAGATGAAAATGGTGCTTGGTGTTTTACATCTACAAAAAGCGATGGAGAGTTTGGGTATTGTACTGAGAAAGGAGAAAAGGCAACGGAAGAAGCCGAAGAGAGTGGAGAACCTATTGGTGATAAAAACAAATCAACCGCAGAAAAACAAGAAGAAGTGGACATAGGGGATGTTATTGTTCCATTAATTAGTGATTTAATAAAAGCTTGTGTAATACCTTATATAATATTATATCTAGGTACAGCTACTGTTCAAATATTCAAATGTTATGAAAAAGGTGCAATGCTTCCTGGACAAAATTTAGGGTTAACTCCATATACTAAATACGGTTCAGATCCTAATTCTAGTTTTTTATCTCATAAAAATTATGGATTTCCCTATGATATGAAAGGTTCCAATCCATCCGCAAAAGGTATTATTAGAGAAACAGTAAAACATACTTGGCATCAAGCTAGAAGCATTACAGATATGTTATTAAATACATTTAGAAGTATTGCTTATTCTGATTCATTAGCAGAAGATAATACTATGATTAGAGAAAGATCGAATGTAAAAATGTTTGGTGTTTTTAAAGGTGCAACTGGTATTATAATAGAGTTTTTATGGAATGCAATTCAAATGATATTATTAATAGTATTATTAGTAGTAGCAGGATTATTTTCTATTTATTTATTACCTATAATAGCTGTAATATTAGGCGTTTGGCAACAAATAGATGTAGCACATACACCTGTGCTACCTATTCCTGAATTTATATTAAGTATGATACCACCGGGTGTTCCTGTACCAAAAAATCCATTAATGATTCATGTATTATCAACTTGGGGAGCACCTTTACCATTACAATTAATAGGGATTATAGTTTATTTTGGTATATCGATAGGTATAGCTTTCCCTCTTGTGCAATTAATGAGTATGATAATTCCAGTATATGTAATATATTTTTTAATTTTAAGACCAATATTTAATAAAACAATTAGAACAGCATGTAGTAAATGGTTTAAGTATTATACAAGACGATATTATATGATTTTAGCATTAATTGTATCTCTAGGAATTAGTTTAGCTATTTTTAAAAACTTTGGCGGTAAAGGTAAAATATCTAATGCATTAAGAAACTTAGGAGTTCCTGAAATGGTTGTTATGTTAGTCTCTTGGATTCCTGCTATAGTTATGTTTTTTGTTTATTGTATATGGTGGGGAGGAGGATATCCTTTTAAAGGCGCATTAACTTCATTAAGAAACGAGGATAAACCACCTAGTAAATCAGATTTATGTGATGCATTAAAATTCCAAAATAAAGGTGGTCAAATACCAAATCCATATGATTTATTAAAACCTATAAAAGAAATGATGAAAAACCCACTTGAATTCATATTTGATTTTTTCCAAAAGATAGCGGGTAGTATGAAAGAAAAACCAGCAGCAAAACCAACAACAGCAAAACCTGGAGCACCACCAAAACCAGCAGCAAAAAAATAATAATAATAATAATAAATAATTAAAGATATATTATTTATTATTTTATAATGGGTAAAAAAAACAGAAAAAAGAAAAAAGTTTCAGCAATTGGTAAACCATTTGTTAGTATATGTACACCAACTTATAATAGAAGATTATTTATACCAAATTTAATTAAATGTTATTTGGAACAATCTTATCCACAAGAATTAATGGAATGGATTATTATTGATGATGGAGAAGATAGTGTTGAAGATTTATTTAAAGACGTTCCAGGTGTAAAATATTTTAGATATGAAGAAAAAATCAAATTAGGAAGAAAACGAAATTTAATGCATGAAAAATGTAAAGGAGATATAATAGTTTATATGGATGATGATGATTTTTACCCTCCAGATAGAGTAACTCATGCTGTTGATAGATTACGTTCAAAACCGGATGCTTTATGTGCAGGTAGTAGTATAGTTTATATTTATTTTAATGATTTAGATAAAATCTATCAATTTGGACCATATGGAAGTAATCATGCTACAGCAGGAACATTTGCATTTAAAAAGGAACTATTACAATTAACAAAATATGATGATGAAGCAGAAATGGCAGAAGAAAAACAATTCTTACAAAATTATACCATTCCATTTGTTCAATTAGACCCAAGAAAAGCAATATTAGTTTTTGCACATCAATTTAATACATTTGATAAAAGAAAACTTTTAGTTAATCCTAATCCGCGTTTTGTAAAACAAACCAAATTAAATCCATCCTTATTTATTAGAAATAAATCTTTATTAAAATTTT
>MDTB01126753.1_pt1 | contig 30677 bp, 29 predicted proteins | sample 811161 | NCBI WGS metagenome assembly MDTB01 (sample SAMN05326650, study PRJNA326480) | marine metagenome | isolation source: seawater | place: Mediterranean Sea | collected 2009 | reverse complement strand
TTCTAAATCTTGAAAATCTTCTTTTAATTTAATAACTCGCTCATAATTTAAAGGCGGGATTTCTCTATTATCCTTAGGAGATAGCTTGTCTAGAATAGCTTTTCTCGCATGAACATAAAATACTTTAACTTTACATTCTGAAATTATAGAAACAAATTTATCTAATGAATCATGAATATCTCCATCATTAATACCAAGTCTTACTTTAACTGAAATAGGTTTATTGGAACTTTCTGTCATAGCCATAAGACAGTCTCTTACTAACTCAGGTTGAGCCATTAAAGCAGCTCCAAAATTACCACTTTTTACTTTTGGACTCGGACAACCAAGATTTAGATTTATTTCATCATAAGAAAACTCTCTTACTTGGAAACAAACTTTAGATAAAGCTTCTGGATCGTTTCCCCCTAATTGCAATACCAAAGGTTTTTGTATATCTGTATATTCGTGCAACTTATTTTTATTTCCATAAAGAATTGCGTTTGTATGAATCATTTCAGTAAATAGAACAGATTTAGCTGAAAGTTGTCTCGCTAAAAACCTATATTGACTATCAGTTTTAGCCATCATTGGAGCTACACAAAATTTTCTATTCATTTTTACAAAAAATATACAACTGATAAAAGGCCAATAACTGTCAATGTAAATGTGTAAGGAAGAGCCATTTTTACCATTCTCATATAAGAAAGACCTATTAAAGGAGCTATTGAACTTGTTAATAGAAATAAAAATGCTGCCTGCCCATTTGGCGTCGCAACACTTGGAAGATTTGTTCCGGTATTTATTGCAATTGCTAGCAAATCAAATTGATCTCTAGAAATTTGACCTGTATCGAAAGCTTCTTTTACTTCACTTATATATATAGTGGCGACAAAAACATTATCGCTTATCATTGATAGAACACCGTTTGCTAAAAAAAACATAGGAACCTGAAGCTCGGTGCTTAGTGATAAAACAAAAGTTATCACTGGCGAAAATAAATGTTGATCATGAATAACGGCAACAATAACGAAAAAAACAACCAATAAGGCTGTAAAGGGGAGGGCTTCTTCAAAAGCTTTTCCTATTTTATGTTCTTCAATAATTCCATTAAAAGCAGTTAGCAAAACAATAACCATTAGCCCTATCAATCCTACAGAAGCAACGTTAAAAGCTAATGCTAATATAAGGATCAAGACAACTAAAAATTGAATCAATAGCTTAGTCTTTTGTTCAGAAGTCCTTTTTCTGTCTTCTTCTGCTCCGTATGCTTCAATAATAGATCTAACATTTACTGGAAGTTCTGCTCCATAACCCAGTACTTTAAATTTTTCTATTAAGTAGCATGTTATTAAGCCAAAAATAAAAACAGGAAGAGAGATAGGTAACATTTGAATGAAAAATTCTATAAAGTCCCATCCTGCTACTGATCCTATAAGCAAATTTTGTGGTTCTCCCACTATCGTGCTCACACCTCCAAGAGCTGTTCCTACTGCCCCATGCATAAGCAGATTCCTAAGGAAACTCTGAAATTCCTCCTTTTCTTTCGGATTAGAAATACCGTCTAGATCATTTGATTCAGTTTCTTGATACAAAGCATAAAAACCTACTGCAACAGCTATAAGAACTGCTGTAACAGTAAGAGCATCTAAAAAAGCAGAAAGAACAGCAGCGCTAATCATAAACAACAAGGAAAGGAGTTTTTTATTTCTTATGTTTATCAAAAGTTTTGTAAAAATAAATAATAGGAAATCTTTCATAAAGTATATTCCTGCAACCATAAAAACTAGAAGCAAGATTACTTTGAGATTCAAAGCCACTTCGTGATAAATATTTTTAGTATTGGTGAGACCCATCAAAACGGTCTCTATTGCTATTAGTCCACCCGGTTGAAGAGGGTAGCATTTTAAAGCCATTGCTAATGTGAAAATGAATTGACCCAAAACAATCCAACCCAGAATAAAACCAGCTTCTAGATTAAGAAGGTTTAAAAAGGTGTATATAATTGGATTTGAAAATAGAAAAAAAATAATTAAATTTTTGTACCACTTTGGAGCTATTCCTAAAAAATTGTTATATAAATTTAAAATCATGGAGATAATGCCTTGTTTAATTTCAAGCCTGCTAATTTTATTGAAAAAGAACCCGAAGAGTCAAAATTCTTTGTAATAAATAATCACACTTTTCTTGCTTTTAGTAACGAGCAGTTTCTGAGGCCTTTATCAAGTGATGAGCTTAAATGGTCAGGACTAGATGTCAATGAAAAACATTTTTTAGGGTATTTAAATGATACCCCTTGTTTCGTAGTTTCTGTAGATCAAAAAGAATCAACTTTAGAAAATTCTGAATTTTTAAATCTTAGATCTATGCTAGGTAGAATGCCTGATAATTTATTTGAAGTTATTTCAAGAAGCATCCAAATAATTAACTGGTCTAATTCTCATAAATATTGCGGCTCTTGCGGAGAAGCAATGAAACAAGATACTAAAGAAAGGTCTATGATTTGTGATAACTGTAATGCTCAACCTGTTTATCCAAGAATATCTCCTTGCGTGATAACTTTGGTTCATAACAAAGATGAAATTCTATTAGCTCATAATGTTAATTTTCCAGATAACTTTTTTAGTACTTTGGCAGGTTTTATTGAGCCTGGAGAATCTGTAGAAAATGCTTTAAAAAGAGAAGTACATGAAGAGGTTGGGGTAAATGTTAAAAATATAAAATATTTTGGAAGTCAGGCTTGGCCTTTTCCTAGCCAACTTATGCTTGGGTATTATGCTGAATTTGATTCAGGTGAAATAGTTCCAGACAAAGAAGAAATAGATATAGCCGATTGGTTTAAAATTGATAATCTTCCAAATGTTCCCCCATACAATATTTCTATATCAGGAATGTTAATTGAAAATTACATTAAGAACTTTAAGTAGTTTTATTTCTCGGATCATTAGAAGCTCTTTGGCTTGGCTTAATTTCCTTTATAGTTTTTTCTTTCGCTTTTTTAGGCTCTGCAACTGCGCCTTGCTTGCCTATATTATCCACTTTTGGTCTACTTAGTTTTTTTGGTTTGACCGTTTCTTCTTTTAAGGCGCTATCAATTTTCAATTCTTCACTGTCTGCTGTTTTTGAAAGATTTTTAGTTTTCTTAGGAATAGATTTTTTAACTGGAGTCTTTTTAATCCCAGAGCCCTGTGTTTCTTCTTTTTTAACATTTTGTTTTGGTCTACTTAGTTTTTTTGGAGCCTTAGATTGTGCTTCATTTTTAACTTCTTCAATTTTCTTTTTAGGACGGATTGGCTTTTTTTGATTCTTATTGTTTTTTTGAATATCTTTTTTATCCATTTTTTTTGATGAATTATTATTTTTACCGTCTTTATTTCTATTATTTCTATTTGGAGCAGTTTTTTTAGTGCTTTTCTTAAAGTTTTTTGGTGGCTTTTTAACTTTTGATTTTTTTGACTTTGACGTTGTTAAGATATTTACAATCTTAGATAAAATTCCTTTTTTTGGTCTAGCTGAAGGCATTATTTTAACTGCAGCTTTTTCTTTGACAGGAGCAGATCTAGTTTTTTTCTCAAATTGTTCAGCTGCTGAAATCGATGATCTGCTTTTATCAGGATCAACAACTTTTCCATCTTTAATTCTTAAAACTTCAAATCTTGAATCTGGTCTGGTTGCATCAGAGATAACAACTACTTTGGTATTTGAACGTGCCTCTATATCATTTAATCGAATTCTTCTTTCATTTAAAAGAAGAGATGACATATCTGGAGAGACAATAGCTCTAACTTCATTAGTGTTGGGTTTGCTAGTCTCTTCTTCTACCAATCTTAAAACAGATGTGGAAAGAGTATTAACATCTTGAGTCCAACGTTCGGTTAAAGATGATCTAAGTCTTTGTCTCGAAAGTTCTAATAATCCAAATCTAGAAATTCTACCAACTTGAACTCTTGCTCTATCATTAGCCAAAGCTTTTCGCATTTCTTCTTCAACAGCTCTTTTATTTTCTAATCGCATCATGTCGATAAAATCAATTACAACTAATCCGCCAATATCTCTAAGCCTAAACTGTCTTGCAACTTCTCTACAGGCTTCTAGGTTAGTATTTCTAGCTGTTTCCTCAATATCTTTTCCAGACGTAGCTTTAGAAGAATTAATATCAATTGCAACTAAAGCTTCAGTATCATCTATTACGATAGCTCCTCCAGACTCAAGTCTAACTTCTCTTTGATAAGCAGTTTCTATTTGAGATTCAATTTGATACCTAGTAAATAGAGGAAGGGTATTTTCGTATCTATTAAGCATTTTAATTTGATCAGGCATAACTCTTTCAACAAATTCTTCAGCTTGATCAAAAGCTTCCTTAGTGTCAATCCAGATTTCTTCTATATCTTCCTTTAAATAGTCTCTTAAAGTTCTGATGATAATGTCATCTTCTTTATAAATTAAAAAGGGGGCCTGTTTTAAAACGTTAGCCTCAGTAATTGCATCCCAAACGCTCAATAAATATTCAAGATCCCATTTAAGCTCATCTGGATCTTTTCCTTCTCCAGCAGTTCTCACTATCACGCCCATTTCTTCAGGAGCATTCAAAGCTTCTACTGTGGATTTTAATTTTTCTCTTTCAGAAGCATCTAATCTTCTTGATATTCCAGAAGCTTTCGGATTGTTGGGCATTAAAACTAGAAATCTTCCCGCTAAACTAATTATTGAAGTAAGAGCAGCGCCTTTATTGCCTCTTTCTTCTTTTTCAACCTGAATTATTATTTCTTGGTCTTTAGTGAGGCAGTCTTTGATAGAAATTCTTTCATTATTTTTTCTATTTTTTGGCAAGTATTGAGGAGCTATTTCTTTAAATGGCAAGAAACCATGTTTTTCAGCTCCATAATCTATAAAGGCAGCTCCTAAACTAGGCTCTATTCTGCTTACTTTTCCCTTATAAATATTTCCCTTTCTTCTAACTTCCGCAATATTCTCTATATCTAAGTCATATAAAGAATTACCCTCCGTAATAGCTATTCTTAATTCTTCTGGTTGAGTTGCATTGATAAGCATCCTTTTCATGGATATCTCCTATTAATGCTTTATAAATGATTGGTTAGAGAATTCAAATTCTCTTCAAAGGGGTTTCAAGTTTAGGTTTTACGCCTTTGCTACCTATTTGAAACTTTAAATCTTATAAATAAAGCTTGTTTTTAAATAATCAAAATTGAGTTAATGCGTCTTATTTTTTATTTTCGCGCCTCAAAAATGACAGAATAAGTAGTTTATATGTCATAAACCTATAGAATTCAAATTTTTTTATAATTAAGCATGCTAGAAAACGTTCAAAAAGTAGAGATTCAGGAAAGCCATGAAGGTCAAAGATTAGATAATTTTCTTATAAATTACCTCAAAGGAGTTCCTAAATCTAAAATTTATTCGATAATAAGAAAGGGTGAAGTAAGAGTAAATAGCTCAAGAAAAAAAGCAAAATATAAATTAAATGCAAAAGATCTAATTAGGATTCCGCCAATACGAATATCAGCTTCGAAAGACAAAATAGCTCCAAGGGGTATGATAGATTTGATCAAAGAAAATATTATAACGGAGAATGATTACTACATAGCAATAAATAAGCCTATTGGAATTGCTTCTCATGGAGGAAGCGGGATATCTATCGGTTTAATTGAAGCGATTAGAAACTTTGGTCCTGAATATAGGGATTGCAAATTAGTTCATAGATTAGATAAAAGCACCTCAGGATGTCAGTTAATAGCCAAAAAACAACAATTTTTAAAGAAATGTAATGAGTACATAAGAGATGGAAAAGTTAAAAAAACATACACGGCTATTGTTTTAGATGAGTGGCCAGAGGAAATAAGGAAAATAACTAGTAATTTATCAAAGGATATAATAATTTCTGGCGAAAGAATGGTGAAGGAATCTCCAGCTGGAAAAAAATCTATTACAGAGTTTAAGATAAAAGAGAAAAGTAAAAAATTTACAAAGCTTGAGTGTAATTTAATTACCGGAAGAACCCATCAAATTAGAGTCCATACTTCAAATCAGGGAAATCCTATAGTTGGAGATGACAAATATGGAAATAAAGAAATAAATAAATTTATAAAAAAAATTGGTTTAGAAAGGATGTACTTGCATTCAAATACCCTTATAATTCCTGATCTTAAAATTAGTTTGGAAGCTAAAGAGCCAGTAGAATTTAAAAAATTAATAAAAATTAGTGATTCTGAGTTGAATTTACCCTAGAATCCATTTCACAATATTATGGCAGTACAAAAAAGTAAGGTATCAAGATCAAGAAGAGGAGCGAGAAGGTCTCATAACGCTCTAAAAACTCCTGCTCTTTCTACCGATCCCACTACAGGTGAGAGACATTTACGTCATCACATGACAGACGATGGTTTTTACAAGGGCAAAAAAGTTATGGAAGTAAAAGTTAAAGAGAAAGCCCCTATAACTGAATAACTTCGTGTTTCAAAAAAAGGTTTTAGTTACCGGCGCCTCTAGAGGAATTGGCAAATCAATTATTGAAAGTTTTTTTAGTGAAGACGCTATCCCTATAGGAACAGCTACCTCGGAAGCAGGAATAAAAAGCATCTTAGAAAACTTCTCCAATGCTGGTGTAACAGGAAAGGCATATCTTCTAGATCTGAATGAAGATGAATCAATAAAGTCATTTATAGAAAATCTTAAAAAAGATGATATGAATCCAGATGTTTTGATAAATAATGCTGGTGTAACCAAAGATAATTTGATGTTGAGAATGTCCGAAGATGATTGGAATGATGTTATTAATATTCATCTCTCTGGACAGTTTAAATTAATGAAAACTTTTGTAAGAAATATGTTAAAAAATCGTTGGGGAAGGATAATTAATATTTCATCTGCCGCCGCTGCAATTGGAAATAAAGGTCAGGCTAACTACGTAGCAGCCAAAGCTGGAATAGAAGCTATGTCCAAGTCTTTAGCTAGAGAAGTCGGCATAAAAAATATCACTGTAAATTGTATAGCGCCAGGATTTATTGAAACCGACATGACTAAAGACTTAGATAGCGACTATATAAAAACCATTCAATCAGGAATTCCGCTTGAAAGATTAGGGAAGCCAGAGGAAGTTGCGAGTTTAGTAAAATATATTTCATCGGACGATGCAAATTATATTACTGGACAAACAATACATATTAATGGTGGGCTATATATGTAAAAAAATAGAATCTAAAAGATTTTTTTTTAGATTCGTATATAATGCATTTGATAATTTTTATGAGGTTCATATGAGCAGCACAGAAGATAGAGTACGCAGAATTGTTTGCGAACAACTTGGAGTAGGAGAAGAGGAGGTTACATCTAGCGCGTCTTTTATTGATGATCTAGGCGCTGATTCTTTGGATACAGTGGAACTAGTTATGGCTTTCGAAGAAGAGTTTGAAATAGAAATTCCTGATGAAGAAGCTGAAAAAATTGCTACTGTCAAAAACGCTGTCGATTACATCGACTCATCATCCTAAATTCTTTATTAGACTAAATGGCTAAAGGAAGGCGAGTAGTAGTTACTGGCCTCGGGACTATTTCTCCCGTGGGTAATTCTATTAGTGAATCTTGGTTAAATATAAAACTTGGTGTAAGCGGCGCCGAACTCATTACCAAATTCAATACTGAAAATTACGCTACTAAATTTGGAGCAACAGTCAAAAAATTTGATGAAATAGACTGTTTGGATAAAAAGGAGAGAAGAAGAACTGATTTATTTATTCAATTTGCTTTAGCCGCTTGCAACGAGGCCATAGAGGATTCTCAGATAATGGATGCGAACATTAATATGGAAAGAATCGGAGTTTCTGTTAGTTCTGGTATTGGTGGATTAGAGACAATTGAAGAAAATGCAATTATTTTAAAAGAAAAAGGCCCTAAGAAAATCTCTCCTTTTTTTGTTCCTGGTTCTATTATAAATATGGCTTCTGGAAATATTGCTATCAAATATGGATTTAGAGGACCTAATTTATCTATGGTATCCGCATGTTCAAGTGGCGGTCACAGTATAGGTTTATCAGCTAGAAGTATTGCTTATGGAGATGCTGATGTAATGATATCTGGTGGCGCTGAGGCTGCAATGTCTCCATTGGGAATGGCAGGATTTAACGCAGCTAAAGCGCTTTCTACAAGAAATGATTGTCCTCAAGAAGCTAGCAGACCTTGGGATAAAGGAAGAGATGGCTTTGTCCTTGGCGAAGGAGCCGGAGTTTTAGTATTAGAAGAATTAGAATCAGCAATAAAAAGATCAGCAAAGATTTATGCTGAAGTAATTGGATTTGGAATGAGTGATGATGCATTTCACATAACTGCTCCAGCAGAAGATGGAAGAGGAGCAAAACTTGCAATGACAAATGCATTAAAAGATAGCGAAGTAAATATGTCAGATATAGATCATATAAATGCTCATGGAACGTCAACGCCATTAGGAGACATTATTGAGTCTCAAGCAATTAGAGATATTTTTAAAGATAAAGCAGATGATATTTTGGTTAGCTCCACAAAATCCATGACAGGTCATTTGCTTGGTGCTGCAGGAGCTGTTGAATCAATTTATAGTATTTTAGCCATACAGGATGGAATTGTGCCTCCAACAATTAATTTAATAGAACCAGATAATGAAGCCAGATTAAATTTAGTAGCTAACAAAGCACAGGAACATAACTTGAAAACTGTTATGAATAATACTTTTGGATTTGGGGGTACAAACGTATCTTTAATCTTTAAAAAGATTTGACTGGTGCGTTACCTCATAACATTATTTATTTTTATTTTTTCAATATTAAGTTCCATAATAATATTCAAAGAAGTAAATATAGATAAAAGTTTTTTTTTATATGTGGAAAAAGGAGATAGCTTTAATAAAGTTAAAAATGAATTAAAAAAATCTAATATAGAATTTCCATCTATTATCAATTTATTTTTCCTTATTAATAAGTTTGATCAATCTTTAAGAATTGGCGAATACGAAATTTCTTCGGGCGATAGTATTTTTTCTATTATGTTTAAATTAATAAAAGGAAACATTTTTTATCATTCTTTTTACATACCAGAAGGCTCAGTAGTTAAAGATTTTTTAAACGACTCAGAGTTAAAAGCTTTTTGCAAATTCAAAGGTTTAGATAATTGTAATCTTGAAGGTTTCTTTCATCCAAATACATACTTATATGAAAAAAATGATGATCTAAATATTTTATTGAACAAAGCTTTTAATAAGCAAATTGAAATAGCTTCATCAAATCTAAATATTGCCAATAAGGAGCTGCCTATTAAAAATATAAAACAATTATTGATACTGGCTTCTATATTAGAGAAAGAATCTTGCGATGAAGAAAGACCTAAAATTTCCGGGGTCATTTATAATAGATTAAATAAAAATATGAGATTACAAATAGACTCAACTGTTATTTACGGAATTAAAAACTTTGATGGAAATTTAACTAAAAAAGATTTAAAGAAAAACACTCCATTTAATACTTACACAAATCATGGATTGCCACCGTCCCCAATCTCCTTACCATCGCTAAGTTCAATAATTTCTGCTGCACATCCTGCTAAACATGACTATTTATTTTTTGTTAGCAAAGGGTCATGTCAGCATGAATTTTCAAAAAATTATGATCAACATCTTGAAGCTGTAAAAAAATATCAATTAAACTAAAAAAATGTTCATTACTTTAGAAGGCATCGAAGGATCGGGAAAATCTACACTAATTAAAAATATAAATAGTTATTTTTTAGGCTTAAATAAAAAAATTATCATTACAAGAGAACCAGGCGCTACTTTAATAGGAGAAAAAATAAGAGACTTGCTTTTATCTCCAGAAAGCGAAATTAGTTCGAAGACAGAGCTTTTATTGATGCTTGCTGATAGAGAACAACATATAAACAAGTTAATAGTTCCTAATTTAAAATTAAATAATATAGTTATTTCTGATAGATATTTTGACTCAACTATTGCTTATCAGGGAGGGGGCAGAGGATTAGATATAAGTATGATAAAAATATTAATTTCATCTCTTCAAATGCCAACTCCAGATCTAACTTTTCTTATCGACATACCCGTCAAGGTGGGATTGTTAAGAGCTAAAAAAAGATCACATCTTGATAGATTTGAGAATGAAGAAATTCAATTTCATGAAAGAGTTAAAAGTTCGTACTATAAAATTGCAAAAGAAAATTCTAAAAGAATCAAAATAATTAATGGAGAGCAAACGGAAGAAAAAATCTTTAATGATGTTTTAGATATTTTAAATGCTGAGCTTTTAAAAGAAGAATGATAAGTTTAAATCCATGGTTTCAAGATTATCTTCAATATTTTCATAATGAGTCAATGGTTCATGCCCACTTAATTTCTGGTAAAAAAGGCATAGGAAAATATAATTTTACAAAGCTTCTAGCTCAATCTATTTTATGTACGACGAGTGATGATTTATTTAATCCTTGTGGTAAATGCACCTCTTGCAAAACCTTTAACTCGAAATCAAACCCAGACTTTCATGTTGTAAGGCCTGAAACAGAAGGTGGAATAATAAAAATAGGACAGCTTAGAGGTGATGCTAAGAAAGACGGTGATGAAAAAGGAATTATTAAAATGGCTTTTGAAACTCCTTTATTATGCAAGTCAAAAGTAATTGTAATCGATGAAGCTGATGCAATGAATACAGAGTCTCAAAATTTAATACTGAAAACTTTAGAAGAACCATCTAAAGATACATTTATCTTTTTAATCTCTTCAAAACCATATTCCTTGAAATCCACACTAATTAGTCGGCTTAGTCATACATTGATTGCTAATCCATCAAAAAAATATATTGATCAATGGATTATCTCAAACAATTTAAATATCAACGAAAATGATAAAAAAATATTGAAGTATATGGATTTGAATACTCTTTCTGATGATGCCTTTAAAAATGAACAATTAAAAATTAATAATTTTTCCGAAGATTTAAAGCAATCAATTTCTGTAAAAAAAATAGAAAAAATTGCTAATAATTGGGATGATGATTATCTGCTAAAAAGGTTAGGTTGGTTTGGAGAAATTATTTTAAATGCTATTTATATGAAATTAGAGGTAAATGAAGAGATTCCTAATTTTTTTTCATCAAATATAAATTATTTATCAAAAAACAAAACTTTAGTTGAGTTATTTGAGTACAGCAACTTTATAAACCATTATATAAATGATTTGTCTAATGGTATTAATTTAAATAATAAAATTCAAATTAAAGCTTTATTATCTGATTACTAGTTTTTAAAGATATTAAATTTAAGTATGACTTATTGTCGTATAAATGTTTAAATCAATTTTTTTAATATCGATGAAAAATTTTAATAAATATATATCTCCAATCATATTATTAATATTCACTCTGAATTCTATTGCAGAATCTAAATATAAATTAATTACTCTATTTGATGAGCTGAATGAAGGTTGGGGGATTGTAGAATTAAAAAATGGTGATTTGCTGATTACTGAGTTATCTGGAAATATCAGAGTTTTCTCAAAAGATGGTATTCCAAAAGCAAATATAGATATACCCGAGGTATTCTCAGGCGGCAGCACAAATTCTGCTGTTGGAGGACAAGGCGGTTTATCAGATATAGCTCTTCATCCTGAATATGAAAAAAACGGATGGCTCTATTTTTCATATTCTGACTACACAGATGATACAAAGATGTTTACAACTCTTTTTGTCGATAGAGCAAAAATTTCTGACAATGTTCTATCGAAAAGAGAGTCAATTTTTGTAGCAAAAGCATATAGAAAGGCCCCAGTTCACTTTGGAGCTAAATTATTATTCCTGAATGATAATTCACTGTTAATTACAAGCGGTGATGGCTTTGATTATAGAGAGCAAGCTCAAGAACTAAATAATCACTTCGGCAAGATAATTCGTGTTAATGATGATGGAACAATTCCATATGACAATCCTTTTTACAACGATAAAAAAGCTCTTAATGATATTTGGGCATACGGGTTAAGAAATCCACAAGGGATTGCTATAGGACCAAATGGGTTGATTTTAGAACATGAACATGGTCCAAGAGGAGGGGATGAGTTTAACATTCTAGAATCAGGAAAAAATTATGGATGGCCTGCAATAACCTATGGAATAGATTATGTAGGTTCATTAATTTCTCCTTTCACACATAAAGATGGAATGGAGCAACCACTAAAATACTGGTCTCCTTCAATAGCTCCTTCTAGTATGATTTATTATGATGGGTCGCTTTTTCCTGAATGGAAAAATAAGATATTTATCACAGGATTGGTTCCTGGAGATGTTAGATTACTAACACTTAAAGATAAAAAAATAACTAAAGAAAAGATATTATTTGCTGAAATCGGCGAAAGAATTAGAAATATAATTCAAATAAAAGATGGTTCCTTGATTCTTGTGACCGATAAAAAAAATGGAAAATTAATAAAAGTTATTCCTCAATAAATAATTTTTTATGATGTTTATAGAAAAATTTTTAAAGATAATTTCAATATTTATTGCCGCTTGTTTAATTACTTCTGCTTTATCAGTTCCATTAACAACCTTTAGTTATATTCACTGGCTAAATTCAATTGATATGCCAGTTACTTTGGACATAATTTTGTTTAGTTTAAAAAATGACTTCACTTATTTTATTTTAATTTTATTGATAATTTCTTCTCTTTCATTTTTTTTTGCTTTTATTTCAACTAAAGCTATTTATTCGATAGGAAAATATAAAATTCCAATTTCTTATGAAATTGCATATGGTGTTTCAGCTGCTCTAGGTTTTTATTTTGGAATTTATTTGACAATAGAATTACTTTTCGGAACCCAATTGATAGGTGGTTTTAGATTTATTTATGGACAAATACTTCATTTGATTGCAGGATTCTTAGGAGGGTACTTTTTTGGTACTTTTTTAAGAAAATATAATAAAATATATGAATGAGTAATTTAGCTAAGTTTAAACAAATGACCAAAGGCACTGCTGAGGATTATATTCCGATAGCAGAAGCTGCGATGGAGCATGCAGTAAACCTTCCCGAAAGAATTATTCAACATCTAGAAATGTTAAAAGGTGATCATGGCGGATTTGCTGTGGATCGTTACGAGCACTGTCTTCAAACTGCAACTAGAGCATACCGAGATGGAAGAGATGAGGAATATGTAGTTTGTGCACTACTTCACGATATTGGGGATATTCTTGCACCTGCAAATCATGCTGATTTTGCTGCTACATTATTAGAGCCTTATATTTCTGATAAAAATTATTGGATTATGAAACATCATGGAATCTTTCAAGGCTACTATTTTTTTCATTTTTTAGGTTTAGATAGAAATATGAGAGACAAATATAAAGATAGCGATCACTGGAAAGATTGCGTAGCTTTTTGCGCCAAATATGATCAAAACTCATTTGATCCAGACTACGACACTTTGCCTATAGAAACATTTATGCCGATGCTAAAAAATGTTCTTTCTCAGACAAAAAAATCAATTTATAAAGCTGAAACCTAAACCTAAACCTAAACGGGTTTTCCTTTTATTTCAACTTCCTTGTCATGTTTCTTCTTAGCCTCTAATAAATCAGGCATTAAAGAATCCAGCTGTTTTAAATTCCATAGATTTTCACTTTTATAAGATTTTATAACGGCAGGCTGCTGCATTATGCCTACAGTTCCTTGAGAGATATGAAATATTTGATTCGTAATATCCTTTGCATTATCTGAGCATATCCAGGCTATAACAGGAGCAATTTGTTCGGGTCCTTGTTTCCAATTTTCAAGATCGACTTCTCTTCCGGCTGACTTCATCAAATCAATCGTTAGTCTTGTAGCAGCGCCAGGAGAAATAGTATTGACAGTACACTTGTATTTAGACATCTCCATGGAAAGAGATCTTGAAAAGCCAGCGATACCAGCTTTAGCTGCTCCGTAATTAGTTTGACCAAAGTTTCCTATTAAACCTGATACAGATGACATATTAATTATTCTACAGCCAAGTTTATTGTTTTCTCTTATGTAACAGGCAAAAGGCTTAGTACAATTAAAATGACCTTTGAGGTGAACTGCCATAATTGCATCCCAATCATTTTCTTCCATATTGAAAAGAGTTTTATCTCTTAGAATGCCTGCATTATTAATTAAAATATCAACTTTTCCATACTCATTTAGAGCGTCGTTAAAAATATTTTGACCACCTTGAAAAGAGTCTACGCTATCGTAATTCGCTAATGCATTTCCTCCGGCAATTATAATTTCTTTTACAACTTCATCTGCAATTTTATTCTCTCCGCTGCCGTCAGGATTAGCTCCTAAATCATTTACAAGAACATTTGCTCCATGTTTAGCCAAATATAAAGCGGTCTCTTTTCCAATACCTCTTCCAGCACCGGTGATTATTGCAACTTTATCCTTTAATATAGTCATTGTTTCCCCATATGAATTAATTAATTATTTTAACATTATGAAAGACTCTATCGCTAAAGGTGTAAGTAATTTAACTTTAATTCTTTATTCTTCAGGTTCGGGGACGATGGGAGTCAACGGTGTTATCTTTGGGGCCTGGGTTTTATTTTTTTACAATCAAGTACTAGGCCTTAGTTCTGTCCTTGCATCATTAGCCATTGGTATTTCACTAATTTTTGATGCTATTTCAGATCCATTGGTTGGAGCATGGTCAGATAGATTAAAATCTAAACTGGGTAGAAGACATCCTTTTATCTATTTAAGTATTTTTCCATTAGCATTAGGTTTTTATTTTCTTTTCTCAGAGCCTGCATCTTTAGATCAAGATTATCTCTTTTGGAGATTATTAATCTTAGTTGTTTTAATTAGAATTTCTTTAACTTTTTATGAAACTCCAAGAGCTGCTCTTGGTCCGGAATTAACGAAAGATTATGATCGCAGAAATTTTGTTAACGCTTGGGCATACGCTATAGCTATTTTTGGATCAATAATTCTTTCTTTCGCGATGTATAAATTTTTTCTTATAGAAACGGATGATTTTAAAGGAGACATGGCATTTTTAAATCCCGAAGCTTATAAGTATTTGGGAATATTTGCTGCATTATTAATTGTAATTTTTGGCTTAATTTCTTCATTAAGCACTCATCGTTTTATACCTGAACTTCATCAGCCTCAGGTAAAGACTACTTTTTCAACAAAAAAATTATTAGAAGAAATTTTAGAATGTTTTTCAAACAGATCATGGCTAGCAATGCTAATTTCAGGATGTTTTTATGGACTTAATATAGGAATTTCTAGCGGAGTGGGAACATATATAAATAAATATTTTTGGCAATGGACTCCAGATGTATTAGCTTTATTTCCATTAGTGACTGGAATAGCGACAATTTTTGGAGCAATTTTAGCTACTTCGCTAGCTAAAGGAAGAGAAAAAAGAAATGTATGCATTACGGTTTTTTCTATAAATATTTTAACTAGCCCAATTCCATACTTGCTGAGATTGCTTGATCCATACACAGAGCTTTCTTTATTTCCTGATAATGGATCAAATTTAATATGGTGGATATTAATTTCATATACAGCAATTGAAGATATGTTGAGAGCTATGGGTTTTGTATTAGTTATTTCTATGATTTTTGATATTGTTGAAGATAGTCAAATAAAGACTGGAAGAAGAGATGAAGGTATTTTTATGGCAGGACCAGGTCTTATTCAAAAAGTTTTATCAGGTCTAGGGATATTTATCTTAGGGTTTGTTCTTCAATATATTGGATTTGATCCAGAAATAACAAATTTGCAAGATGAAAATATACCGATTAATCAACTTGTAATATTTCAGATTATTATTCAACCTCTTTTAACTTTGGCTGCTACCTTTTGCCTTTTCTTTTATACTATTTCGAGAAACTCGCACAGCGGAGTTGTTGATGAATTAGGATATAAGAATTAATTATGTTTTTCCCAATATCTGACGACAATCCAAGTAATAGAGCGCCATTAGTAACATATATACTTATTTGCTTATGTGCATTCGTATTCTTTTTGCAAATTCTTTCAGAAATGAATTCAGAAATTTATTTTTCTTTTGGATTTATTCCATCTAATTTTTTTAATTCTAGTTCTTTATTTAGTGCTCTAATTCCAATTATTACTTCTATGTTTGTTCATGGAGGCTTCGCTCACATTATGGGAAATATGCTTTATTTATGGATCTTTGGCGATAATGTTGAAGATTCAATGGGGAGATTTAAATTTATTATATTTTATCTGCTTTGTGGTGCAGCAGGAGCTTTATTGCAGGGCTATGTTGATCCCCAATCAAATATTCCTATGGTGGGTGCAAGCGGGGCAATAGCTGGAGTTTTAGGAGCATACTTGCTGCTATTTCCAAGAGCCAACGTAAGATGCTTGGTTTTTATTATTATAATAATTCAAATGATTAGAGTTCCTGCATTTCTTGTTTTAGGGATATGGATTTTTGGACAATTTTTTAGTTTGCCTGGATCTTTGGAGGGCTCGGGGGGAACAGCTTATTACGCTCACATAGGAGGATTTTTAGCAGGAATGATATTGATTCCCTTTTTTAAAAAATCCAATGTAAGATTGTTTCAAAATAAAGTTTCGAATTCTTGGGTTTCAGAAACTTCATTTAATTTAAGACAAGGAAGAAATAATTTACAAAAAACCACTTTTTTGGAATCATTTATTGAGAAATCTGAAAAAGAAATCAAAAAAAGAAAATGAAATTAATATTTAGAATTGGGTTTTGGATTTTCGGATCACTATTTGCAGTTTTGTTTATTTTAGGGGCATATTACTTTGCCTTTTATTCAAACTTTTTTGGAACTCTCGAAAATGCTGGATCTAATGTTAATCAATCATATCCAGATGAATTACTTCAGTCCAAAATTCAATCACAGTTAAAACATACCAATACTAATAAACAAATTCTATTCGGCGATACTCATGTGCATTCAACTTATTCAACAGATGCTTTTTTATGGAGTTTAAAAACCTTCAATGGCGAAGGACCTCATCTAATGGCTGAAGCCTGTGATTATGCAAGATTTTGTTCAGCTATAGATTTTTGGGTTAATACTGATCATGCGGAAGCAAGTACCCCTAGAAAATGGTCTGAAACAATTAAAGCAGTTCAAAATTGTGATGCTGTAAATGAAAATGATAGAGCCAAAGATTTAATAAGTTTTGTGGGGTATGAATGGACTCAGATTAATCCATCTAACAAAGACGACCATTACGGTCATAAAAATGTTGTATTTTTAGAATCTGATCAAGATCTTCTTCCTAATGTTCCATTTGGCGCTGCTGGTTATACTTCAAGTGGCTTCAGAGATATTGAGGGGATGACTGCTGCAAAGATAAATATGCTTTCAGCATCGGTAGTTGATTTTTCCAATAGAGATAGATACGCAGATTTTATAGCTTTTTATGAGGAGGTTGTTGCTAATCCAGATTGCGATATTAATGATATAAATTATTTAGATTGCTATAAATCTGTTTATACACCTAAAGATTTATTTTCAATTTTAGAAACTGTTCAGTCAGATTCTATAGTTATACCTCATGGGAATGCTTGGGGTTACTATACACCTACAGAATCAAGTTGGGACAAACAGCTTTTAAATGAAATGCATGACCCTTCTAAGCAAATTTCAATTGAGGTCTTTTCCGGGCATGGAAATTCTGAGGAATTTAGAGATTGGACAGGAACAATAACTAAAAATGGAGCAAAAATATGTCCAAAACCTACAGAAAACTATCTTCCCTCTTGTTGGAGAGCGGGAGAGATTATAAGTGAAAGATGTTTAGCCAATGGATCTAGTGAAGAAATTTGCTCAGCTAGAGCAGAATTAGCTAAGCAGTCTTATATTGAGGGTGGTCAATATGGGCACTGGTCTGTTTTGGGAGCTAAGCCGTCTGATTGGTTAGATTCTGGTCAATGTAAAGATTGTTTTGTGCCTGCTTTTAATATGAGACCCAGTGCTTCTGTTCAATATGCTCTTGCCCTTAGAAAATTTGAAGGAGATAAGGTTAGCTCATTTGATTTTGGATTTATTGCTTCTAGTGATAATCATCGAGCCAGACCCGGAACTGGATATAAAGCAATTGATAGGTTAGTAACAACTGAAGCAAATGGTCCATCTAGTGAGTTTTTCTATAAAAATACATATCCAGAAGAACTTAAGTCAGACGTGCCTTGGGAAGTCATATCAAGCGAAATAAATACTGCCAGTGAATTAACCATGTTTGAAGCAGAAAGGCAGTCTTCTTTTTTTACAACCGGAGGGCTAGCTGCAGTTCATGTGTCAAAAAGAAATAGAGAAGGAATCTGGGAAGGGTTTAAGAAAAAAGAAACTTACGCGACCAGTGGGCCTAGAATTTTACTATGGTTTGATCTTATTAATTCTAAAGATGGACGAATCCCTATGGGTTCTAAAACAAAGCTTTCTGAAAACCCTATTTTTGAAGTGAAAGCAGTAGGTTCTTTCAAACAAAAACCTGGTTGTCCAGATTTAGGTCTTTCTAAAGCTGATAACGAAAAAGTCATGAGGCTGTGTAAAAATGAATGTTTTAACCCTTCTGAAGAAAGAAGAGAAATAACCAGACTTGAAATAATAAAGATCACTCCTCAAAATTATAATAATGAGCCAGTAGAGAATTTAATAAAAGATGTTTGGAAAGTGCATGAGTGTAAACCTAATACTGGGGAGTGTAGATTTAGATTTTCTGATTCAGAGTATTCTAAAAATGGCAGAGACAGTCTTTATTATGTTAGGGCTATAGAAGAACCTTCTTTGAGAATCAATGGCGGCAACTTAAGATGTGATTATGATGAGAATGGAAATTGTAAAAAAGTTAATATTTGTTATGGAGGCTTTCAAACAAGCAGAGAAGATAATTGCACTATGTTATCAGAGGAGAGAGCTTGGTCATCTCCAATTTACGTTAATCAGCTTAACTAATGTCCGCAGATAAACTACCTGTTTTAACAAAATTTTTATATGGATTTGGTTCTATGTCATATGGAATCAAAGATAATGCTTTTGCATATTTTTTATTATTTGTTTACGTTCAAATATTTGGACTAGCTCCAGACTTAGCTGGTTTAGCTATACTGTTAATGTTGGTATTTGATGCATTTTCAGACCCTTTGGTAGGGTATTTTTCTGATAGATATAAGTCTAAATGGGGAAGGAGACATCCATTTATGTATTTCTCTGCTATTCCAGTTAGCCTTTCTTTTTTTCTTCTATGGGACCCCCCAGAATCGCTTTCACAAACTCAATTGTTTTTTTATCTTTTAGGAGTGGGAGTTTTTATAAGAACTGCTATTACGTTTTATGAAATTCCAAGTACTGCTTTAGGACCCGAACTATCTAAAGATTATGTAGAAAGAAGCTCTCTTCTGTCATACAGGTATTGGTTTGGTTGGTGGGGAGGCCTACTTGTATGGAATTCATTGTGGATATTCGTTGTCTATAGCAGTTATTCAGGAACTACTGATGCAAGATATTTGCCTGAAACTTGGAAAATTTATGGACTAGTTTGTAGTTTAATAATGTTTATAGCGATTATGGTTACTGCCTTAGGAACTCATAAACATATAAAAGATTTATATTCTCCAGAAGTAAAAAAGATTTCTTTAAGAAGTACTTTAAGTGAACTTTGGGAAACAGTAACAATCAGTCGAGATTATCTGGTTTTATTTTTAGCTATGATCATCACTAGTATTGCTACAGGAATAGCGACTAATTTAACGTTATTTTTTTATAGCTATTTTTGGGAATTTACACCGATAAATATTTTAACTATTGGTCTGACTCTTTTCCTTACCCCTTTAGTAGGATTAAAACTATCGCCCTTGCTTGCGGCTAAGCTAGGAAAGAGAGAAACTATAATTTATCTATTTATTGTTGCCTTTGTTGCTGAAAATATAGTCATCTTAATGAGAATATTAGATTATCTGCCTAGTAACGAATCTGTACTTATTTTGCCAATGGTTCTTATTTTTCATTGGATAGCTATTAGCGCTCAAATAATTTCATACACAACTCTTGCTTCAATGGTTTTTGATACAGTTGAAGAAGTTGAAAAACTTACAGGAAGAAGAATGGAAGGAACTTTATTAGCTGCTAGATCCTTTGCAGCTAAGTGTATGAGTGGCGCAGGTGCCTTTCTAGCAGGACTAATTCTATCTTTTTCGGCATGGCCTAAAGAAGCTAGCGCTGGTGAGGTAGAATCAACTATATTAAATAGCGTAGGACTTTTAGCAATATCAATATCTTCTATTTTATGGATTTCAGCAATTTTTGTATTTTCAAGAGTCAAAATGACAAGAACGTCTCATGAAGAAAATCTAGGAGAACTAAATTATAAAAATGATTAAAGAAGAAATTGAAAACAAATTAAAAATAGACTGTGAGCCTTGGCATTTAGAAGTTATAAACGAGTCTCCAAACCATAACGTCCCTGAAGGAGCAGAATCACATTTTAAAATTATTATAGTTTCTGAGAAGTTTTTTGAAATAAAAGCTGTTCAAAGACATCAGTTAATATACTCAGTATTAAATGAAGAGATGAAGAAAATTCATGCTATAGCAATTCATCCTTTCACCCCTGATGAATGGAAGAATAAAACTGGCGAGTCTTTGGATTCTCCAAAATGTCTTGGCGGAGGACATGATTGATTTTGATAAAAATATAGATAATTTTTATATTTATACTTTTTACAACTGTTTAAGCATAGAAAATCACGGTTCTTTTGCTGAAAATATTAGAAAAAATGCCAGAAGCTTAGACATAATCGGAACCATTATTTTAACTCCAGAAGGAATTAATTCGACTATTGCTTGCAACAAAGCTTCTAATCTAGACAAGTTTATTTTAAATCTAGAAAAGTATTTTGGAAAAATTTCAGTTAAAAGATCAGAGTCTTTAAAAAAACCCTTTAAACGATTAAAAATAAAAATAAGAAATGAAGTTGTTCCATCGGGCACTGAAGTCAAAGTAGATACTTCATTGAATAACTATATAAAGCCTGAGGAATGGAATGACTTTATTACAGATAAATCTGTTATCACAATTGATGTAAGGAATGATTATGAAATAGGTGTTGGAACTTTTGCTTATTCTAAATCACCTAACACTAAAAACTTTAGAGAGTTTAATAATTACATAAAAGATTCAAAAAATAATTTTAAAAATAAGAAAATAGCTATTTTTTGTACTGGCGGGATAAGGTGCGAAAAGGCTTCAGCTTTATTTCAAGCTAATAATGTTAAAAATGTTTATCAATTAGAGGGCGGAATTATTAATTATTTTGATAAGACCAAATCAACTGATATGTGGGAAGGGGAATGTTTTGTTTTTGATGACAGAGTTACAGTTGATAGAAATCTAAAAGCAGGCAATTATAAACAATGTTTTGCTTGTCGAAGGCCTCTATCAAAGGATGATTTGAAAAAGCCTCAATACATAGAAGGCATTTCTTGCCATAATTGTCATCTTGAAAAAACAGATAATGATAGAAAGCGATTTACTGAAAGGCAAAAACAAAAACAAAAACAAAAATAATTAATGTCATTAACTAACTGGATTACTGACCGCCCAAAATTAAATATTTTACTTTTATTTTTTCTTATATGTACTGTCTCATATGGTATAAATAATTTTGAATTAGACGCATCTTCTGAAACTCTTCTACTAGAGAATGATCCTGATTTAAAGCTCTATAGAGAAAATACAGAAATATATGGATCAAGTGATTTTTTAGTAATTACTTTTAGCCCTAATGATGAACTTCTCTCTGTATCTACGATAAATAATATCAAAAAACTTGTTAATGATTTAAAGCAGGTTAAAGGAGTAGAGAGTGTATTAAGTTTGTTAGATGTGCCTTTGATAGTGAGTTCGGCGAATCAATCGTTTAGCGAAGTTGCAGATAATGTCTCTACTCTAAATGCCAATGAAATAGATATAAATCTTGCAAAAAGAGTCTTTTCTACAAATCCTGTTTATAAAAACCTTTTGATAAGTGAAGATTTAAAAACAACTGCATTTCAATTAACTTTAAAAAGAAATTTTGAATATGAGAGATTAATAAATAATAGATATACCCTTTATGGGTCTTTATCGAACAATAAAGATAAAGAAATTAATGAGGTAAATAGATTAATAGAAGTAGAAAAAAAATTAATATCTATTAAAGAAAAAGAACTTGTCTCTTCTTTAAGAAATATTCTTTCAAATTATTCTAACTTTGGAGAGTTATTTTTGGGCGGCGGAGCGATGATTGCATCAGACACAATAGAATTTATTTCTCAAGATTTATTAGTTTTTGGCTTAGCAGTCCTGATAATTTTTATCATAGTATTAGCTTTTATATTTAAAAGTTTTATTTGGGTTATGATCCCGCTTGCTACAGCTGGGCTAACTTCACTTTTATCTATTGGCACCGTTGGATGGTTTGGTTGGAAAGTTACAGTAGTTTCTGCAAATTTTGTTTCTATTCTTATGATCATAAGCATATCTCTGATGGTTCATTTAATAGTTAGATATCAAGAATTAGCAGTGATTAATGAATCATCCACACAGAAGGAAATAGTCTCAAATACTCTCAAACAAATGTTTCTACCTTGTTTATATACAGCCTTAACTACTATAGTAGCTTTTGCATCTCTAATAATAAGTGATATTAAACCAATTATAGATTTTGGAATCATTATGGTTATGGGAATCGTTATAACTTTTACCTTTGCATTCGTTTTTTTTGGCTCATTGTTATCACTTATAGATAAAAATAAGTTAAGTACTGAAATGGATAACTCTTCTAGTAAGACTTTATTAATTCATAATCTATCTAAGAATAATCCTTATAAAATTATTTCTATAGCATTGGCAATTTTTTCTCTTTCTATTTATGGCTTTTCAAAATTAACAGTTGAAAATAAATTTATCGATTACTTCAAATCTACTACTGAAATTTATAAAGGACTTTCATTAATAGATACTAAATTAGGCGGTACAGCCACTCTTGATATAATTATAGATGCTCCTGAGCAACTTAAAATTATCGACTCATTTGATGGCTTTGATGATGACTTTGATGATGAATTTGGTAGTGCATTAAAAGAGCAGATTGATATTCAAGGTTACTGGTTTACTTCAGATAATTTAGCTTTTTTAGAAACAATTCATGACTATTTAGAAAATAGACCAGAGATAGGTAAAGTTCTATCTGTTTCAAGCGGTATAAAAATAGCAGAGATAGCTAATAATAATCAAAGACTTTCGGATCTAGAATTAGCTTTATTAAGAAAATTATTACCTGAGGAAATAGAAACACAACTTTTGTCTTCCTATATTACTAATGGAGATAATCAAGTAAGATTATCAGCAAGAGTTATAGAGTCATATGAAGGCCTTAATAGAAAAGATTTAATCTATTCAGTAAAAAAGGATCTAGAAAATAAATTTGATATTCCTCAAAGTAGATTTAAATTAACAGGTATATCAGTAATTTATAATAATTTATTGCAAAGTTTATTTGGATCGTTGATAGGCAGTATGGCAATAGTCTTTTTTTGCATATTCTTAATGTTTATATTTCTTTTTAGATCAGTCTATCTAGCTATTGTAGGAATGATGCCTAATTTTTTAGCTGCAGGAGCTGTTATTGGAACAATAGGATTATCAGGTATACCATTAGATATAATGACGGTAACTGTGGCTGCTGTAAGTATTGGCATGGGCGTAGATAATACTATTCATTATATTCATCGTTTTAAAAGAGAATTCTCTAAGAATAAAAATTACGAAGAAAGCACCAAAAGAACTCATGCCACTATTGGTAGAGCTCTTTTTTATACGTCAATAACTATAGTTCTTGGATTTTTAGTCCTTGCAACATCAAATTTTAGCCCTACAATTTTCTTTGGTATTTTCACTTCTTTATCAATGATAATGGCTGTAATAGGCTCGCTAATATTGTTACCAGTACTTTTAATAAAACTTAAACCAATAAGGTGAAATTATGGGTCCTTTAAAAGGAATAAAAATTATTGAATTCTCTGCGCTAGGACCAGGGCCATTCTGTGGCATGATCCTTGCTGATCTAGGAGCTGAAGTGACAGTAATTGATAGATATGAATCTTCCGGTCAATCTACTAAAACTGACGTAGCAAGCAGAGGTAAAAGATCAATTTCAATTGATTTAAAAAACAAAGAATCTTTACTATTAATCAATGAATTAATCGCTACAGCAGATGTCGTAATAGAGGGGCTAAGACCTGGAAAAATGGAAAAACTTAATATGGGTCCGGATCAGTTTCTTAAAATTAACCCCAAACTAATTTATGGAAGAATGACCGGTTGGGGTCAATATGGTTCCTTATCCTCAACGGTTGGTCACGATTTAAATTATATTTCTCTTACAGGAGTTATGTCTGCGATAGGAGATAAAAATAAACCTCCTAGACCGCCATTAAATCTTATTGGTGATTTCGGAGGTGGCGGAATGGTACTTGCAATGGGAATTTGTGCTGCTTTATTGGAAGTATCTAAATCAGGTAAAGGTCAAGTAATAGATTCAGCCATGACAGATGGTTCAGCATTGTTAATGTCTATGATGTATGGAATGTATGGAGCTGGATTTTGGAAAGACGAAAGAGATACTAATCTTTTAGATGGTTCTGCTCATTTCTATGGATGCTATGAATGCAAAGATAATAAATATGTTTCCATAGCTTCAATAGAGCCTCAATTTTATAAAGAGCTAGTTGAAAAATTAAAATTGGACAAAGATAAATTTAAGGATCAAATGGATAAATCTAAATGGCCTGAACTTAAAGAAATAATTGCTCAAAAATTTAAAGAGAAAAATAGAGATGAATGGTGCAATATTATGGAAGATGGAGAAATTTGCTTTGCACCAATCTTATCCATGGAAGAGGCAATTTCACATAAACACAACGTGGATAGAAAAACCTTTATAGAGATAGATGGTATAAACCATCCTGCTCCAGCACCAAGATTTTCAGAAACTCCAAGCGAAATACGACACGCTCCTGCAAAGAAAGGCTTCCACACTAATGAAATAATAGATGAGCTAGGCGATAATTTTGATTTTGATGATCTGGTTAAAAGAAATATTATTTCTCAAGGTTAAAAAATTTGAGACTGTTTTGATATATAGCCTTTGATAAGTCATTTACTGGTTCATTCCTTATTGAAGATATCTTACTAAAAACCTCCTTTAAAAAAAGAGGTTTATTCCTTCTTCCTTTAATTTTTATATTTTTAGGTAATAAATATGGTGAGTCTGTTTCTATTAGTAATTTATCTAATGGGATTTTAGAAATAAATTCTTTTAAATGCGAACCTCTTTTTTCATCACAAATCCAACCTGTAATTCCTATATAAAAATCTAAGGATAAGTAGTCATCTAACTCTTCTTCAGAGCCAGTAAAACAATGCACAACACAATTAGTTTCTGGATAAATATCTTTAAGACAGGTCATAAATTCTTTATGTGAGTCTCTTTGATGAAGAAACATTGGTAAATTTAATTCATTCGCTATCTTAATATGCTTTAAAAAGGAATTAATTTGATTCTCTTTTTTTGAATAGTTTCTATTAAAATCTAATCCTGTTTCTCCGATAGCTTTCACTAACGAATTTAAAGCAATTTCTTTTATTTTAATTTCAGATGAATCGTTGAAACTATCCGCATAATGAGGATGTATACCACAAGTAGAAATAAGATTATTTGGGTACATTTCAGCAATCGAAAGTGCTTTTAAACTATCTTCTACATTACAACCCGTTACGGATATTTTTTCTATATTATTAGATATAGATTCATTAATAATTGTATTCAAATCACTTGAAAAACTTTCGTGGGTAAGGTTTGCCCCAATATCAAATAATTTTGATTGCATAATGATTAATATAAACTAGCTTTTACATTTTATGAAAACATCATTTAAATATTTCACAGAAGATTCTTCTGTGACTCTACTAGAAGAAAATGTTTGGAAGGGAAATCTTTCTGCTCGTTGGAGTATTGGATCAACTCCTAATGGAGGCTATTCAATGGCTTTGGCCACAAGAGCAATCTCAGGATCATTAACTCATAAAGACCCTTTGTCAATTACCGCAAATTATCTTGAAAGAGTTGACTTTGGCGAAGCTATTATAAAAGTAGAACCTTTATCGATAACTAAGAGCTTAAGTACTGCTAGAGCATCTCTTATACAAGATAATAAATTAAAAATAGTCTTTACTGCTTCTTTTACAGACTTTAGTAGGTCTAATGGCTTAGATCTTTCAACAAGATCTGAACCAGATTTTGAGCCTTACGATGACTGTATTCTGCATCCTTATAAAGAAGGGTTTAATCCTATTTTAGAAAAAAGTTTAGAAAAAAAATATTGCTCTGATTCTATTTGGTGGGAAAATAATCATAATAATAATAAGGCCTGCTTAAATCTCTATATGTCATGGCCTGAAAGAGATATTGCAGATCTTTATAGTTTGATTCTTTTTTTAGACGCAACCACGCCTCCAATCTTCAATAAATTAGGATCAGTGGGGTGGGTTCCAACCATCTCATTAACAAGTCATATAAGAGGTTTTCCAAAACCAGGACCTTTAAAAGTTATAGCAAAAACAGAGTTTGTTACAAAAGGCTTTATGGAAGAAGATAGAGAAATTTGGGATTCAGAAGGAAATTTGGTGGGACAATCTAAACAAATGGCAAAACTAAGAATAAAGAAGTAATTTCGTATATTTTTAGATATGATATGTCTCAATTTTATAAATAAAAACGGGGATTGGAATGAAATTTAAAGGAACTAAATCATATATTTCAACAGAAGACTTAAGTCTGTCTGTCAACGCAGCAGTCACTCTAGAAAAACCTTTATTAATTAAAGGAGAGCCTGGAACTGGAAAAACGATGCTGGCACAAGAAATTGCTGAGTCTTTAAAGGTGCCATTAATTGAATGGAATGTAAAATCTACTACAAAAGCTCAACAAGGTCTGTATGAGTATGACGCTGTCACAAGATTAAGGGATTCTCAACTTGGAGACGAAAGAGTAAAAGACATATCAAATTACATCGAAAAAGGAAAATTGTGGGAAGCATTCGAAGCCGAAGAAAGAGTTGTTCTTTTGATTGATGAAATAGACAAGGCTGATATCGAATTTCCAAATGATCTTTTGCAAGAAATTGATCGTATGGAATTCTACGTATACGAAACCAAGAAAACTATAAAAGCTAAGAAAAGACCAATAGTAATAATTACTAGTAATAATGAAAAAGAATTACCCGATGCTTTTTTAAGAAGATGTTTCTTTCATTACATTTCTTTCCCTGACAGAGAGACAATGAAAAGAATTATCAAAGTTCATCATCCAAAAATAAAAGAAAAATTAGTCAAAGAAGCTTTAGAAATATTTTTTGATGTTAGAAAAGTTCCTGGAATTAAGAAAAAACCTTCTACTTCAGAGCTAGTAGATTGGTTAAAACTATTAATGGCTGATGATTTACCCGATGAAATTCTTAAGAACAGAGATCCTTCAAAAGCAATTCCGCCACTATATGGCGCCTTAGTTAAGAATGAACAAGACGTCCAATTGCTTGAAAGGCTTGCCTTCATGACAAGGAGAGAAAATAATTCTAAGTAATGTTAATTAATTTATTCAAAACTCTTAAAGATGTAGGAGTGCCATGCACTTTAAGAGAGTTATTAGATTTAAATAAAGGTTTAGAAAGTCATCTTGCTTTTGCAAGTATTGATGATTTTTATTATCTATCTAGATCCATACTAGTCAAGGATGAAAAACATTATGATAAGTTCGACAAGGCGTTTGATATTTATTTTAAAGGTTTAGAAACTCTAGATGATGTCATTCAAGCGATGATTCCTGATGAGTGGCTTAGAAAAGAATTTGAAAAATTTCTTTCTGAAGAAGAATTAAAAAAAATTGAATCTATGGGAGGTTTAGAGAAGTTATTAGATGAATTTAAAAAACGTCTAGAAGAGCAAAAGGAACGTCATGAAGGAGGAAATAAGTGGGTCGGAACTGCTGGAACATCCCCATATGGCAATGGCGGTGTTAATCCAGAGGGTATTAGAGTTGGAGGAGAAGGAAAACAAAATAAAGCTGTAAAGGTTTGGGAACAAAGGGACTATAGAAATTTAGATGATTCCGTAGAATTAGGCACAAGAAATATTAAAATTGCTTTAAGAAGATTGAGAAAATTTGTTAGAGAGTCTAGAGATGATGAATTTGATCTCGATGGAACAATAAAATCAACTGCTAAAAACGCAGGATTGTTAGATATTAAAATGATTCCAGAAAAAACTAATTCAGTAAAAGTATTGGTTTTGTTTGATGTTGGTGGTTCTATGGATCCCCACGTAAAAGTTTGTGAAGAATTATTTTCAGCTTGTAAAACAGAGTTTAAAAATCTTGAATATTTTTATTTTCACAATTTTGTCTATGAAACTGTCTGGAAAGATAATAATAGAAGACATAATGAAAGAATAGAGACAATAGAAATTCTTCAGAAATATGCTTCAGACTATAAAATTATTTTTGTCGGTGATGCATCTATGGCGCCATACGAAATTTCAAATGCTGGAGGAAGTATTGAACATTGGAATGAAGAATCTGGAGCTTCTTGGATGAGAAAATTTGTTAATAACTATGAAAGACTGATATGGCTTAATCCTGTTCCAGAAGATCATTGGGATTATTCTGCATCTATAGATTTATCAAGATCTCTTATTGATTATAAGATGTATCCGCTCACTTTAAAGGGGTTAGAAGACGGTATGTCATTTCTAACTAAATAATTTGACTGATTTTGCTCTTAAGGTAAAAGGCCTCACTAAAACCTATCCAGGAAATATAGAAGCACTAAAATGTATTGATCTAGAAGTTAAATCTGGAGATTTTTATGCATTGTTAGGGCCAAATGGTGCTGGAAAATCTACTGCAATTGGAGTCATTAGCTCATTGGTTACTAAATCTTCAGGGAAAGTTGAAGTTTTGGGTATCGATATTGATGAAAATCATTCTCGCGCAAAAAGGAAATTAGGAGTTGTGGGCCAAGAAGTTAATTTTGCTCAATTTGAAACCGTCTATCAAGTTTTAAGTCATCAAGCAGGTTTTTATGGAATGCCTAAAGCGGAAGTCCAAGAGAATTCTGAATACTTTTTAAAACGATTGGGTTTATGGGATAAAAGAAATGAACAGGGCAGAAATCTTTCAGGCGGTATGAAAAGAAGGTTGATGGTAGCTAAAGCGCTTGTTAATAAGCCAGATTTATTAATCCTTGACGAACCAACAGCTGGAGTTGATATAGAACTAAGAAGATCTCTATGGGATTTTTTGAAAGAAATTAACGATAATGGAACGACAATTATTCTTACTACTCATTACTTGGAAGAAGCTGAAAAACTTTGTAAAAATATTTCAATAATAGATCGGGGTAAAATTGTTAAGAGCTCATCAATGAGGTCTTTGCTTAAAGAACTAGAATCTGAAACTTATGTATTTGAATTAAAAAAACCTATTAAGAGTGATTTTAATAATAATTTCAATTTTTTAAAATTATCAGAATCTTCTTTATCAGTTCAAATTGACGAAAAAAATAATTTAAATGATATTTTAAAATTCTTTTCTTCTAACGATATAGAAATTCTTAGCATGACTAATGAAACGAACAAATTGGAAGAGTTGTTTTTATCTTTAACTAATTAATTATGAATTTTATCGAACAGATTAGATCTCTTAAGACTCTAACAAAAAAAGAAATAAAAAGATTTTTTAGAATTTGGCAGCAAACCTTACTTCCTTCAGTAATAACAACAGTTCTTTATTTTATAATTTTTGGTTCATTTATAGGCGAGAGAATTGGAGAAATGGGTGGTTTTGAATATATGCAATTTATGGCTCCAGGTTTAATCATGTTGGCAGTTATTACAAATGCATACTCAAATGTAGTTTCGTCCTTTTATGGCGTAAAGTTCCAAAGAAGTATTGAAGAACTGCTTGTTTCTCCAATGCCTACTTATTTAATTCTTATAGGGTTTGTAACAGGCGGTGTTGTTAGGGGAATAATTGTAGGAATTTTAGTTTTATTTACGTCATTGTTTTTTACGGATATTGAAATTCAAAATATACCTTTAACACTGTTAGTAATTTTTCTTACAGCAGTTCTATTTTCATTAGGCGGACTGCTTAATGCAATTTTTGCAGATAGTTTTGACGACATAAATATTGTGCCCACATTTATTCTGACTCCCTTGATCTACTTAGGAGGAGTCTTTTACTCTATAACTCTGCTTTCCGACACTTGGCAATTAATCTCAAAGTTAAATCCTGTTCTTTATATGGTGAATGCCTTTAGATATGGGATGTTAGGTGTTTCTGATATAAGTGTTGGGTTTGCACTAGCAATGATCTCTTTTTTTATTATTCTTTTCTATATTTTATCTTTATATATCCTTAAAAGAGGTATCGGCATTAGAAGTTGAATATAATCATGTATATTATTTTTAAGAAAGGAGAGATGGCAGAGTGGTCGAATGCGCTCGCTTGGAAAGCGGGTAAGGGGGAAACTCCTTCAAGGGTTCGAATCCCTTTCTCTCCGCCAAAATAAAATGGACTTTATAG
>MDTB01126287.1_pt1 | contig 30699 bp, 25 predicted proteins | sample 811161 | NCBI WGS metagenome assembly MDTB01 (sample SAMN05326650, study PRJNA326480) | marine metagenome | isolation source: seawater | place: Mediterranean Sea | collected 2009 | reverse complement strand
TGAGGTAAGAGCTCACCGGTTTTTTGGTAACAAAAAACGCACGGCAAACCCCACTGGGAGCAAGGTTAAATAGAGAAGACGCTGCACAATGTGCTAAAAACAGTCTTTAGTTGGTCTTCTGGGTTAACCGCTTGAGCTTAGGTGTGAACTTAAGCCTAGATAAATGATATCTTCAATGACAGAACCCGGCTTATAAACTATCTGGCTTAATTCAATCTGTAATAAAATGTTCTATTTTTGTACTCATAAGAGACTTTACTTAAATATTGACTATTTTTTTTAAAACCCATACTATCCCAAATAATCCCAAAACGGAGGGTGATTTGGAAAAATTTATTAATACTAGGGTTTTAAACAAATATGTTTTTATCAAGTTTCGAAAACAAGCTAGACAAAAAAGGAAGGGTATCAGTGCCTGCAACTTTTAGATCTCATCTAAGTTCTATGGGTTATAGTGGTTTTATAAGCTATCCTTCTTTTAATCACACGGCACTTGAAGCTTGTTCTCAAGACAGAATAGAGAAGCTTTCGCACACGATAGATTCATTAAATCCTTTTGAAGAAAAAAGAGATTATTTTGCAACTTCCATTTTATCAGAGTCTGTAAATTTACAATTTGACTCTGAAGGAAGAGTTTCCTTTACAGAAAAATTATTAAACCACGCAAAAATAAAAAAAAATATTTTATTTGTTGGTTTAGGAGAAACTTTTCAAATATGGGAACCAAAAGTGTTTGAAAAATTCAAAACAGTAGCGAGAAAAAAAGCGTATCAAAACAGATCTAATTTGAAATGGGAAAATAAACAAAAAGGGGGGGTAGTATGAGTATAAATATTGGAGGAGGAGAACTTAAAGAATTAAAACCTAGAATTTTAGTTTTAGGAATAGGAGGAGCGGGAGGTAATGCAATAAACGCTATGATTGACTCAGGCATGGAGGGTGTTGAATTTGTTGCTATTAACACAGATGCTCAAGATTTGAAAATGAGCAAGGCTCATGCAAAGATTCAAATTGGTATGAACTTAACAAAAGGTCTAGGCGCAGGAGCAAAACATAATATTGGTCAAGCTGCTGCAGACGAGTCAATCGGTGAAATAGTTAACTATATTCAAGGAAGCAATATGGTTTTTATTGCAGCTGGAATGGGTGGAGGAACTGGCACTGGAGCTTCACACGTAATTGCTAAAGCTGCGAAGGAATTAAATATTTTGACTGTTGGAGTCACCACTTTACCTTTCACTTATGAAGGATCCAAAAGAATGCGAAGAGCCGAAGAGGGACTTGAAGCTTTGAAAAAACATTTAGATACTACAATAGTAGTACCAAATCAAAATCTTTTTAAAATAGCAAGTGAGACAACAACTTTTGAAGAGTCATTTCATCTTTCTAATAATGTATTAAGACACGGAGTTCAAAGCGTTACAGACTTAATGGTCAGACCAGGTTTGATAAATTTAGATTTTGCCGACGTTGAAACTATAATGAGTTCAATGGGTAAAGCAATGATGGGCACTGGAGAAGCTGAAGGTGAAAATAGAGCTATGGCTGCTACAGAAATGGCTTTGAATAATCCTTTAATTGATGAGTATTCTCTTAAAGGCGCGAAAGGACTACTAATCAATATTACAGGAGGAAAAGATTTAACATTGTTTGAAGTTGATCAAACAGTTCAAAAAGTAAGAGCAGAAGTTGATCCAGAAGTTGAATTAATTTTTGGTGCTATTAAAGATGAATCAATGGATGGTAAAATGAGAGTTTCTATTGTTGCAACAGCATTAGACGGACACAAAACACAAAATAATACCGTTCTAAATATGGTTTCTAGAATACAGAATAGAAATGATGGTTATTCTGAAAGTTTATTTTCTCCTAACACAAATATAGAAAACAATACTTTCAATTCTATCGATGGTGCTACTGCTCTAAAATTAGATGAAGAATTTGAAACGAATCAAGAATCACAAAACTCTTTAGTAAATAATTTAGAACAAGATTTTCCTGAATCTGAAAATCAAAATTTAATAAAGAATAAAGAAACTGAAAATATTCCCTCAGGAGTTTCTATTGAAAGTGCATCATATATTGAGCAAAACAATTCAAATCATCAAAATGAAACGGAAGTAAATACTATTGGTATTCCATTTGAAACTAAAGAGGAGCATACACCTAAACTTTTTTCAGATGAAAGCAAATTTGAAATTGAAAATGATGTTACTAGTGACAACGAAATTCATAGCGAAAAACTTTTTGATCAGGACTCTTATGAAGAGGAAGATTTTGAAATACCTGCCTTTTTAAGGAAACAAAAGTTTTAATGATAAAATTTAATCATTATGAACACCCCCACATCATCACTAGAAAATTACCATTTTCCAGTGATGCTAGAAGAAATAACTAAAATTTGTTCTCCAATTAAAGGAGGCCTTTATATTGATTGTACTTTTGGAGGCGGAGGATATTCAGGTAGATTACTAAAGTTTTCTAAAACAAAAGTAATAGGTTTAGATCGTGATCAATTTATATTGAAGATAGCAAAAAATTTAGAAAAAAAATATCCTAATAGATTTTTTTTTTATAAAAAAAAATTTAGTGAAATAGAGTCTGTTTTGAATAAACAACTAGTTGACGCTGTAGTTTTCGATTTGGGACTGTCTTCTATTCAATTAAAAAATTTAGAAAGAGGGTTCTCTTTTAAATCCAAAGATAAATTAGATATGTCAATGGGTCTTTCAGATATCTCTGCCGAAGAAGTAGTAAATAATTTCAGCGAGCAAAAGTTAAAAGTAATTATCAAAGTTTTGGGAGAGGAAAAAGATGCATCTAAGATTGCAAAAAATATAATTAAAGCAAGATCAATAAAAAAAATAAAAAAGGTTGATCAGTTGGTTGAAGTTATAAAAAAAAGCAAAAAACCTGATTACAAAAAAAAAATAAATCCTAGTACAAAAACTTTTCAAGCTCTAAGAATATTTGTAAATAAGGAGATTACTGAACTTATCAAAGGCATAATTAGTGCAACTAAAGTTTTAAAACCTGGAGGCAAAATTTTGGTTGTAAGTTTTCATTCAATCGAAGATAAAATTGTAAAGTATTTTTTTAATAATTATTCCTCCAATAGCGCTAAACCCTCTAGATATATTCCTGACAATAATAACGAAAGTATTTCTTTATTTAATGAATACAAAAATAAAATTTTTAGACCATCTAATGAGGAAATAAATAAAAATCTACCTTCTCGCTCAGCTAAACTAAGGTACGCGATTAGAAATAAAAATAAGTTTGTATATCCAGTTGATTTTGTAAATAAATTTAAAAAATTTTTAGATTTAGAAAGTTTTTATGCCTAAAACAAAATTTATTATTCCTATTCTAATTTTCTCAATATTGTTAGGCATGACATCAATTATCAAAAATCAAACCAGAATTATTGAAAAAAAGATTTATAAAATTGATAGAAACATATCTTCTATTAAAAAAGATTTACATGAAACCCAATTAGATTTCTTTTACGTGTCTTCACCTAGTTATTTATTAAATAAAATAAAACAAATAGCTTTAATTGATTATGTACCAATGGACTTTTCAAAAATTTATTTAAATTTAAATGATTTTAAAGAGTCTCAAAAAAAAATTACTAATTTAAAAATTAATGATGAAACGAAAAACTAAAAAAAATAAAACTTTAAATAAGAATCAAAAAAGTTTTTATTTTGAAGATTATTTAGAAACTCGACAAAAAAATAAAAAAGTTGATAATTCTAATATCTCACAAGATAGAATTTATCTTCTTTTTTTTCTTTTCTTTTCATTAATAACTATATTCTCAATTAAAATAATTTTCGTTTCTTTGAAAAACTTTGAAATTTATAGTGAAAAAAACAGCTCAGATCAGCCCACAGCATTAAGAAGAGATATAGTTGACAGAAACGGTATTTTAATTTCTAGAAATGTAAAATCTTTTCATGCTGCCGTTAAACCTAATTTGATAAAAAATAAAAGTAATTTTCTATTAAATGTAAGGTTAAATTTTCCAGAATTAAAAATTGAAAAAATTGCAGATAAATTGAATAAGGATAAATATTTTTATCTTAAGAGGGGACTAGACCAAAGTGATAAAGAAAAACTTTGGGCTCTTGGGGAAAAAGGAATAATTTTTGAACCTTTCGAGTCTAGAATTTATACACATGCAAATTTGTATAGCCATATCCTAGGACAGGTTGACTACGATAATTATGGAATTTCTGGAGTTGAAAAATACTTTGATAAAGAACTTAGAGAAAAAGAGTTTCTTAAAAATCCATTACAATTAACCTTAGATACAAATATTCAATATATAATTGATAATGAACTTAATTCAGCAATAGAAACTTTTAAAGCAACCGGAGGAGCCGCATTGCTTATGAATGTTAACAATGGTGAAGTTTTGTCATTAGTTTCATTACCAAATTATAATATTAACAAAAGAGCAAAAATTGAAGATAAAAATTATATTAATAAAATTACAAAAGGGGTTTATGAATTAGGCTCAATTTTTAAAACATTCACTATCGCATTAGCTCTAGATAAAAATTTAGTTTCAGCTGAAACTGTCATAAAGGATATACCTAAACAGATAAAATGCTCTATTCACACTATCTCAGACATTAAAAAATTCCCTGGTGATTTATCGGTTGAGGATATTTTAATTAGATCTTCAAATGTAGGAACCTTAATGTTAGCTAAAATGATAGGTGAAAAAGATTATAAAGAATTTATTAAAAAAATAAATTTATTAAGCACTCCAAAATTTGAGTTAAAAGAGGTTGGAACTCCATTGAGATTTAAATGGAATAAATGTAAATTAGAAACGATATCTTATGGTCATGGAATTGCTGTAACTCCTTTACAAGCCACTGCTGCCTACGCTGCACTTACTAATGGAGGCTATATTATAAAGCCAACTATGATCAAAAAACAGGAATATCATGTTAATAAAAAAATTATTTCCTCAGAAACTAGTAGGGAAATAAATACGATCTTAAGAAAAGTTGTTACTGATAAAGAGGGAACAGCTAGTTTAGCTAACGTTTTCGGGTATGAAGTTGGTGGTAAGACCGGTACATCTCAAAAGTATGGTAATGAGAATGAAAATTTGAATACTTTTATCTCAGTATTTCCTTCTATCAAACCAAAATATGTTTTATTAGTAATGTTAGAAAATCCTCAAGTTGCCCCAGATTTGATCTACAATTACCGAGGTGTAAAGATTAAGGGCACAAGAAATGAGGCAGGTTGGAATTCAGTTTATGTAGCTGGCAAAATTATAAAAAAAATTGGACCTATTTTAGCCATAAAGAACAAAGAGTTTTACAACAATAATGTTGCTAAAAAACTTAATTAAAAACTCACCAAAAGGCTTGGAAAAACTAAACATAAGTGGTTTAGCAATAAATAGCAAACAAATAAAAAAAAATTTTATTTTTTTTGCTTTAAAAGGAAATAATTTTAACGGTGAAAATTATATAAATGAAGCAATAAAAAATGGAGCTGTTTTAATTGTTTGTACAAAAAAAAATAAATTTAGAAGCAAAAAAGTCCATATAATCAAAACTAAAAACGTACGAGCATACTTAGGCGAGATTACATCAAAATTCTATAAACCCAAGCCAAGAAATATAATTGCCGTAACCGGCACAAATGGAAAGACATCTGTAGCTGATTTCTTTTATCAAATATTAAAGAAGAATAATATTCCTGTTGCATCTATTGGTACGCTGGGTATTAAATATAAAGATAGACTTATAAAGACTGAACTTACATCTCCAGATATAATTTCACTTCACAAAAATCTTCAAAAATTAAAAAAAAATAAAGTCGAAAATGTTATTATTGAAGCCTCAAGTCATGGACTACATCAAAACAGATTGAATAATTTGAATTTCAAAGCTGGGATCTTTACCAATTTTACCCAAGATCATCTAGATTATCACAAGACAATGAAGGCTTATTTGAAATCAAAATTAATTTTATTTTCAAAACTATTAAGAAAAAACAATTTTATTATTGCAGATAAATCTATAAAGGAATATTCAATTTTAAATAAAATTTCTAAAAGCAGACGGCTTAAATTATTAAATGCTGACAAAATATTTAATGAAATTAAAAATCTTTCTTTACCTTTGGTAGGATCTTTTCAAATAAGGAATCTTTCTAAAGCGATTTTGGCAGCAAAATTATGTAATTTAAGTAATAAAAATATTCAAAAAACAATAAAAGGTATTAAAAATGTCGAAGGAAGGTTAAATTTAATAAAAGAATACCCAAATAACATAAAAGTATTTATTGATTATGCTCATACACCTGATGCTTTAAATACAGTCTTAAAATCATTAAAAAATTCTAACGCTAATAGTATATCCTTAGTATTTGGCTGTGGAGGTGAAAGAGATTTTAAAAAAAGATCGATTATGGCAAAGATTGCTAAATCTTTTTGTAAAAAAATTTATGTAACAGATGACAATCCAAGAAAGGAAAATCCAAAAAAAATTAGAAAAGATATAACAAAGAGTCTGACTGGAAGTCTATTCTTTGACATTGAAAATAGATCAAAAGCAATTAAAGAGGCAATTATAAGAGCAGAACCAAATGAAACTATTTTGGTTGCAGGCAAAGGCCACGAAGATTGCCAAGATTATGGAAATAAGATTATCAAAATATCGGATATAGAAATAATAAAAAAAATTGGAATAGTTAAAAAGAAGATAAATAGAAAAAAACAAAATTATTTTTTTAATTCAAAAATATTAAACAAAATTTTTAAGAATATTAAATTCTATAAAGTTAATGGGCTTTCCATAGATTCAAGAACTGTTAAAAAAGATAATTTGTTTTTAGCTATAAAAGGAAAAAATAATGATGGAAACAAATTTATTGCGCATGCTATTAAAAAAGGTGCAAGCTATGCGGTGTCTTCAAAAAATCATAAAAGATATAAAAAAAAGATAATTAAAACTAATAACTCAACTTTTTTCCTTGAAAAATTTGCAAAACTTAAGAGAGAAAGTTGTAATGCAAAAATTTTAGCTATAACTGGCAGCACTGGTAAAACTTCTTTAAAAAATATTATTAGTTTGTTGCTAAAAAGATATAATAGCACCCACTCTTCTCCAAAATCATTTAATAATCATTATGGCGTTCCTCTCAGTTTATCAAATCTTAGCTTTGATAATAAATTCGGAGTATTTGAGGTAGGTATGAGCAAGCCAGGCGAAATAAACCAATTATCTAAAATGATAAAGCCCGATATGGTCATAATAACTAATATTGCAGAGGCCCATATAGAAAATTTTGAAAATATTAAGGGAATAGCAAAAGCTAAAAGTGAAATTATTAATAATATTAATAAAAATGGTAAAATATTTTTAAATCGTGATGATAAATTTTTTAATTATTTAAATAAGAAAGCAAAAAATAAAAATATAAAAGTAATTACATTCGGTAAATCAAAAAAATCTGACGTATTTTTGCTTAAAACGATACATCTAGGAGGCTATAAAAAAATTATCATACGCATAAATGATCAAAATTTAGAAATAAAAATAAAAGGTATTAATGTATATAATGTTCTTGCTTCTTTAGCTGTTTTAAAAGAATTAGATTTAGATCTAAAAAAATCAATTAAAGTTTTTCAAAATTTTATACCTTCTGAAGGAAGAGGAAAAATATATAAAATTAAGAGATATAAAAAAACTTTTAAGTTAATCGATGAAAGTTATAACGCTAGCCCTTTTTCAGTTAAAAATGCTATAAGCAATTTTTCTGAAATAAGAAAGAACAGGAGCAAAAAATATTTATTTTTAGGAGATATGCTTGAACTCGGAAAAAAATCAGCATTTTACCATAGAAAACTATCAAAACTTATTAACAGTTCAGATATCGATAAAGTTTTTGTTAAGGGAGAAAAGAGCCTTTTTACTTATAAAAAAATAAAAAAAGAGAAACGAGGAAATATTTTTCAAAGCATTGAAGACGTTGATTTAATATTGAAGAATATAATCGCTAATAATGATTATTTAATGATAAAAGGATCTAACGCAACAGGACTTTATAAAATTAGTAATAGAATGATAAAGGGAATTTAAATGTTATTTAATTTACTTACATCTTTTATAGATCAATATTCTTTTCTAAATGTGTTCAGATATCTAACTTTTAGAACAGGACTTTCTGTTGTTACTTCTTTAGTTATTGTTTTCATTATAGGAGGACCTTTAATTAAAATTTTATCAAATAATATGATCTCTGGACCAATTCGACAGGATGGTCCCATAGATCATATTATTAAAAAATCCGGTACTCCTACTATGGGAGGAGTTATCATCATAATTGGTATGCTTTCAGGCACTTTATTGTGGGCTGATTTAAATAATATTTATATTTGGACACTAGTTTTTGTTTCTTTAAGTTTAGCCTTGTTAGGCTTTACCGATGACCTTTTAAAAATAAAATTAAAGAACTCAAGAGGACTTAATTCAAAATTAAAATTTTTTGGTCAATTAATAATTGGAGCCGTGACCTTATTTATTTTAATAAAATACTCTAATCATGAATATTTATACAATTTGTATTTTCCTTTTTTTAAAAATCTAATTTGGAATATGGGGCTTTTTTTTATTCCTTTTGGATTATTTGTGATAATCGGATCATCTAACGCTGTTAATTTAACAGATGGATTGGATGGTTTAGCTACAGTTCCAGTTATGTTAGTAGCCCTTTCATTTACGCTAATATGTTATGTTGTTGGTAACACAATATTTTCAGAGTATCTACAATTGCAATATATTCCTGACGTAGGTGAGCTCTCAATATTTTGTGGCTCAATTGTTGGGTCTTGTCTAGGCTTTCTTTGGTATAACGCACCTCCTGCTAAAATTTTTATGGGAGATACTGGATCATTATCTTTAGGAGGCTCGTTGGCTGCAGTTGCGTTAATTGCAAAACACGAAATAGTTCTTGCGATAATAGGAGGCCTTTTTGTATTAGAAACTGTATCAGTTATTATTCAAGTAATTTCATATAAACTTACTGGAAAAAGAATTTTTAAAATGGCTCCTATTCACCATCATTTTGAACAAAAAGGTTGGGCAGAGTCAACAATCGTCATTCGATTTTGGATAATAGCAATAATATTAGCCTTAGTAGGATTAGCCACTCTAAAATTACGTTAGTGAATGTCCAATACATTAAATTTAAAAAAAACATCATTTTTGGTTTATGGATTAGGATCGACAGGCAATTCTGTCATAAAATATTTCAAAAAAAAACATCTTAACAATTTTTTTGTATGGGATGATAATTTAAATCTTAGAAATAAATTTGGCAATAGATTTAATGCAAATTTAAATTTTGTTTTAAAAAAAGTTGATTATATCATTTTAAGTCCCGGTATAAGTTTAAAAAAAACAAAGCATAAAAATATTTTAGAAAAATTTAAAAAAAAGATAATAACAGATATTGATTTATTGTATTTAAACAATAAAAAATTTAGATCTATTGTTGTTACTGGATCTAATGGAAAATCTACAACCTGTAAAATAATAACTCACTTACTTAAAGAAAATAAATTTAACGCTGTAGTTGGGGGGAATATTGGCACCCCAGTTTTAAATTTGAAAATAAAAAAAAATACTTTTGTGATTATTGAAGCTTCATCTTTTCAGCTATCTCATTCAAAGTTTATACATCCTAACTATGCAATTTTATTAAATATAACAAATGATCATTTAGATTGGCATGGTTCTATTCAAGCCTATAAACAATCAAAGTTAAAGATATTTAATTTACAAAGTCGTAATGATCACGCCCTTGTGAACAAAAAGCAAAAAAAAATTTTTAATAGTAAAAAATTTTCAAGTAAATTTACTTTTATTAATTCAGAAAAATATAAAAAGATAAAACCTGAAATTAGAAATGAATACCTTAAATTAAAAACAAATGATGAAAATATGAATTTCGTATATACTTTAGCGAACTTATTAAAAATTAAAAAAAATTCATTCATTAAATCTATGAATTCTTTTATAGGTTTGCCTCATAGACACGAATTTTTTTTAAAGAAAAAAAATATAACTTTTATTAATGACTCAAAGGCAACAAGTTTTCAAGCAACCAAATTTGCTTTAGCTAGTGGGAAAAATATTTTTTGGATTCTTGGCGGAATACCCAAAGACAAGGACAAAATTAATCTTCGGAGTTTGAAAAAGAATATTACAAAATCTTATATCATTGGAAGAAATACTTTTTACTTTAAAAAACAATTAAAAAATCAAATAAAATTTTCTGTTACAAAAAATTTAAGAAAGACAATAAAAGAGATCTTAAAAGATATTCAATTGTTCAACAATACTGATAATATAATTTTATTAAGTCCAGGAGCAGCATCATTTGATCAATTTAAAAACTTTGAAAATAGAGGAAATTATTTTAAAAAATTATGTAGACAATATGCTAAAAAGATTATTTAAATTTGAGTTCAATAAATACTGGAGAAATATTGATAAAAATATTCTTTTTGGTTTTTTAATGTTGTTTTTTTTAGGTCTCTTTTTCTCCTTTTCTTCTACTTCTTCTTTAGCAGGAGAAAGACTGAATAAAACTTACTATTTCTTTTTTTCAAAACATTTAGCATTTACTATACTAGCGCTTATAATAATGTTTGTTATATCAGCTATAGAAACATCTTTGTTAAAAAGATCGATTGTTCCAATTTTTATAATATTTTTTATTTTATTAATTTTTGTTCCTATATTTGGAGTAGAAGTGAAAGGGGCTAAGAGATGGTTGCACCTATCCATTTTTAGATTGCAGCCTATAGAGCTTTTAAAGCCTTTTTTCATTTTAATTACAGTAAAAATACTAACTTTAAATAAATTGAGGACCCCTCAAATAAAATATCTTTTTAGCTTTTTTTTGTTAGCAGCGGTTTTAATACTTTTAATTGATCAACCGGATCTTGGACAATCTATTTTACTAATTGGAAGCTGGATGGCAGTTGTATTTGTCTCAGGAGTCAGTTTTTATTATATTATTAGTTTTTTTACAATTTTTATAATTTCAATTATAGGTCTTTTATTTTTAATGCCTGAAAAATTTGGCTATATAATTAATCGTTTGATTACTTTTTTAGATCCTAATAAGGGAGATAATTTTCAATCTTCAAAAGCTCTTGATGCGATAAAGCAAGGAGGACTTAAAGGTCAAGGAATGGGAGAAGGAATTTTAAAAGATAGTGTTCCTGAGGCCCATACAGATTATATAATATCTATCATTTCTGAAGAATATGGATCAATTATTTCAATTTTTATAATCACTATTTTTTTGTACATTGCTTTTAGAATAATTAAAAATTGTATTTTAAAAGAAGATGAGTTTTTAAAACTTTCTTTGTGTGGGCTAGCTTCTCTCTTTATTTTTCAAACTTTTATTCATATTGGAGTTAACACTAGCTTATTACCGACCACTGGGATGACTTTGCCCTTTTTAAGTTACGGAGGTTCATCGCTTATAGGAAGCTCTATTTTAGCAGGGATAATTTTAAATTACACTAAAATTAAATTAGATATAGATGAAAAATAAACTTAAGAAAATAATTATTGCTACTGGTGGAACTGGGGGACATATATTTCCAGCTTATAATTTAGCTAAACATTTAAAAATTAACAATCAAGCTAATGTAGAAATAATTTCAGACGGTCGCGGCTTAAAATATCTTAAAAACTATAATGATATTCAATTTATCAAAATTGCATCTTCAACCATTTACACAAAAAATATATTGAAGTTATTTTTTTCGATACTTATTATCTCTTATTCTATCTTAAAATCATTAATTATTTTATTTAATAAAAAACCAACTTTGGTTTTTGGTATGGGTGGATATTCCTCATTTCCAGTTTGTTTAGCTGCTACAATACTAAAGATACCATTTATCCTTTATGAAAATAATTTGCATATCGGAAAAGCAAATAAATATTTATTGCCTTATGCAAAAAAGATTTTTGTATCTAATAGAGAATTAGAGGGAATTTCAGATAAATATCTAAAAAAAGTTTGTGAGGTAGGAAATATAATTAATAAAGAAATTATAAATTTTCAAAATAAACAAGACACTGATCATGAAGGTAAAAAGCTGAAGATATTAATTTTGGGTGGCAGTCAAGCTGCTAAAACTTTCGGGGAGCAACTTACCAAGATATTTAAAGAGTGTAATGAAGCAAAAATATCTTTTAAAATTTATCAGCAATGCTTACCTGAGCAAAATAAATTCTTAAGTTCTTATTATAAAAATTCTAATATCGATCATGAAATTTTCAATTTTAGTAACAACATTTTGGAATATTTTAGCAAGATTAATTTAGCAATAACTCGATCTGGATCTTCTATGTTGGCAGAACTACTAAATGCGAAAATACCTTTTATTTCAGTTCCTTTACCGTCTTCCGCTGATGATCATCAATTAAAAAATGCTATTTATTACGAAAAAAAAGGATATAGCTATTTAATAGAGGAAAAAGATTTAAATAAAAAATTATTTCAATTAATAAAAAAAATTAATGAAGATGATTCGTTATTAAAGAAAATAGTAGTTAAACAGAAAGAATATTCTGATAAATTTGTATATGAGAATATCGATAAAAAAATAAGCAAGATTATAAATGAAGGATATTAGAATAGGACAAAAAGAGATTATTCATTTCGTAGGTATCGGAGGAATTGGCATGAGCGGTCTCGCCCAAGTTATGAAAACTATGGGTTTCAAAATTCAAGGCAGTGATCAAAATAAAAATAAAACTACCCAAAATTGTTTAAAAGCAGGTATAAAAGTTTTTATCGGACACGCAAAAAAAAATATTCAAAACGTTACTATTGTTGTTAAATCCACCGCCATTAAGGATAATAATATTGAAATTAAAGAAGCTAAAAAAAGAAAAATATCTATATATTCTAGAGCTGAAATTTTAGCGAATGTTGTTTCTTTAAAAAAGAATATAATTATCACTGGGTCTCACGGTAAAACTACTACTACATCTTTGGTCGCTAAGATTTTATCTGACCAGAAGCTTGATCCTACAATTATTAATGGAGGAGTAATTAATTCGTTTAAAAGCAATGCTAAACTTGGAAAAGGCGACTGGGCTATACTAGAGGCAGATGAGTCTGACGGAAGTTTTTTAAAATTACCTATTAATTATTCTATAGTAACTAACATCGATTTTGAACATTTAGATTATTATAAAAGTTATAATAATTTAGAAAAGGCATTTATTGAATTTATAAACAAAACTCCACCTATAGGCAAGTCTTTACTTTGTATTGACAATAAAAATATTAAAAAAATATTAAAAAAAATAAAAAATAAAAATATATTAACCTATGGATTTAGCAAAGAAGCAAATTATAGAGTTAGCAATCCTAGATTTTATACAACTCATTCTTTATTTGATTTATATTATAAAGATTTAAATAATAGTAAAAAAATAATTAAGAATATTAACCTAAGATTAATTGGAGAGCACAACATTCTTAATGCATCAGCATCTATAGCAGTTTGTTTAAACCTTGGAGTAAAAGTTAAAATTATTAAAAAAGCTTTAAGAAATTTTTCAGGAGTTCAAAGGAGAATGACAAAAATATTTGAGAAAAACGGAAATGAATTTTTTGATGATTACGCTCATCATCCTACAGAAATTTCTTCGATCTTAGAAGGGGTTAACAAAGTTTATAACAAAAGAAAAATTATTTCAGTTTTTGAGCCTCATAGATACTCTAGAATAAGATCGTTAAAACAAGCTTTTTCTAAGTCATTTATAAAATCTGATTTAGTCTTGATTTGTCCTGTATATGCTGCAGGAGAAAAGAAAGTTTTAAGTTTTAATTTACTAAATTTTGCGAAATTAATTTCAAAAAATTCTAAAACCCAAACAATTATCGTAAAAAACCAAAAAGAATTATCAAATTATTTTAAAAAAAATTTAATTAATGATGAGATTATTATTGGCATGGGTGCTGGATTAATTTCAAGATGGATGAGAGAGTTGAAATTAAGCTTATGAATTCGAATATCGCTTTTTTACAAAAAAAATTTGGTAAAAATTTAATTATTAATGAGAATTTATCAAGATATAGCTGGTTTAACCTAGGGGGTCCTGCAGAAATTTTTTTTCGACCAGAAAATAAGCTCCAGTTAATTAATTTTATAAATACAATAAGAAAAACAAATTACAAAACATATATTTTAGGAGCAGGTTCTAACACTTTAATAAGAGACTCAGGCGTCAAAGGTGTTGTTATAAAATTAGGATCTAAATTTTCAAATATTAAATTATTAAAGAAAGATATAATAGAAGTTGGAGCATCAACATTAGACAGAAAAGTTTCAGAATTTGCAAAACATAATAACATTGGAGGCATGGAATTTTTAGCCTGCATTCCTGGATCTATCGGTGGCGCAGTTATTATGAATAGTGGCTGCTATGGTTCAGATATTTCTGAAATTTTATTATCTATTAAAATTATCGATGATCAGGGTAAAGAAAGAGAATTAAAAAAAGACGAAATTAGTTTTTTTTATAGAGGAACTGATATTCCAAGAAATTATATTGTTCTATCTGTAGTTTTAAAAGGAATTATTTCCTCGAAAAAATTGATTGAGGAAAAACAAAAAAAATTGATTCTTCAAAAAAAAGTATCTCAACCTAGCCAAATTAAAACAGGTGGTAGTACATTTAAAAATACAAATGGGAAGAAAGCATGGATGTTAATTAAAGAGTCTGGTTGTGACAAACTTTACATTGGCGATGCCAAGGTTTCAGAAAAACATTGTAACTTTTTTGTAAATGAAGGTAAGGCTAAGACGAAGGATATAGAACAACTAATCGAAAAGGTAAAAACAGAAGTGAAAATTAAAACTGGAATTAATTTAGAACTTGAAATTAAAATTATTGGTGATGAAAAATAAGAGGATTTTAGTAGTATTTGGAGGAACATCTGGTGAAAGAGCAGTTAGTCTTAATAGCGGCAAAGCTTGCTTTAAAGCTTTAAGAAAAAAGGGATATAAAGTTTCAATTTTTGACCCTAAAAAAAAATCTTTGACTTTAATTAACAAAAAAAAAAACAGATATAATTTTTAATGCTCTTCACGGTAGAAATGGAGAAGATGGTGTTGCTCAAAGCTACTTTGAATATTTAAGAATTCCTTATACGCATTCTGGTGTAATTAGTTCATTTAACGCGATGAACAAAGTAATTTCAAAAAAAATATTTAAACAAAACAACATTAAATCTCCAAAATATATTGTTCTTAAAAAAGGATATTATAGTAACACAAAGTTAAAAAAAATTTTGAAAACAAAAAAATTAGACTTTCCTGTTGTTATCAAACCTGCAAACGAAGGATCTAGTATAGGAGTAAAAATTTGTAAAAATTTAACGGAACTAAATAGTATTATAAAATTACTATTTAAAAAGTATTTAGAATTGATTGTTGAAGGCTACGTAGGTGGACAAGAAATTCAAGTAGCTGTATTAAATAACATTCCATTAGGTGCAATTGAGCTTAAACCAAAAAGAAAATTTTATGATTACAAAGCAAAGTATTCAAAAGCTGCAAAAACATTACATATAATGCCAGCAGGTATAAAAAAATCAAAATATAATGAAGCCTTAACAATTGCCAAAAAAGCACATCAAGCTTTAGGTTGTAAGGGGATAACTAGATCTGATTTTAAATTTTTCAAAAATCAATTTTATCTTTTAGAGATTAATACCCAACCAGGGATGACAGACCTTTCTTTAGTTCCTGAAATTGCAAGTTACAAAGGTATATCTTTTGAAAATCTAGTTGAGAAAATATTGCTTAATGCCAGTCTAAATAGATGAAAAAATCAATTCTAGGACTGTTAATATTATTAATCTTTTTAACTACATATTCACCAAATTTTGATTTTACCGTAAACGATGACCTACATATCAAAAAAATTGAGATAAAAAATATTTCAACTATGAAATCAGATGAAATTATCCAGAAAGTAAATTATTTGTATAAAGAAAATTTGTTTTTTTTAAATAACAATGAAATTGAAAAAAGTCTTAATCAACTTGACTTTATTGAGAGTTTTAGTTTAAAGAAAAAGTATCCTAACACCTTAAAAATTTTTATTGTAGAAAAAAAACCTATAGCTATTTTACAAAACAAAAAAGAAAAATTCTACATTTCAAATAAAGGAGACTTAATAGATTTTAAAATTATAGATGCATTCACTGACCTTCCAACAGTCTTTGGAAATGCAAAAAATTTCCATATTTTATACAAGGATCTTCAAAGTATTCAATTTCCAATAGAAATTATTAAGTCTTTTTACTTTTTTGAATCAGGTAGATGGGATTTAATAATACAAGATGATAAAGTAATTAAATTACCAATTAAAAATTATTTAATGAGTTTAAAAAGCTATATGAAATTGAAAAAGAATAGTAATTTTAATAGTCATAAAATTTTTGATTATCGAATTGAGGATCAATTGATCTTAAATTAAATTATGCGAAATCATCCAAGTCTTTTTATTGAGATTAATGAAAAAAATTTTATTTTTGTAGTAGGAATCTATGATGAAAATCAAAATTTCGCAATTATCGAAAAACTAGTGGCACCCAGCGAAGCAATGATTAAAAATAAACTCATTGAGATTGAAGTAGCAAATGAGATAATAAAAAAGAATATAGAAATTATTGAAAAAAAACTAGATCATATTTTTAAAGATGTTGTATTGATTTTAGGTAATTTTAATTGTTCTTGTATTAACATTTCCGGATTTAAAAGACTTAATGGGTCTCAGGTTTTAAAAGAAAATATTTCTTTTATTTTAAATTCACTTAAATTGGCAGTAAATGAAAATGAAAAACAAAAAACAATTTTACATATTTTTAATTCTAAGAGTATTTTAGATGGAATAAATACCGAAAACTTACCGATAGGATTATTTGGAGACTTATATTCTCATGAGCTTACATTTTTTTTAATTAACAATAATGAATTAAAAAATATTAAAAAAGTATTTAATAAGAATAACTTATATATTAAAAAATTTATTTTAAAGCAATTTGTTGAGGGATCTCAATTAATAAACAAAAATAAAGATATTAATAATTTTTTTAAAATAAGATTTGATCGGAATATGTCTTATATCAATTTTTTTGAAAACGATTCATTTAGATATTCTGAGTCTTTTAATTTTGGCACAAATATTATATTAAATGATATAAGAAAAATATGTGCTTTAAAAGACGAAGAAATAAGAAATTTTTTGTCTAAATATAATTTTGATAAAAAAGATTTAGATAAAGACGAATTACTTGAAAAAGAATATTTTTTCAAAAATCAATATAGAAAAATCAAGAAAAAATTAATTCTTGGTATAATAGAGGCAAGAATAGAAGAAATCGTTAATATTATTTTCCTAGAAAATATTAATATTAAACACTTTAAAAAAGACACGATTAATATCTATTTAACTTTAGTTGACTCTCAAATTTTCAAAAATTTTGAAAATAAATTTAAATCAATTTTTTTAAAAAAAGACAAATATGATGTTTATTTTATTGATGATTTAGATATAGACGAAACCATAATTAATGTTTCAAGTTTAGAGACGTACGGATGGAAAAAGGAAGCAATCCCTATAGTTCAAGCAAAAAACTCACTAATTACAAGGATTTTCAAATCTTTATTTGGATAATTTTTCGTTTTTTTTTGAAACATTTGTTGTTTTAATTGATTTCAACCAATTTTGTATAAAAAGTGATGGGCAAAATAAATCAGAAAACTTTAAAAGATAAAATTACTTTTGAAGGCGTTGGACTTCATAACGGATTAAATGTAAATTTAGTTATAAAACCTTTAAAACCTGACAGTGGAATAATTTTCAAAAGACTTGATATTCAAAGTGATAATTTAATACACGCAAATTTTAAAAATGTAGTTGAACCTATTCTTTGCACTAAAATTAAAAATGAAAGTGGAGTAACAGTGTCAACGGTTGAACATTTAATGGCTGCTTTTTACGGAGAAGGTATTGATAACGCTTTGGTAGAATTAGACGCTCCAGAAATTCCAATCTTAGATGGCTCAGCGGTAGATTTTGTGGATGCAATCAAATCAGTAGGAACTCAAGAACAGAGTAAACCTAAAAAATTTATAAAAGTCTTAAATAAAGTTGAGGTTATTGATGGTAAAAAATTTATTTCTATAGAACCATTAAACCAGGACTTAATTATCGATTTTGAAATTATCTTCAATAACCCATTAATAAGAACTAGAAGAAAAGAGTTTAAATTTAGTAAAGATAATTTAACCGATATATATAATTCAAGGACTTTTTGTCTTTATGAAGAGATAGATAGCATAAAAAGAAAAGGTTTAGCCAAAGGCGGTTCTTTAGAAAACGCGATAGTAGTAAAAGGAGACAGAATTCTTAATGAGGAAGGCCTAAGAAACAGACATGAGTTTGTTTATCATAAAATATTAGATTGCTTAGGTGATATAATGTTATCAGGAAACCGGATATTTGGGCATATTAAAACTTCTCAAGGAGGTCACGCTTTGACCAATAAATTATTGGTTAAATTTTTTTCTAATAAAGCTAATTGGAGTATTGGCGATTTTGACAATATTGAAAAACAAAACGAGAATTCTTATAAAAACCCTTTAGCTATTGGCGCTTAGTATCATATAAATTTACCATTATAGTTTAATTTGTTATTAATCTGTTTATGTTGCAAAAATTTTTTCTTATTTTTATACTAGTTATTTCTTTAAACTCCTGCTCTAAAAAAGATGTTCAATATGAACCTAAAGCAAAAGTTGATCCATATCAGTTATACAGGGAAGGATTTGAAGCCTTTGAAAAAGCTGATTATTTTTATGCTGAAAAAAAATTCACTGAAGCTGAACTAAATTTTGAAATTGTAGATTTTGCAGCTAAGTCAGCAATAATGTCTAGCTTTTCTTTTTATGGTATAAATTTTTATTCCGATGCTTTAGCTAACCTTGAAAGATATTTAAAAAAATACCCAGCTGATAATAACGTAATGTATGCACACTATTTAATTGCAATTATACATTACGAGCAAATATCAGATGAAAAAAAAGACCTTAAGCCCTTAATAGATGCGAAAAAAAAAATAGAATTTTTTTTGAAAGAATATCCAAACACTGATTACGCTATTGATTTACAATTTAAAAATGGACTAATTCAAAATCAACTTGCAGCGAAAGAATTGTATGTAGCCAAATATTATATCTCTACACAAAAATGGGTACCAGCTATCAGTAGATTGAAAGTAATAGTAAAGAATTATCAAAAAACAGTATTTATTGAGGAAGCCCTTCATAGATTAGTAGAAATTCATTATTATTTAGGTTTAGACGAAGAAGCAAAAAAATATGCAAAAATTTTAGGATATAATTACAATTCAAGCGAATGGTTTGAGCAATCCTATAAAGTTCTTAATAAAGATTATAAAATTAAGTTGAAACCCAAAAAGAAAGATAATGAGGGATTACTTAAAAAATTAATGAAAAAAATTAAATTATAGATCAAAATGGATAATAAATTAGAAATTATAAAATTATATAAAAAAAAAATTAATATTTTAAAAGAGCACAATCGTTTTTATTTCAATAACGATAATCCGAAAATAACTGATGCTGAATATGATAGTTTAAAAAAAGAAATTATTGATTTAGAAAAAAAATACAATTTTTTGAAAAAACTTAATTTAAACAAAAAAAACATTGGTAGTACACCATCCAAAAAATTTAAAAAAATAAAACATTTAAAACCTATGCTTTCTTTATCGAACGCTTTTGATAAAAATGACATGAAAGACTTTGTTAATAAAATTAGTAATTTTTTGAATTTAAAAGATAAAGAAATTGAACTTTCATCTGAACCAAAAATCGACGGTATTTCAGCTACTTTGATTTACGAAAATGGAAATTTGATCAAAGGGCTTTCCAGAGGAGATGGTATTATTGGAGAAGATATTTTACAAAATCTTAAAACTATAAATGGAATTCCGAAAAAAATTGATGGCATCAAATTACCTTCTTTATTAGAAATAAGGGGAGAAATATATATTGGAAAGAAAGATTTTAAAAATATTAAAGGAAATTTTGCAAATCCAAGAAATGCAGCAGGAGGGTCTTTAAGACAAAAGGACCCTAATGAAACTGCAAAAATCCCTTTAAAATATTTTGCATATGGCTTTGGAGCTATGCAACCAATGATATTTGGGTCTCAATCTGAATTTCTTAAAAATTTAAAAGAATGGGGATTTTCTGTTAATCCATTAGCCAAAGTCGTTAAAAATTTAAATGAAATTGAATTACAACATTCCTATATAGATTCAATTAGGTCATCATTAGATTATGATATTGATGGGTTGGTATATAAAGTAAATAATTTAAAATTGCAGGAAAGATTGGGCAATACATCAAATTCTCCGCGTTGGGCGATTGCGTATAAATTCTCTGCAGAAAAAGCAATAACTAAAATTCAAAATATAATTATACAAGTTGGTAGAACTGGAGCAATTACCCCTGTTGCAAAAGTAGAGCCAGTCACTGTTGGTGGAGTAGTTGTCTCAAACGCAACACTACATAATGAAGATGAAATTAAGCGGAAAGACATTAGGATTGGAGATATTATAGAGATTCAAAGAGCTGGAGATGTAATTCCTCAAGTAATTTCTGTAGATAAGTCTAAAAGAAAAGGTAATAGCAAAAAGTATATATTTCCAGAAAAATGTTTATGTGGAGCGACTACACATAAGGAAATTAATAAATCTACAAAAAAAGAGGATGCAGTAAGAAGATGTATTAAAGATTACGATTGTGATTTTATAGCAAGAGAAAAATTAAAACATATCGTATCAAAAGAAGCTTTTAATGTCGATGGACTTGGAAAAAAAGTAATTGATCAACTATGGAATTTAAAGATAATAAGAAAGCCATCAGACATCTTTTTAATTAATTACAAAAAAATAGAAAATTTAGAGGGATGGGGGGAGCAATCTATAAATAATCTAAAAAAAGCAATTATTAACTCCAAGGTAATAGGGTTAGATAGATTTATTTTCTCAATCGGCATAAGGCATATAGGTCAAGAAAATGCAAAGATTTTAGCAGGTTTTTTTATTTCTATTAATAAATTTAGAGAACTATTTATTGATAAAAAAAGGACTAATATTTTAGAAAATTTAATAGACCTTGATGGAATTGGTAAAATACAAATTGACTCTATTAATAATTTTTTTTCAAGAAAAAATAATATTAATATTGTTGAAGATTTAATAAAAAATTTAAAAATAAAAGATTTTAAATTTCAGAGTAAAAAAGGAAAATTTTCTAACAAAACAATTATGTTTACAGGTGGTTTTGAAAAGATGAGCAGGTCTGAAGCAAAGACTTTAGTAGAAAATAATGGAGGCAAGGTTTTAGGATCAATATCGAAAAAATTAGATATTTTGGTCATAGGAGATTCTAAACCAACCAAAAAAAAAATAGAAAGTGCGAAACAGTTAAATGTTAAAACCATCAAAGAAAATGACTGGTATAAACTTCTAGATCTTTGAGCAAGCTTTGTATAATTCTGATAGTTCGGTCTTATTCATAAAACTTTTAAGTTTTTTAAAAACATTTTTATGATAATCGTTGAGCCAATGAATTTCACTTTTTTTCATAATATTTTTATTTATTAAAGTTTTATCTATAGGCGCCATTGTTAGATTATCAAAAAAATATTTTTTTTTATTTTTCTTTACTCTTAAGAGATTTTCAATTCTTATTCCAAATTTTCCATTTTCATAATATCCAGGTTCATTAGACACTATCATCCCCTCTTTTAAATTTACTTTATTGTTCTTTGATAGTGCGTGTGGTCCCTCGTGAACATTTAAAAAATATCCCACTCCGTGCCCAGTCCCATGGGCATAATTTAATCTGATTTCTTTAAGAGGTTTCCTGGCTATTTTATCAATTGAAGCGCCATTAGTATTGGTTTTGAATTTATAATTAGCAACTGCAATGTGACCTTTTAATACTCTTGTAAAGATATTTTTGATTCTTTTATTATTATTACCTAAAGAAATTGTACGAGTAACATCTGTCGTCCCAAAGTTATATTGTCCACCAGAGTCTACTAAATAAATGTCACCTTTTTTTAGTTTTCTATTACTTTTTTTTGTAGCTTTATAATGAATAATTGCTCCGTTAGGACCAGAGCCGGATATAGTTGGAAAACTTGAAAATTTAAAATTTCGATTTTTTTTTCTCAATTTTAATAGTTTGTCTTGAGCGCTAATTTCATTAATTTTCTTTTTCTTATAATTTTTTTTGACCCAAAATAAAAACTTTGTAAGTGCAGCGCCATCATATAAATGAGACTTTATAGTATTACTAATTTCAATTTTATTTTTTAATGATTTTAAAAGATATACTGGATCAGACAATTGAATAATTTCATTATTTTTATTTAAAATATTTTCAAAATGAATTGAGCATGTATTCGAGTCTATTAAAATTTTCTTATCTTTTATTTGGGAAAGAAATTGGTCAATAAATTTAATATCAATAAATTTTATATCTTTAAAATTATTCTTAAAATTATTTTTAGTTTTTTTTAAATCACAAAATAAATATAATTTTTTTTTGTTATCTATTAGTAAATATGCATTTGGCAACGGTGTAAATTCAGAGTCTCTACCTCTAATATTCAAAAGCCATGCAATATTTTCACTTGCTGACATAAATTGAAAATCAATTTTTTTTTTATTCAATAACTTTATTATTTTTTTAATTTTTGACTTATAATCTTGACCTGTAACTTTTTTAGGCAAAATATAAAATTTTTTTGCACTAAAATAATCTTTTTTAGTCCATAATTTATCTATTAGGTTTTGCTTGATAGGTATAAATTTTGAATAGGTCTTTTTAAAAAATATTTCCAATGTTTTTCTCGTATATAATTTTGGATCAAAACCAATTTTGAACTCTTTGTGTTTCAAAATATTAGATGGCAATTGTCCTGGTACAGTCAAAATATTAAATAATTTTCCACTCTGGATTTTTGCTTGTAATGTATATCTCCCGTCAACAAAAAGATAGTTTTTGTGTTTTAAAATTAATGCAAAACCATAAGAGCCTGTGAAGTTACTTATAAATTTTAATCTGTCTTTATTTTTAGGTATATATTCACCGAAAAAATTATCATTTTTTGGAACAAGATACCCATCTAAGCTATAATGATTAAGCAACTTTTTTAACTTATTTATTTTTTCCATTTAAGTACTTTATTTTTTTTGTATCTATTCCATCCAGGACTTCTATATTCTCCCTCGAATTCGATTGAATTATCTTGATTAAATTCGAAGTCATCCATTTCTTTTTCAATATTTACCTCGTTTTTCTCAATACTTTCTTCAGGAATTTCATTAATGAATCTTGATGGCAACGCATCCATCCAATCCCCGTGGTAAGCTCTTTTCATTGCAAAAGACAAATACGCTTCTTGTTTAGCCCTTGTAATTCCAACATAGGCCAATCTTCTTTCCTCTTCTAAAGCGAAGTCGCCCTTTTCCTCTAATGACTTCTGATGTGGAAATAAACCTTCCTCCCAACCTGGTAAAAAAACTACATCAAATTCCAATCCTTTAGCTGCATGCATCGTCATCAAATTTACTTTTGCCCCTTCCCAATCTTGATCAATTGATGTTGCTAAAGCAACATGTTCTAAAAAACTCTGGAGGCTGTCATAATCTTGCATAGCTCTTAATAATTCTTTCAAGTTTTCAAGTCTATTTTCATTTTCTAGATCTTTTTTATTTTTAAGCATTGTAGAATATCCAGACTCATCTAAAACAAGTTTAAGTAGATCGTAATGTTTCATATTTATTTTGCCTTTTCGCCATTTATGAATCATATTGACCAATTGTTTTAGAGCAATTTTGATTCTAGGTTTAAATTCTCCTCTCTCTATAATTTTTATTATAGAATCTTCCAAACAAAGTTTATTTTGTTTACCAAATAAATGAATTTGGTTTAAAGTGCTTTCACCAACACCTCTTTTCGGAGAACCTATTACTCTTTCTAAAGCTAAATCGTCATATTTTTGATGGATAATTCTTAAATAAGAAACAGCATCTTTTATTTCAGATCTTTCGTAAAACTTAATACCACCAAGGATTCTATAATTTATTCCTACCTGCATAAACCTTTCCTCAAATTCTCTAGTCTGATGGATAGCTCTTACTAATATAGATACATTGTTGAGAGAATATTTTTTTTTTACCTTATGTTCAATAATATCACCAATACCTTGTGCTTCTTCTCTTCCAGTTTTGTAACAATTTAATTTTACCAGCTCTCCTTGGTTCGCAGACGACCATAACTTTTTACCTACTCTACTTGAATTATTAGAAATAAGTGTAGAAGCAGTTTCTAGGATATTTTTTGTAGATCGATAATTTTGTTCTAATTTGAAAACTTTACAATTACTATAAATCTTGTCAAAGGTAAGAAAATTTTTAATTTCTGCACCTCTCCAGCTATAGATAGATTGATCATCATCACCTACGCAGCAAATATTTTGCTTTTCGTTAACAAGTAAATTCAGCCATTTATTTTGAATAAAATTTGTATCCTGAAATTCATCAACCATAATATATTTAAAGTTTTTTTGATAAATCTCTCTTATATCCTTGTGTTCCTCAAATAATTTCACACAAAATAAAATCAAATCACCGAAGTCAAAAGCATTTAAGTCTTTAACTTTTTTTTGATAAATTTCATAAACTCTTTGAATAGATTTAATAATTGACGCTGCCTTTTTAATTTTAACATCAGACGGCAGAAGTCCTTTATTTTTCCATTGATCGATGTGATACATTATTAATTGAGGTGAGAATTTTTTCGCATCTAAATCCTCACCTTTTACGATGTTTCTAATCAGTTTTTTTTGATCATCAGTATCTAAAATAGTAAAATTACTTTTATATCCCAAAGCTTCTGCATGTCTTCTTAAAAATTTTACACTAATAGCGTGAAAGGTTCCTAGCCAAGGAATAGCATTAGAGCTACCTTTAATGTGAGACATGACTCTGTTCTGCATTTCTTTAGCAGCTTTGTTGGTAAACGTTACACACAGCATTTGATTAGGCCATGCTTTTTTCTCCTTAATAATATGAATAAGTCTTGTTGTTAAACCTCTTGTTTTTCCTGAGCCTGCCCCAGCAACAATCAGGGTTGGTCCCTCAGTGTTAAGCACTGCTTCTTTTTGCTCTTTGTTTAGACTTTCAATTAATTTATCTATGCTATTCATATTAGAAAATTTTCATTTATACACTAGTTACAAAAATAAAAAAAATGATAAATAAAAATTATAAAATAATTCACAATAGGTTTTTGAGATTTTTCAATTCTTTTTTCTTTTTAAGGTACGTATTAGTAATTTTTTTAATAACTATTACTTTATTTATTTCCATCCCAAAATTTTTCGATTATGAAAAAAAACAAGATATAATTGAAGATTTCCTTTATAATCATTATAATTTAAAACTCCAGAGTTTTAATACTATAAAATTTAACATTTTTCCTTTACCAAATCTATCTATAGAAAACTCAAATTTGAAAGTTAAAGATAAATCAATTTTTTTAAAAACTAAAAATTTACAAATTTTTTTAAATCTAGATAGTATTTATAAATTTGAAAACTTAATACCTCAAAAAATAATTTTTAATGAAATAAAAACAACTTTAGAAGTAAGCCAGATTAAAGAAATATTAAAATATTTTGATAGCTTAAAACATAATTTTTATATTAAATCTTCAGCTATTGATCTAAAAAAAAATAATGAAATTTTATTAAATTTTAAGGAAGTTTACTTTTCTAATTATGGTTATAAAAAGTATCAAATATACGGAAAAATTTTTGACAGGAAATTTAAAGCTATTTTTAAAAATGATAAACAAAATTTAAATTTTAAAATTTTGAATACTGGCATCAAAGCAACCCTAAAATTTGATCAAAAAAATTTTCAAAATTTAATTTCAGGTACTTCGCAAATAACTTTTCCAAAAAATTATTTAAAATTTGATTTTAAATTTTACAAAGATCGAGTAGAAATACTCAAATCTAATTTTAGAAACAGGAATTTATCAATTTCTTTTAAAAGTGTAATAAAGACCAATCCTTTTTTTGATATAAATTCAAATATTAAGATTAAACAAATTAATAAGGAATTATTAGATCATTTTGATTTAAAAAAAATTTTTAGCAATAAAGAAATTATAAAAAAACTAAATAATACGAGCACTATAAGTTTTGTAGCCAAGAAATTCAGCAATAGTCTCATCAAAGATTTTAACTTAGAGTTTAAATTAGCCCACGGGATGCTAAATTTTTCAAAAAATATTGTTAGTTCTGGCGGGAGTCTTAAATGCAATGGAGAAAGCTTACTAACTTCGGAATACCCAAGACTAAATTTTGCTTGTTCTATTAATTTAAAAGAACCAAAAAAAATAAAAAAAGAATTTTCAATTCCTAAAAAAATTAAATTAGATCCATTAGATTTAAATGTAGAAGGATCGTTAAATATTTTAAATAATAAAATAAATTTAAAAAGGATTGATAATTCAAAAGGCTATGTAGCTAACGAGGAGGATATTCAATATTTTAAAGAAACTTTTGAAAAGACTTTATTTAATAAAAGTTTTTTGGAGATATTTAAAACATTGAAAGTGAAGGCATTTCTTCTCGAAGTAATTTAATTTTACTTCGGCTTAGTCATTTCGATTGGATTCATTATCTTGTCGTAATCATTTTCACTTATAAGCCCTGATTTAACAACTTCATCTTTTAAAGTGGTTCCATTTCTATAAGCCGATTTAGCAATTTGAGCTGCTTTGTCATATCCAATTTTTGGCGTTAAAGCAGTAACTAACATTAGAGAATTATCTAAAAGATATTTGATTCTTTTTTTGTCAGCTTTAATTCCCTTTACACAATAAAGAGCAAATGTTTTTGCTGAGTCACTCATAATATTAATTGACTGTAAGATATTATGAATGATGAGTGGTTTGAAAACATTTAATTCAAAATGTCCGTGTGATCCAGCCATGGTTATCCCGTTATGATTTCCTATCACTTTTACACAAACCATTGTAACCGCTTCAGATTGTGTTGGATTAATTTTTCCAGGCATAATAGAGGAACCCGGTTCATTTGAGGGTAAAATTAGTTCTCCGTATCCTGCTCTTGGACCAGATCCTAGAAATCTGATATCGTTTGCAATTTTCATTAAACATACTGCGGTTGTATTTAATGTTCCTGAGAAATTTACGATTTCATCATGAGCCGCCAAAGCAGCAAATTTATTTGATGCTGTCACAAATGGTAATTTGGTAATTTTTCTTATTTCTTTTATAATCTTTTTATCGAAATTTTTTCTTGTATTTAATCCCGTTCCAACAGCCGTACCGCCTTGTGCTAAAAAATATATTTCTTTCAAAGCGTTTTCTATTCTTAAGATGCATTTTTTCAATTGAGATTTATAGCCCGAAAATTCTTGCCCTAAAGTTAAGGGAGTAGCATCTTGTAAATGAGTTCTTCCAACTTTAACAATTTTTTTAAATTCTTTGACTTTTTTTGTTAATTCTTTTTCTAATAACTTCAAAGACGGTAAAAGTTTTTCTGTAGTTTTAATTGCAATAGCAATGTGCATAGCTGTAGGAAAAACATCATTCGTTGATTGGGATTTATTTACGTGATCATTTGGGTGTATTGGTTTTTTTGTTCCCATTTTACCACCCATCATTTCAATTGCCCTGTTGGCTATAACCTCATTAACATTCATATTTGTTTGAGTGCCTGAACCTGTTTGCCAAACTTTTAAAGGAAAATGTTCATTGAGTTTTCCTTTGATGATTTCTTCAGAAGCCTTAATTATGTACTTGCTTAATTTAGGATCTAAATCTTTATTTTTAGTATTAACTATTGCAGCAGCTTTTTTGATCATAGCTATAGAACGAATAACAATTGGTCTTACTAGAAAATCTCCAATATCGAAGTATTTGTTTGATCTCTCTGTGGAGGCGCCCCAATACTTATCACCAGGTACCTTAATTTTACCTATACTATCGAATTCTATTCTATATTTCATTTACGATTCTTTGGTATAATACACTTATACTATAAAATTTACATGGAGAAAATATGACAAACTTTGAGCAAGTTAAAAAATTTATGCAAACTTTTGGTCAAGAAGTAAGACCAAAAGCGAGCTTTCCCGATGGTAAAAAAATAAACTTAAGACTTAATCTCATTAAAGAGGAGCTATCTGAGCTAGAAGTAGCAATAAAAAAAAAGATATAAAAGAAGTTGCAGATGCTTTAACAGATATTTTATACGTAACATATGGGGCTGGTCATGCTTTTGGTATTGATTTAGATAAATGTTTTGAAGAGGTACAAAAATCTAATATGAGCAAATTATCAAATGATGGAAAACCAATTTATAATGATCAAGGAAAAGTGATGAAAGGACCAAATTATTTTAAACCGAATCTAAGTAAATTTGTTGCCTGATGAAAGAAAATTATTATTGGATTCTAATAGGAATATCTTTAGGTTTATTAATATATTTAGTAGATAAATATATTTTTTAAATTAAATTAACAATCTTTCTTCTCTTTAATTTTATTTAAATGCAAAGATCTCTCCTTCGCAGCTCTAGTAGCTTCTTCAATATTTTTCATAGTCATTCCATAGCCAGGAAGAAAAAATAAGATAGCACCTACGTTATGTGCTTTATCCATCTTCTTTGCTTGTTGAGCTTCATTTGCCAGATCGTTAGCTTTAGCAATTTCATCGCTTAATTCTTGACAACTTAGCTTATTATCATTGGGTCCAATTACATTTACCACTTCAGGAGTAGCACAAGATAAAATAAAAAAAAATAAAATTAATGATGATAAAGTTTTTTTCATTATCTTACTTATACCAGAATATTGAAATTTTTTTAAGTGCCACAATAAGTTTGATATCTCTCATTTGTATGGGATGGAGCGACCTGATAAATTGATAGATCTGATTTTATTTTATAAGGATTTTCAAATATTTTTATTAATTTGTTTACTTTTGTAATATCGTTATATTCTGTCGCAGCCTTTAAAGCTTCCTCGACTTTATAGTTTCTTGGTATAGCTAAAGGATTAGAATCTTTCATAATTTTTATTGAATTTTCTAAAGTATTATTTTTAGTTTCTCTTCTTTTTTTCCACTTCATTTTCCATAAAATAAATTGACTATCTTTGTAAGCCTTATCCTCAATATGCAGTTCGTCCATAAGATAACAAAAAGTATTAGTATAGTCAGCTTTCTTTAGATGCATCCAAGACAGAAGTTCTATAATTAATTTTTCATCGTCAGGATCTTGCTCAATAATACCTAATTTTCTTTTCATCATCTGTAACCAACTTGTTTTATATTTTTCTGAAAAGTTGTTGATAACACTTGTAGCTAGCTTAACCGATGTTTTTTTTTCTGCATCTATTAATGGAATTAATGACTCTGCAAATCTTTCTAAATTCCATTTGGCTATGGCAGGTTGGTTGCAATAAGCGTAACGTCCATGAAGATCAATTGAACTAAATACTGTGCTTGGATCGTAGGTATCCATAAAAGCACAAGGTCCATAATCAATTGTTTCCCCTGAGATTGTCATATTATCAGTATTCATAACTCCATGAATAAATCCTACTCTCATCCACTCTGTGATTAAATTTATTTGTTTTTCAATTACGATTTTTAATAATTCAATTACTGGCAAATTAGATTTCTCTATAGATGGATAATGACGTCCAATAGTATAATCTAATAGTACTTTTAAATTATCTTCGTCCTTAGAAATTAAAGCGTATTGAAATGTTCCTACTCTTATATGACTTGAAGCCACTCTAGTTAAAATAGCTCCTTGTAAATTTTTTTCTCTAACTATATCTTCTCCAGTTTTTACAACAGCTAAGCTTCTTGTAGTAGGAATTTTAAGACCGTACATAGCTTCACTTATGATGTATTCTCTCAACATCGGACCAAGAGCAGCTCTACCATCAGCATTTCTCGAATAAGGAGTTTTACCAGACCCTTTAAATTGTAAATCAAAACGTTTCTTGTCTTGAGTTATATGTTCACCAATTATTAAGGCTCTTCCGTCACCTAATATTGTAAAATGACCAAACTGATGCCCCGCATAAGCTTGAGCAATGGTTTCAGATCCAAAAGGTAATTTATTTCCTGAGAACAATGACGCTAATTCTTTTTCATCTACTTTAGAAAAATCTAAGTCTAAACTTTTTGATAGTGAGTCATTAAAAAGGACAACCTTAGGTGCTTTTACAGGTGTTGGGCTTAGTCTTGAAATCATACTTTCTGGTAAATTTGTATAAGTGTTATTAAATTTCCAACCAATTTTTTTGTCTGACATAATTTTAAGGGGCGTTCTGTTGCCAGGTGCCCCGAACCCCGTTACTTAATTAACAAAGTTAATTAAGCTGCAAGTGCGTAACTTTCGTTAGCATTTGTAAATTGGTCCGTTACGTCGGAACCATCTC